>MDTA01199500.1_pt1 | contig 11047 bp, 4 predicted proteins | sample 811151 | NCBI WGS metagenome assembly MDTA01 (sample SAMN05326648, study PRJNA326480) | marine metagenome | isolation source: seawater | place: Indian Ocean: South | collected 2010 | reverse complement strand
GGCGGCGAGGGAGGAGGCGGCGACGGCGGAGGCGGCGAGGGCGGCGGCGAGGGCGGCGGCGAGGGAGGAGGCGGCGACGGCGGAGGCGGCGAGGGCGGCGGCGAGGGCGGCGGTGGTGCGGGCTCGGGCGTCCAGGGCGGCGGCGAGGGAGGAGGCGGTGACGGCGGCGGCGAGGGCGGCGGCGGCGACGGGATGGTGGGCGTGCCAGCGCCGGCGCCTACCTGCTCCGTCTGAGAATCGCCCGCCTCGGAGAGGCGGCGTCCCGCGACGCCACCGTCGACGCCACCGTCGTCGCCGTCGTCGATCCAGAAGATGGCCCCCGCGTTACAGAAGTCCATGGCAACGCCCTTCGTTAACTGCCAGTCGTCCTGGTAAATGACACTGCCGCACGTGCCGCCAAGGGTGTCATAGTCTGGTTCACTGGACGTGGTGTCGGCATAGTCCGTTGGCATGTACCAGAAGCCCAAGCTTCCAAGATCTTTGCGGTCACTCGTGCCATGTACTGAGAACTCGTTGGCCTCCGCCTGCATTTTGAAGAGCGGCCACATGCCGTTGATGCACCGAGAGTTGACCGGCGGCTCGTGCTCCAGGGTTCCATCGCTGCAGAGGCACATCGCCGACAGTCTAGGAGTGGTGTCGCCGGTGGGGTTGAATGCTCTCGTCCACTTGAGGTTGCAAGTGGCGCGCCGCATCGTAGTCCCAGATCCAGACGTCAGAATAATCGTGCCCATCTTCCTGTCCACGCGGTTGGCGGCGTGTTTTGGCACCTCGATCAGAACCAGCTCGTTTGTAGTCTGTCCCGACTCTATTTCGTTGACATAGATCTTGCGACGGGCCATCTCACTCATATAATTATCCTGGTTGTCCGCGGCGGTGTCCGCCGAGCTCACCTCGGGCAGCGGCTCCAGCCGCACGCTTTGCTTCGTAGTCAACCGCTCGTCCAGACTGGTCTTGATTGCGTTGGGCAGGATTCCCGGGTCGTAGTCTGCATTCGAGAGGCTCGCACGGATGGGGCGATCCATGGTCTGGCAGTCGTCCCTTCGCCTCAGCGCGAGCGTGTTGCCGCATCTCGCAGTGCGAGCCACAACTCGCATGGCTTTTGTGATGATAAACGCCTCGCGCAAGCGCTCGCGCCACGTCGACTCGCCGCGCACCTTCCATTCGGCTTCCTGTCGGCCGGGGACGGAGTTTTCCACTCTCGAGAGGCACCACTGCGCGTCGATCAGATCGCGCAGACTTCTGCCACCCATATCGTACCGCGAAGCGGTGGTACCGACGGTACCGAAGCCGTCGCGGTAGCTCGCCGACTCTTGCTCAAACTTGTTCCGGTGCGCTTCCGATGTTGTGCAAACCACTCCCCCGGCGCGTCCCTGTATGTGGTTTGCCTGATCCCAGAGCGGCAGCGGCGGCGAGGGCGGTGGTGGCGAGGGCGGCGGCGAGGGCGGCGGCGGCGAGGGCGGCGGCGGCGAGGGCGGCGGCGACGGGTACCAGTTGCAGTGGCCCGCCATGATGTTGGTGCAGCACTGGCCCCAGGTCGCCGCCGACCCGCACTGGGGGGCGGACAGGCGGCGACGGCCGCCGCCGAGAGTGATGAGCGAGGCGGAGCGCGAGGCGGCGAGGCGCGCCTCCGCCTTGCTCGAGAGCGCGGCGAGCGCGTCTCGGATCCGCTGCGCCTCGGCCTTGGCGTCGTACCCGTCGTCCGACCCGGCCCACGCACGCGCAGACGGCGACAGGACCGCCACCAGCACCACGACGCCCAGCCGCGACACGCGCGTGAGCGGTCGGGGTAAATGCGGGCGGAGCATCATCACCATTTTTTACAAGCTCTCGATAACTTCAGAACGCGACGAGCGAGCGCCGCAGCGCGACTGCGCGCACGGACGCTCCAGCCCACAGCCAAATCTCACTCACTACACAACCGCATGCCCACCCCTTATCTTTTGCGTCCAAGTCGCGCCGCGCTTTCGCGCTTTTGCACTTTTGCACTTTCGCGCTTTTGCACTTTTGCGCTTTTGCGCTTTTGCGCTTTTGCGCTTTTGCGTTCACACGGTCACGCGTCCTCGCTCAGCGCCGCCTCCAGCATCGGCTCGAGGTGCAGGAAGAGCGGGGCGGCCTGATCGGGCTCCGTCGCGAGCAGGTGGCCGACGGCCGCCACGGCGTCCTCGAGCGGGTCGCGGTCGCGCCAACCGCGCGAAGCGCTGTCCGCCGCGCCGTCCGCGCCGTCCGCGCCGTCCGACAGCCGGCGACCCGACGGCGCCGGCGGCGGCGCCGTGTAGTCGCAGTCGATGACGCACTGGCCGCTCTGCATGTGGGTCCCCTCGCCGCACGAGGCCGACGTCGAGTCCGCGTACGCCGTGGCGGAGCCGACCATCGCGGTGGTGAGCTCCGAGACGAGGGTGTTGCCCGGCAGGTCGGGCGCGACCGTGAAGGCGCGCACGTGGCCCCGGTTGTCGCTGGCGCCGCCGGCGGCGCCGTCGCCGTCGTGCAGCGGCGCGCCGACGACGACCGTCTTGCCGTCGCCGCTCAGCGCCAGCGACCGGCCCGACCGGTCGCCCGGCTCCGACCCGTCGAGGACGCCGTTGAACAGCTCGGGCGGCGGCGCGGGCGGCGGCGGCAAGGGCGGCGCCGGCGGCGGCGGCTCCGCTGGTACTCTACTTGACCACACCTCGATGAGCCCCGCCCTGCCCGCGCGGGTCTCGCCTAACCATTCGTGCCACGGTTCAAAGTTCTCCAGTTCGTAATTTGGCGCGGTAATCGCCACAGTTTCTCCATCGCCGCTCATCGCCACAGCCGAGCCGTATTGGGCGTCATTGTCCAGGCGAGCACCGGTCTGCACGAGCTTTTCGCGGGCAACGAAGAGGCCACTGGTGGCGTCCTTGACAAAGACGAATGCCGCCCCCTGGGCTTGGGGGCCCCATCCCCCGCAGCACCACTCTAAGTGTGGGTCGTCTTTTGCCCCTATGATCATTCTCGACCCGTCGGTCGAAAGCACTGCGCTGCGCCGCCAGGGTCTGCCCATGCGCATCCCCATGCCCCATAAGCGAATGTGGTTGGCATGCAGAATGCCGTGAACGTTGGCGCTGCCTTCGTGCCACCCAGCGGGCAAATTATTTGCGTCCAAAGCCGACGCATCGTGGTCCACGTCTGCTATCGCGACCTGCTTGAGCGTCCACATGTAGCGCCCAGACGTGCCAATCTCCGTGGCTTCCCACATTTCGAAGCCGCCATTAGTCTGAATGGGTCGCATCCCCGATACCATCGTGAGGTCCGTAACGCAGGCGCCGCCTCCCGAGTCGGCCGTTGGGTCGAAGGTGGTGCCACCATAGTTGACATTGGGGAGGGTGCTTGGAGCAGCGTAGCTGTCCGTTACGACAAGCGTCTTTCCGTCGCCGCTGATGGGAAACGTCCACGCTTCGGTCTCGCCCATCCGGCGCGGTCCTGCTCCACAGTGGTCTGCGGTAACGCCTCGCCACCTGTCTGAAGTTATCCTGGCAACCTCGCAGATGTCACCTTCACCAATAGCATCGCAGTTGTGCTGGCAGAATGCGCCCAGCTTGCTGTCGATGGTGGAGATGAACTCGCGCGTGTCGTCGTCGCTCTTGATGGGATAGTTGCTCGAGGGCGGCGACTGTCCATTCCACGTGAACGCGGCGGGGCGTGCCGCCACCCGGTCTGGCGTCCAGGTGTCCACGTTGATGCTCGCGCGCCGCAGCACCTGCACGCTTGTCACGCGACCCCAATTCTGGTAGTTCCACGCATCGTTGGTTTCCGTGCCACATGTCGACCCCGTGTTGTGCGAATAGTCGCCTTCTCCCTTCGCCTTGATTGCGATGCACGTGCCGTCGTCGCAGACGCCCAGTGGGATGAACCAGTTACTGTTGCACCTATCATCTTTGGCTCGAATGTGAGTCTTGCCGATGCCACTTCCGGAGGTGCTGGCGTCGCCGGCCTTGATCCTGTGCAAGCGCCAGCTGCCGCTCGCCGACGTGGGGCCCTCCTCGTACGTCCACACGTGCAGGTCTCCCGGCCGGTCGGCCGGGTTAAATGCGGCACCCGTATTGCCCGTCCTACTACACGTGGTCCTTGGCGTGCTGGAGCCGTAGTGGAATTTGCCGTCGGCGCCGGGGCCGGCTTCACTGTCCGGAATTGGAGTGCACACCCAGTCGGAGCTGTGGTCGCAGTTGTGCATCCCCTGGCCCCCCGCGTAGATCGTGTCGCCGTCAGCGCTCATGCCCGCGTCTTGGCCGTAGTTGTAAGGGATTTGTGAGTGAGGGTGGGCTCCCCACAACATCTGTCCCTTGGGCAGCCACTGACCATTACCGGAGTTCGCGTCAGGGTCCCAGCGCCTGGCTTGTACGACCCCACGCGCCCAGTAGGAGTATGTTGGGACATCCCACCCGGAACCGTCATTCGGCTGCGACCAGGCCTTGAGGTCCCTTGGGTGGATTGCATATTCTGACCCTATCGCTATGGTCAGCTGCGCGTCCGCCGCCTTGTTTGTATTGTACGAGATGCCGTGGCACGTTGTCCAGAGCCCACCATTGTTGTTGTTCAGCATTTGGAAACGGTTGAGGTTCACGTTCTGGTCGCCGTTTGCGGCATACGCTTCTGAGTTTGGAACGGCCCAGTGGCTCCCAGTGAAGGTGTCCGTTCCCATCCACTCCCGCCACATTTGGTAAAGATCTGGCAAGGTGACGTCCTCTCCAACCTGCTCCCACCCGGCGGCAAAGGGGCCGTTGTTGTGCAGGTTTGGGTTTGCAGTGGCGCCCTTGTACTCGTAGACACGCGCGCAACCATACAGGTCCTGGTTTGGGCCGTAGTAATCCGGGAGATACCAGGTCTGGTCGGGGTTGTTCCAGCCCGGGAAGCCGACGCACATGTAGGTCCCGTCCTCGGACAGGTGGAGCTCGCTTGCAAAATTGTGCTTTCGCCAATTCTGCCAGCCGCCCGTCTCTTCGTTGTTGCCGGGCAACAGCTCACTTTTCGTCTCACGGCCAAACATGCCATCGTGTGGGCCGCCACTGGCGCCCAAGCCCGGGGCGCCAGGGAACAGCGATGTGCCAGAGAGCCTGCGCAGTTCTTCGGGGTGCAGAGCCAAAAGATCGCTCTCGGTCCAGCCGACCGGCTCTTGCAGCGAGCGGCGGCCTGAGCTTTGACCGGTTGCAGGCGGACTCGGGGGCGCCTCTCGCCCGTCTTCTGACTGCGGCAACAACGGCGGCGGAGCCGGCGCGGCCGGCACCCGACTGTAATTGATCGGCGGAGCTTCCGTCGGCTCGTACAAGCTGCGGAAGAACCCGCCCAGCGGCCGATACGCCGAGCTTGCCTCCTTGGCCGCTGTCTCCCTCGCGATGGCCTCGTAGTCGACGAACGTGAAGAGGTCGCCCACCTCCGGCAAGCAATGTCCACTGCCGTTGCCAAAGTAGACGTGCTCGTACTTGTCCAGACCGGAGCCGTCGCCAAAGTAGGCGGTCCACACTCGCTTGTGCTCATCGAGTAGGGCCGACGCGTTCATGGTGCCCAGCTCTGGCTCAAGCCAGAGCGCCTTGTACGTGTGCGCTCCGCTCGGATCGTCGCTCTTCGCCTTCAGCGCCGGCCCGCTCATGTCGGCGGCGATGTCGGCGGCGGAGCGGTAGTGGGTGTAGTAGGTGGGACTCGAAGAGAGCTGCCGGCGCTGCACTTCCGGCGCTTGCGGAGCTGGCAGCGCTGCCAGCGCAGCAAGGCTGCGCCGTTGCGACCCGAGGAACGGGTTCCAGGTCGTCGTGAAGTACGGGATCCCGGCTTGGCCCTGCGAGGGGTGCACGTCGACCGTGTACTGGCTCCAACTGGAGCCGCTCCAGTGGAAGAGGCGCGTGTGCCCGTGGTGGGCTGCCTGGCTTTTCGAGCCGGCGGAGCGGTGCGCGCCGACGGCGACGCGCTGGCCGTCGAAGTTCGTGGCCACGGCGATGCCGAACTCGTCGCCGGCCGCGTGGAACGCGTCGTTGGAAGCGACCTCGTTTATGGTGGTGACGGACGTCCACGCGTCGTCGGTCGTGACGGTGTAGGCCTTGCCTTTGCTCGAGTCGCAGCCGGGCGCGCCGAAGACCAGCGTCGTGCCGGCGTCGTCGAGCGCCACCGAGAAGCCCGCCAGGTCGCCGCCGGTGGCGGAGGTGTACACGTTCGCGAGCGTGTCCGGCGTCGCGGCCTGCCACACCTTGACGCTGCCGGCGTTGCTGTACGCCCCCGGCGCGCCGATGGCCACGGTGGTCCCGTCGCCGTTGACCGCCACCGCAAACCCGGTGGCGTCGGTCCCGCTGCCCGTGGCGATGGGCGGCGCGCCGATCCAGTCGGACGCCGCGGAGGACCACGTCCAGCGCTGCACGCCGCAGCCCAACTCGCTCTCGTCGACCTCGTCGTCCGCATTGGCGGAGTTGGCGTGGTTGACAGAGACGGAATGTCCGCTGATGTAGCCGGCGACCACCGTCAGCCCGTCGCCGCTCAGCCCGACGCTCCACGCGAGGCGCTCGCCCACGGCGTCGCCGTCGAGGTCGCCACCGCGCTGCACCCACTCGCCCGACGAGGACCTCCAATCGTAGACGCGCACGTGGCCCGCGTCGTGGTACGCGGCGTCCGCGCCGCGGTTCCTGTACGCGCCGACGGCGACGGTGCGCCCGTAGGTGCTCATGGCGACGGAGAAGCCGCTGTAGTCGCCCTCCGCCTCGCCGTCGATGTCCGCGCCCAGCTGCGTCCAGACCTCGCTGGCCGTGTCGGCGCGCTGGTAGATGCGCACGTGGCCCGCGTCGTAGCCCGCGCCGTCGTTGCCGTACGCGCCGACGACGATCATCGTGCCGTCGCCGTTGGTCGCGACGGCGAAGCCGCTGTAGTCGTCCGGCGCCTCGCCGTCCATGTCGAAGCCGATCTGCCGGAAGGTGCCGAGGATGTGCGGCGGCGGCGACACGGAGGGCGGCGGCGGATTGTTGCCGAGCGCGCGCTGCGGCGCGGCCGCCAGCAGCAGCAGCAGACCCAGCCGCAGCCGCATCGTCAGCGGCATCGTCAGCGGCGGCGGCGAGGGGAGGGTGGGAGAGGGGAGGGGTGCCTCTTACCTTGGCAAGTTCAAAGCCGGAGCTTATGCAAAGACTTGTGCAAGCCTTTGCATTTACAATGCCCACGCTAAGGACAGAAAAGGGAGAAGGACGGGAGAGGGAAGGAACTTAGCGGAAGCTGCTGCATGACCAGGCACGCCGGCCAGATCGCCGCCCACCACACCCGCAAATTCAAACACGGCACCGCCTCCTCCACGACCACCATCGTCTCCTTGGCGACGCCGACGGCATCGCCACCGCCGCCGTCACGGAGCGTCACTTCACATGTCAACCAGAGCTTCCTCGTGGTGCTGGAAGGCGGCGGAGTGCCCGTTGGCGACGTTGCGCAGCTGGCGGAGCAGGCCTTGGTGTGGGCAATCGAAGAGTGGCTCACGCCCAATGTGTGTGGCGGTGATGGCTGTCGCATCTCAGTAGCTACAGAGAGCGTGGCGTTACCGCCGCCGCCATCGCCACCGCCGCCATCGCCATCATCGCTGCCATCGCCACCGCCACCGACCTCAGACGCACTTCGCGCCTTTCTTCGCGAGGCGCTCGCTTCAAAAGACGCAACGGCGGTCAGCGCGAGCAAAGACGGCTGTGACACTCAGACACCATCGCTGCGCGGACACTGCGACGAGTGGCCTCTCTATTTCAACGCATCACTCGCCTCGGAAGGCCAGTACAACTACCTCTACGATGTAGCGGAAGATGCCACCCCCGACGGCGACGACCTCGACGACGATGGCCACGCGCCCCGCATCGCCCATAGGCTCGGAGGCGGCGACGAGCGCGACGCCGCCTTTTTTTCAACGTTCAACAAGCACGAAGCCAATGGGCTCTGCGAAGACGGCCTGCCTTCGACACGGGGATACCCGCAGTCGATGTACAGTCTTTATCTCTTCCCAGGCGCGGCGCCCACCAGCAACGGGCGAACAGTTAGAGCAGGCTCCGACCACGAAGTGCGTCACTACTTTCCGTGTCCACTTGGCTCGGACTGTGCGGACTGCGGCCCCAGACACCCGAGTGACGCGCAAACGCTGCGCTCGAGAGCTCAGGGCCAGAGCGTGCTGCCGCACCCTTGGGACGCTTCGTTTGTCGACGCCGTTGCGGAGGGCTTCCGAAATGGCACGATTGTGCGCGCCGAGCTGCCATCGGAGCACGCGAATGCGGTGCTCCATCGCACCACAGGAGTCGCCACCGCCCTCAAGATGGGCACTGGCGCGCAAGAGGGCGGCGCACCAGACTGCTCCATCCACGCGCAGCAAGACGCGATCACGGCGAGTATCAACATTGTGGCGCCCGAGGAACGCGTCCACGCGACGGTCGAGCTTGTCGAGTCGGCGCTGGCAAACCTCAAGTCGTTCCAAGTCCGCGAAGGCGTGATGCTCGTTTCGTGCCGTCACCACCCCGCTGTGGCAAGCAAGTCGACAAGGAGGCTCGAGAGCAGCAGCAGCAGCACCACCATCACCACCGCCACCACCACAAGAACGGGCGCCAGCACTGCCCCCGCCACCTCCAGCACACAACAGCTCCTCGAATTATGCGGTGGTGCGGTGGGTGCGGTGGTGATGACACTTGGGATGCTTGGGCTGTTCGCGAAGCGTGCTCCCCGTCGCCGCTAAGTCGCGGTCGTTCAGACACGGCCAGACGGCCAGACGGCCAGACGGCCACGCGCCCACGCGAGCCAATGCCCGAGCCCGAGCCCGAGCGCGCGGCGCGGAAGCCGCGGAACCCACTGGCGAAGCGAACCTTCTGCAAGCGGACGAAGCGGTACCGCGCATCGCTGCTGAGTTCACTTGCATTTGCTGAAGACAGGAGAGCCTGCAAAAACGGCACACTGGGAGTGAGGTCGAATGGCACAGTGGACGAGAGGATGATGGAACGCTGGGCGGCAGCGCCAAAGATCTGGCGCTAAGGAGGCCAGAACGCGAGTGTGTGTCGTGTGTCGTGTGTCGTGTGTCGTGTGTGCGCGAGCGTGTGCGCGAGCGTGTGTCTTGCGGGAACACGCACCAGTTTCCGTTTTTGGAAGTTTTCTGCAGGCGCCAAGCGTCGTGCTTTTTTCCGCGTCTCTGCGTGTTCAACGCTGGGCCGAAAGAAGCCCATGTCGGATACGTCCACAAAGAAGAAGAAGAACAACAACAGTGGCGAGGAGGAGGAGGGTGCGACGGTGGGCTGGGAGGATCTCCCAGTTGTGATAAGAGTGAGGATTAGGCTCTTGGCCAAAAGGAAGGCTGCCGCTGACGCGTTGGCCGTGGCGCTTCATCTCACCACGTCCTTTCGTGTTTCCCTTAGACAGCAGCAGCTTCGCCACCTCTTCCAACTGATGGGCAAGATTTCCGCTTGGTCAAGAGCGCTTGGGTTTGAAACGCGGCTGCCGCCGAGATGGACGTCTTCCGACGTTTCCCAGGCCATTGACCGCTACTACGACCGATCGATGTGGAGGGTCAATCCGTTCAACGAGGCAGACGGCGAGCGCCTGGTCTTGCTCTCTGAGTATGTGGACCTGGACGATGGGACGCTCCACCGTGCGGCGTGCGCGTGCTCGAAAGATTTGGCTGATGTGCATCACACGCCGTTTGCGGTGACACTCTCAGATCAAACTATTGAAAGGTGGGCGTCTCGCTTTTCCGGACGCGGACACGGACACTCTGAATATTTGCATCGCTGTCAGTGGATGTCTGGCACCACTCTTTTGAGTCGGAAGTGGGCTGGTTCACATCTCAAGTCGTCTTGTTAATCACATTCCGCTCACAGTTCACATCTCCCCGTTGGCGTCGGCGGCGCTTGAGCCGGCCGCGCTCGCGCCGGCTTTGCGCTTCTTGTTATGTATGTCGACACCGGTGGTCGCCTGGGATGGGGCTCCCGGCAATGCGAGGCGCATGGGTGTCTTCGCGAGCAGTAGCAATTGGTTGAGCAGGTTCTCCGGAGCCTCTTTCTCTCCAAAACGCAGGTGCCTTAATGGGCCTTTGAGCATGACAAGCGTACGAGCAACTTCTATGCTCAACGTGCCATTGTTGTTGAGCTCGCGCATACCCGACGTCGAGGGGTCCGAGCCTCTGGAGCCTCCTGAGGCCATGGGGCTCTTGACAAACTCCCACCACGCCACGCGACCCTTGTTCTTGTCCGCGTAGGCAACCAGCTGCCTGTACGCGCCGCTTTTTCTGACGGCGTCGCGCTCTTCCATCGTTCCAAACTGCAATTCGTCGACAATGGCCACCTGATCGTACAGATCCAGGTATGACTGAACGGGGTACTCCTCTGCAAAGTCCTCGAGCCACATTTTGTGGTGCTTCGTGATGCCGTTCTGGCCTTCAAGCTGCCACGACGAGGGGTCGACCACCACGACTTCCGCGGTGCCTGGCGCATCTTGCAGATTCTTGGCCAGGCGCGCGTACATGCGGTTGATTGAGGTGATCAGTAACTTGGAGTGGGGCACGCCACCGAGCACGAGCACTAGGTGTTTCTTGCACCTGTTCCCGGCCGGGACAACCTCCTCCCCATCCGAGTTCTCGGAGTTGCCGTCGTCGTGCCGCGCGGACCTCTCACTCGCTGCCTGGTCAGCGCTGCGTTTGGAGCGGCCAGCAGCAGGAGTGGCGTCGGAGGCGGTGCCAGTGCCCGCGCGGCACCCCGTGTGGGCGAGGGCGGACAAATTCGGCAACCTCAGCATGTTGCTGGTAGCCTCTTCCTAGCACCCCCCCTCCCGCCCCATATTTGACTACACGGCAAAGCACGCATCGTTTATCAAATCACACCACCGCGAGGACGTTCAAAACCAGCAAACGTCTTTTTTCGCTGTTCGATAGGCGATCACTCTCGCGTCGGCCCACTCAAAAGAACCGCACACCAAACCCACCCCCTCCTCCCCCAGTCCCGAACTCCCCCGGGTGTCGAGGATGGCTAACGCCAGATGCGAACAGAGGAAGTTGGAGCAACTTTTGGGGCAACTTTTGTGATCATAGAAATTAGTCTCTCTGTCTAACAGAGGAAGT
>MDTA01112584.1_pt1 | contig 11047 bp, 10 predicted proteins | sample 811151 | NCBI WGS metagenome assembly MDTA01 (sample SAMN05326648, study PRJNA326480) | marine metagenome | isolation source: seawater | place: Indian Ocean: South | collected 2010 | reverse complement strand
TTCAGATAATTGGTCCGAATAGATCTACCATGTTTGTTCAATTGATGCCTTTATTCAGTGCGGTCATGGCGATCATCATCTTTAAAGAAAAATTTGAATTATACCATTTTGCAGGAGCAGTTTTTATATTATCCGGTATTTATCTATCAAATAGGAAAATTAATGATTAGGGTAGCAGTTTTAGATGATTATCAAGACGTATTTAAACAAATAGTTAATTCTAAAAAATACGATGATAAATATGAATTCACAATTTTTAATAATCACTTTTCTGATGAAAATGAGATAGTTGAGTCTTTAAAAGATTTTGAAGTTTTGTTTTTAATGCGTGAGAGAACTCCTATAACAAAATCTTTGATAACAGCCCTTCCAAAGCTTAAATATATTATGACATCTGGAATGAGAAATAATGCAATTGATTTAACCGCAGCAAAAGAATGCAAAATTGTAGTTTGCGGAACAGAGATTAATTCTAATCCTGCATCAGAAATCACTTGGGCTTTAATTTTAGGATTATTAAGAAATATGAAACAAGAGATGGACAATATGTTCCAAGGCTATTGGCAATCTACAATAGGCTTTGAGTTGAAGGGGAAATTACTAGGATTAATTGGTCTAGGTAAGATCGGAACCCAAGTAGCTTTAATCGCTAAAGCTTTTGGAATGGAAGTTTGTGCTTGGAGTGAAAATTTAAATTTATCACATGCAAATAAAATTGGGGTACTTCCCATGAGCAAAGAAGATTTATTAAAAAATTCTGATATTATTTCAATACATGTAGTTTATGGAGAAAGATATAATAATTTGATTTGTAAAAAAGATTTTGAAAAGATGAAAAAGACTGCATTTTTAATAAACACTTCTAGAGGTAAAATTATCAATGAAAATGATTTGATCCAAGCTTTAAAAGATGAAGTTATAGCTGGAGTAGGTCTAGACGTGTATGATCAAGAGCCACTTCCCCAAGATCACAAACTAAGATTTTTGCCTAATGCTTTATTACTGCCCCATATTGGCTATGTAACAGCAGAAAATTATACTAAATTTTACACTCAAATGATCGAAAACCTCGATGGTTGCTTAAATAACAAGCCTTTAAGGATAATTTCGTAATATAGACACTTCCATTGCAGGTTGTATTTGATATACTCATAATGAACGGGGTATTTGTATTTATAATTTTATAAATTCAATAACTTAAGATTAAATTAGAAGGAAGTATGAGGAGAATATTAGTCTTATTAACAACTATTTTTTTGCTTAACGGTTGCGCCGAGACCGTAGCATTTCTCGGCTCTTCGGTTGGCGGAGCTTCTAACGGAAAAATGCTTCAATCATCTTTTAACTCTGCAATTAGTTATGGGGTAAAACATACAACTGGCAAAGGTCCATTAGAACATGTCAAAGCTTATGCTGAAAAAGTAAATCCTGAGAAAAAAAAAGAACCTTGTGTCTCTTTTCTTGAAAAAACCAATTCAGAACTTTGTTTAATAGTAAAAAAACAATTAATTCTTACGAAATCTAAAATTAAAAATTTGGATTAACTATCTTCTTAAAGAAAAATTAAAGTAGGTAATTTAGATATTAACTACCATAAGTTGTGTTAATAAAATTTATTAATTTCACAATTAGCTTTTATTTAAATAATAAGCAGATATACGAACTCAATAAAAGCTAATCAAAAAATTATGAAAAAAATACTTCTCTTAACATCAGTCCTATTTCTGTTAAATGGATGTGCAGAGACAGTCGCTTTACTTGGTAATTCAGTTGGCGGAGCGTCTAGTGGAAGAATTGTACAATCTTCATTTAATTCTGCAATAAGTTATGGCGTTAAACACAAGACAGGAAAAACCCCTTTGGGTCATGTTATTGCATACGCGGAAGAAAAAAATCCTGATAGAAAGAAAGAGACATGCCTTTCCTTTATTGAAAGCACAAGATCAGAATTTTGTACAATTGCAAAGGAACAAATATCTTCAACTAATACTGCTGTAAAAGAGAAAGCATTACAAATTGTTAAAAAGTATCCTAAAACAAATAAAATTAAGGAAGCAATTTTAAAGAAAGAAAATGATTTAATGAATAATTTTTTGCAAGTTAAAAAATCCCCTAGAAAACTTGCGATAGTTTTTCAATCTAAAACAAAAAATAATGAGAAGTCACGGCCCCAATTTAATAAATTGAGGCCATAAATTAATTATTAAGCAGCTAATGCTTGTTTAATATCAGCAATAATGTCATCAGGATGCTCTATCCCAACAGATAGTCTTACATATCCCGGAGTAACACCTGCAGCTAGAAGCTCTTCATCATTTAATTGACTGTGAGTTGTTGTTGCAGGATGAATAGCTAGGCTTCTCGCATCTCCAATATTTGCAACATGGTAAAGCATTTTCAAATTATCAATAAATTTTGCTCCCGCCTCTCTAGTTCCAACATCCATTCCAACTAAAGAACCGTAACCACCTTGCATATATCTTTTAGCTCTTTCTTTAATTTCACCCTGATGATTTGTAGGATATATGACATTTTTAACTTTTTTTTGAGTTTCAAGAAACTGAACAACTTTTTCAGCATTAGCGCAATGTTGTTTCATTCTCAAAGCTACCGTTTCCAATCCCTGTATTATTTGAAAAGCATTAAATGGAGCAAGTGGTGCACCAAGATCTCTTAGAAGAACAACTCTAGCTCTAATTGCGAAAGGTATATTAGCGCCAGTCAATTTAGGAACATCCCTTCCCCAAACCGCTCCGTTATAACTTGGATCTGGCGTATTGAATAGAGGTTGTCTTTTAGGATTTTTTACCCAATCAAAATTACCTCCATCAACAATTATTCCTCCTATAGAAGTTCCATGTCCACCGATATATTTTGTCAGAGAATGCATTACAACCGCAGCTCCGTGAGCTAATGGCTTACAGATTACTGGCGATGATGTATTATCAATGATTAAAGGTATCCCGTGTTTTTTTCCAATGTCAGCCACTTCTTTAATTGGAAAAACTCTTAAATAAGGATTTGGACAAGACTCACCATAATAAGCTCTTGTTTTTTCATCTGTTAATTTTTCAAAATTTTTTGGATCTTTGGGATCTGCAAATCTGACTTCAATTCCTTGCATACTCAAGGTATTTTTAAAAAGATTAACAGTACCACCATATAAGTCTGTAGAAGATACTATGTTATCTCCAGCTTGGCAGACATTTTGAATACAAAAAGCTGATGCCGCTTGACCTGATCCAACTGCTACTGCGGCCAGACCACCTTCTAGCGCAGCCACTCTTTTTTCAAGCACATCATTAGTTGGATTCATTATACGTGTGTAAATATTACCAAATTCCTTTAAACCAAATAAATTTGCAGCCGTTTCAGCATCTTTAAATTGATAAGAACTCGTTTGATAAATTGGAACAGCAACTGCCGTAGTTGCGGGATCACTTCTATATTCTCCTCCATGTAAACCGATGGTTTCAGGATGTTTAAAATTTGCCATTTTCTCTCTCCTTTTTTAGTACTTCGACGATATGTCAGGCGTACAATATAGTTCAAATGCCTGATTTTAATTTGAATAATCAAAAAAAAACCACCGGCTAAAGCGGTGGTCAGTAGACTTGATCGCTTTAGCTGGATTTTTAAAGCGCTCAGCAATTTGACTTAAATCAGCGCTATGAGATTATTATGAACCTTTAGTATTAATTGTCAAGTTATATAAAAACGGTTATTTTTAAGGTTAATAACCCTTTTTTCTGATACCTTTTTGCCTTGGAATTCTTTTGTTATTTTCTACTTTTTTGCTAATTTGAGTTGTGAAAAAAAAATATTCATTTTTAAGCTTAATAAAAAATGCTTTAACCAATAATGAAAATTGGCAAAAGATGTGGGAAAGTCCTGAACCTAAAAAAGGTTATGATGTAATAATTGTAGGTGGAGGTGGCCACGGTCTTGGTACGGCCTATTATCTTGCTAAAGAGCATGGAATTAAAAACATAGCAGTAATTGAAAAAGGATGGTTAGGTGGCGGCAACACTGGAAGAAATACTACTATTATAAGATCCAACTATCTTTGGAATGAAAGCGCCCATCTTTATGATCACTCTGTCAAACTTTGGGAAAATCTATCTGAAGAATTAAATTTCAATATGATGTTTAGCCAAAGAGGAGTTATGAACTTGGCTCACAATGAACATGATATTAAAGAAATGAAAAGAAGGATTAGCGCTAACAGATTAAACGGACTTGATACTCAATGGTTAGATACTAAACAAATTAAAGAATTAGTTCCTATAATGAATACTGAAAATTTAAGATATCCAGTTTTAGGAGCGGCTTTCCAACCAAGAGGAGGAGTGGCAAGACATGATGCTGTTGCCTGGGGTTACGCTTTAAGATCTAACGAAATGGGAGTTGATATTATTCAAAATTGCGAAGTTAAGGATATTAAAACAGACAATCATAAAGTAGAAGGTGTTAATACTTCAAAAGGGTTTATTAAATCAAACAAAGTTGCAATTGTAGCCTCAGGGCATACAAGTGTATTAGCTCAAACCGCAGGTGTTAAATTACCTTTACAAAGTAGACCATTACAGGCATTAGTCTCTGAACCAATCAAGCCAGTCATTAATACAGTTGTTATGTCAAACGCAGTTCATGCTTATATTAGTCAATCGGATAAAGGTGAATTAGTAATTGGAGCTGGAACTGATGGTTACAATTCGTTTACTCAAAGAGGAGGCTACGATGTAATAGAAGAGACGGTAAGAGCAATCGTTGAATTGTATCCTATTTTTGGAAAAATGAAAATGTTACGTCAATGGGGTGGCATAGTTGATATTTGCCCAGACGCAAGCCCAATTATTAGCAAATGTGAAGTTAAAGGTTTATATTTTAATTGTGGTTGGGGAACAGGAGGATTTAAAGCAACACCAGGTAGTGCCAATGTTTTTGCTCACACTATCGCTAAAGACGAACCTCATAAAATTAATAAAGCTTTTAATTTAGAAAGATTTTCAGACGGAAGATTAATTGATGAACACGGTGCTGCAGCAGTAGCCCATTAATTATGATTTTAATAAATTGTCCTTATTGTGGAGAACGAGAACAATCTGAGTTTACCAATGGGGGAGAAGCACATGTTGTAAGACCCAAAGATCCTGATTCTTTAAGTGATAAAGAATGGGGACAATACGTTTTTTATCGTTCTAATCCAAAAGGAATTTTTTATGAAAGATGGGTTCACACTCATGGGTGTAGAAAATGGTTTAACGCTGTTCGTGATACTTCAACAGATACAATTTTAAAGATTTACAAGTTATCAGATAGCAGGCCTAACATAAGTGAATTTCAAACAACGCTTAACTCACCTTCAGGAGAGCCAATAGTAGGATCTGGTAACTTTACTGTAAAAAAATAAACTATGTCATCTTTTGAAAATAATAATTGTAAATACATCACTAATAAAAAAATCAAAATATTTTTTGATGGCAAATCTTATGATGCTTTTGAAGGGGATACCATTGCCTCTGCTTTAATTAGAAATGATATAAAATTAATAGGCAGAAGTTTTAAATATCATCGACCTAGAGGAATTTACACCTGTGGAATAGAAGAACCTAATGCTTTGGTGCAAATTTTAAATGAACACAACGAGCCAAATACTAGAGCAACAATTAAGAGAGCGTATGATGGAATTAAAATTAGTAGTCAGAATCGATGGCCGTCCCTTGATTATGATATTGGATCAATAAATAATGTTTTATCTCCTATTTTTTCAGCAGGTTTTTATTATAAAACTTTTATGGGTCCTAAAGGATTCTGGAAAAAAATTTATGAACCATTAATTAGACGAACTGCGGGCTTAGGTAAGCCACCAAACAATTTTAGATCAAAAAGTATTCACCAAAACCATAACGTTGATATTCTTATTGTCGGTGGCGGACTCAGTGGTTTAGTTGCAGCTAGAAAACTTATTGATACAGAGTATGATGTGCTTCTAATTGAACATGACAGCTTTTTAGGAGGCATACTTAAAAACTCTAATAAAGTTAAAAATATAGATGGAAAAAAAACTATAGACTGGGTAAATGAAACAGAAAAATTAATTCTTAATTCTAAAAATATAAAAATTTTAAAGAACACTCTAGTTACAACTTATAATTTTACAAATCATTTAATAGCGTTAGAGGATAAATACGTAGGAAAAAAAATAGACTTAGAAAAATCAGAACTTGTATTGCACAAAATCAGAACAAAAAATACAATTTTGGCCAATGGCCATATAGAAAGATTTATATCTTTTAGAAACAATGATTTACCAGGAGTGATGCTTGCATCTTCTTTCGAAAAATATATTCATAGGTACGGTGTAGTACCAGAAAAAAATCCGGTAATTTTTACAAATAATTCTTCAACAATTAGTTTAATAAAATCACTTAAAGATTTAAATTGTAAACCTGCGGCTTATATTGACTCAAGAAAAAGTGGAGAAATTGAAAATGAAATCAAAGATTACCTTAATAATAATGATATTCCTTTTTATCCTGAGTCAGAGATAGAAGGTTGTGACGGAAATAAAAAGGTAGAGAAAGTTAGTATAAGAAAGGATAATTCAATATTTTTTATTAAGACATCAATGCTTTGCGTTTCAGGAGGATTTAATCCTGACATCCATTTATTCACTCAATCTAAAGGATTAGTAAAATGGGACGAGAAAATAATCTCATTTAAACCTGACACTGCTTTTCAAAATACAATAACACTAGGGTCGGTCAGTGGTAATTATGATTTTCAAAAAATTTGCAAGGAAGCTGACGAAAAATTATCATTTTTAAACGTTAACAAATTTTATACTGAGATAAAAACAAACGTAGTAGACAATTATTCAATAATAGAATTGTGGGAAACAAAAAATGGTAAAAAATCAAATTGGTCAAAATCTTTTATTGATTTACACAATGATGTAACCACAAAAGATTTAAAGCAAGCTATCAATGAGGGTTACGATAGAATAGAGCATTTGAAAAGATACACTACAAATAGCATGGGTACTGACCAAGGTAAAATAAGCAGTATTAATTCATTAGGAATAGTCTCTAAACTTTTAAACAAAAAGATATCAGAGGTTGGGACCACTACTTATAGACCACCATATGCCCCATTAAGTTTTGCAGCAATAGCAGGAAGAAGCACGTATGAATTTTATGATCCAGAAAGAAAAACTCCAATTCATAACTGGCACATAAAAAATAATGCGATTTTTGAAGATGTAGGGCAGTGGAAAAGACCTTGGTATTTTAAAAAATTTAAAAACGAAACAATGCACCAGGCAGTTCAGAGAGAGTCAAAACAAACAAGACTTACAGCAGGTATTTTAGACGGAAGTACCCTTGGTAAAATAGAAATTAAAGGTAAAGACGCTCTAGAATTTATGAACCTAATGTATACGAATGCGTTCACAAAAATGAAACCAATGACTTCAAGATATGCTCTTATGTTGGGTGAAGATGGAATGATCATGGATGATGGAATAATTTGTAAAATAAATGATAAGCATTTTATAGCTACAACTACATCAAGTGGTGCTCCTAAAGTACTTGCTCATATGGAAGAATTTTTACAAACAGAGTGGCCTCATTTACAGGTATTTTTAAATTCTATTACTGAACAATATACCACATTTAATATTAGTGGTCCAAAAACAAGAGAAATTATCAGTAAAGTTTTCACAGACATCAATTTTAGTAATGAGAACTTCCCCTTTATGACTTTTAAAACATTTATTTACAAAAACACACAAGCTAGAATAATGAGAGCTAGTTTTACTGGTGAGCTTGGATATGAAATTTATATTTCTCCAAAACACGCTTTAGAATTATGGGAAAAAATATTTAAACATGGTAAAGAATTTGATCTCGTTCCCTATGGAACAGAAACAATGCATCTCTTGAGAGCTGAAAAAGGTTATGTGGTAATTGGTCAGGAAACGGATGGCACTGTTACCCCAATAGATATTAATTTTAATTGGATGATTGGTAAAAACAAAAAAGATTTCATTGGGAAAAGATCACTTAAAAGAAGCGATACAATTAGAGAAGATAGAAAACAATTAGTGGGCGTTGTTCCTTTAGATAAGTCTCAATTTATAGATGAAGGTCAGCATGTTGTTGAATGTGAAAATTTACCAAGACACATTAAAACACCAATAGAATACTTAGGCCATATTTCATCAAGTTACCATAGTCCTAATTTGAACTATTGTATTTCAATGGCTATGATTAAAGGCGGAAAAAAATTGTTAGGAAAAAAATTATTTGTCTCTAGCCCTAATGGGACAAAAAATATACCTGTTGAAATTGTTAGCCCAGTTTTTATAGACCCTGAAAATAAGAGGTTAGTATCATGACTAAAGTATTATCTCTAAGTGGTTTAGATATAAATCAAAAAAATTTTCAACAAATTTTAATTAGGGGAGACGGTAAAGAAAATTTTAACAAGACAATTAATGAAGAATTATCGCTAACTCCACCTTCAAAGAATCTTGAAATATTAATTAAAGAAAATTATCTCCTTTCAAAATGTTCTTTTGATCAGTGGAATTTATTGTATTTGATAGAGCAAGATCATCAAAACATTTTAAATTTTATTTCTAATTTAAATAGCAATGATGAAATTCTTGCTACAGACTATTCCTATGGCCAAGTTTATTTTGAAATAAGTGGGGAAAACAAAAATCAATTTTTGAACAAATTGACCCAGTTTGATTTGCGTTCAAAAAAATTTCCTTTAAATTCCATGGCTCAGACTCTAATAGCAAGAGTTGATTGTTCTATTTATAACTTAAAAGATAAATATGTTATAACTTGCAATAGATCTTTTGAAAATTATTTTAAAGACCGTTTAATAGATATCGCTAGTTTATAATGGAAAATTTTATCCTCGGTTTGTTAACTAGCGGAAGTTTAATCTTAGCAATTGGACCTCAAAATCTTTTTGTAATTGAACAGGGTCTAAAAAAAAATTTTGTATTTATCGTTACATCAATATGTGCAGTTTCAGATGTTTTGTTAATTTTTCTTGGGGTTTTCGTATATTCTATTTTTGACACTATACCTTTAGAATTAGAAGTAATTTTAAATATTCTCTTGGTATTATTTTTAATAAATTTTGTTAAAAATAAAATAATTGATTTCAATAAAAGCTTTAAAATTAAAGATAAAAAAAAATCTAAAAGATTTAAAGAAGTGATAATTAAAACTTTAGGATTTACTTATCTAAACCCCCATGTTTACTCTGATACAGTTTTTATTCTAGGAAATCTTTCTAAAAATTTTTCTGTATCTAATAAACTTGCTTTTGCCTCTGGTGCTTCCTTAACATCAATAATTTTTTTTTATTTATTAGGTTATATGTCTAGTATTTTTGCAAGGTTAATAAATAAAACAATAACATGGAAATATATAAATTTATTTATAATTACGTTTATGTCCGTGGTTGTAGTTTATATTATTTATGAAACTTTTATAAAACTCACTTCAATTTAGTTTTTTCTTAAAATTTTATTTTTTATCATTTTGAGCATTGGATAAATCAACTCCAGTATCTGGATCAAGCTCTATACCTAAGGGCGTAATACTTGAGGGTAGTGGAGTAAAAGAGGACTCTGGATTATCTTCATAAGTTCTTTGACTTAGTCTATAAAATCCAAAAATGACAATCGATAATAAAAAGATTATCAAATGAACAAAGAATCCATTAGGTCCTAATAGCTTCATAAAGGAAGAACACAAAATTGGTCCTGCGATAGCACCAAGTCCAAATATAATATTTAATCCTCCTCCAGCAGCGACAAATTTTTCTTTTGGGATCTGATCATTAACTAAAGCTAAATTTAAAGAAAATAATGGCAACGTTACCCCGGCTAATAAAATTATAAAAATAAATAATTTCGTCTTATCCATAACAGTTGAAAAATAATTAAAACTTACTGTTGTTTCTAAAAATAAATTTGGCAATGATGCGCCTGCACCAGATACAAAAATGGCCATAATTGAAAAAATACAAGCGGCAATAGACGAAAAAATTATAATTATTCTTCGATCGTATTTGTCAGATACTGCACCGATAGGCCATTGAAATAAAGCACCCGCAAGCATTACTCCAACTAATAGAAGTGAGGTTTCAAAAATTGATAATTTCATTGTAACTGCATAAACAGACAAAAGGGTAAATATTGGCGCAAAAATAAAACCAGTGCAAAACATTGAGACCGTTCCAAATGGAGAAATTTTAAACAGCTCTCTGATATTTATTGAACTAGTTTTTTTAAATTTTGGTGGCTTTCTTTTTGTTAAAAGTATAGGGACTAAAGCAATAGAAAATAATAAAGAAATCAAAATAAAAGGTTCATAGTTTTCAGGTGAACTAATATTTAATAATAAATTTCCTAAAGCCATACCTACATATGTAATTAACATATATAAGGACAATACTTTTCCACGCGTCTTGTTATTAGCTCTATCGTTTAACCAACTTTCAACAATTACAAAAATACCTATCATGCTAAATCCTGTTAAAAATCTAGCTAACACCCAAACTATTGGATCTACAAAAACAACATGCACCAAAGAGCTTAAAGATGCCATTGAGGCAAAGGCTGCAAAAACTCTTATGTGTCCTACTTTAGTCACAAGTTTTGGAATTACATTAGCGCCAACAAAAAATCCTATAAAATAACCTGACATCATTGTGCCTGTAGCGATAAAATTAAAATCCTCTATTACTGATCTTATACCTAGGAGATTTCCTTGAAATCCATGTGAAATAATAATGATACTAAACCCAGTAAAGAGAGCCCAAGAATTTTTTATAATTTTATACATTGTGGAAAGCCATTATGCTTTCCTGAAGACAAAAGCAATAGGCTTTTTACATATTGCCATACTTAGGACCGCCACCACCTTCAGGGCAAACCCAAGTAATATTTTGGGATGGTTCTTTGATATCACAAGTTTTACAGTGAATACAATTTTGAGAGTTTATAACGAATTTT
>MDTA01076183.1_pt1 | contig 11047 bp, 8 predicted proteins | sample 811151 | NCBI WGS metagenome assembly MDTA01 (sample SAMN05326648, study PRJNA326480) | marine metagenome | isolation source: seawater | place: Indian Ocean: South | collected 2010 | reverse complement strand
TGTAATGAATATCTTATCTCCTTTATATACCAAATTAGCAGCAGACTATTATGAAGAAATATTGATTTGTTCCAAAAAAAAAGAAAATCCTAATTTAAGACATGGTGAAATTTGCGTACCAATAGAAGATTTTATGAATTTGCGTGGTGGCCTAACTGAATATTCTAAAAAATATGTTTTTGACTTTTTTGGCGAACCCGCAATTCTTATAAATAATAGTTATGAAAAGAACAAATATAATGCTATCAAAAAATTATTCACACCCTTAATGGAGTCCAAGACTTTATCAATAAATTTTTTAGCTTTTGGAAAGAAAATTAGCCCATTTGAGAGATTCTTTTTAGAATATGGCTTGTCCCCTAAAAATAGATTCTATTCATTAGTCGATTTACCAAATTCAATTGACTCATATAAGAGCTCAATTAGAAAAAGTTATAAATCTTTAGTCAATTGGGGAAGAAGAAACTTAAATATTGAGATTATTGACCATGCAAGTCCAAATAAAGAATTATTTTTGGAATTTAAAAATCTTCATTACGAAGTTTCAAAAAAAAAGACCAGATCTGATAAGACATGGGAAATTCAGTACGAAATGCTCTTAAAAAATGAGGCTTTTTTAATTTTAGGTTTTCTTAAAGATGAACTTGTAACCGGAGGATATTTTTTTTCTGATAGTAAAAATGTATTTTACGGAAGTTCTGCATCGAGGAGAGATTTATTTGATAAGGGATTAATGCACTCAATAATATATGAAGCGATTAATTACTCCACGACTAAAGAACTGCAAACCATTGTATTAGGCGACAAATTATTCAATTTTAATGATGCTGAAAAGAAGTTACACGATATAAGTAATTTTAAATCAGGATTTTCAAATCAAACAGCCTCTGCAAGACATTACTCTGGAAAATTAGGTCTTGATTAGAGTTATCCAATTTTGCATTGCAGTAATTGCAATATTATTTTTTCATCTATATGTATATGAAAATTTACCCTGGGTAGACGATATTGAAAGATATAAAGTTAACTTCCAATATCCAATTGTTTATGCCCTAAATTCAAATCTTACCACTCCTGTTTGGGGGGTGATAGTGTTATTACTGTTAGAGGTACTGGATATCTCAATTGAGGATACAATCACCGTTCTTCAATATGCTATCTTTGTTTTATTAACATTTACACTTTCATTTGCAAGCAAGAATCTTTTCTTTACATTGCTTTTGCTATCATCTTTGTTTGTTACATACTCTCTGGATATGGTAATTGGCAATCTTAGACAAGGTATTGCAACATGTATTTTTATTTTTTCTCTGCTTTATTTTAGAGGTTTAAAGCAATTTATCGGCCTAACCTTAAGTGTGCTAACTCATAACATGATGGTAGTGCCTTGGTATATTTTCTACATTGATAAAATAAAGATTTCAAACAGACTCTCTAAAAATATCGAACAGGTAATTTTTGTAATGCCATTGGTTTTGTTAATCGTGTTATTTGGTTCTTCAGTCAGCACAGCAGAGGATGGATCAAGAAGTATTTTTGGGCTCATCACTTATGCCACAATTTTTATTCTTTTTTTTGGAGTTGATTCAAGTAACAATTTATTTAAATTTGCTAGAGGCATGCTTTTCTTTATTTCATCTTCATATATGTTTTTTGATCAATCACTAAGATATATGGGTTCATTTATATCAGTTGTCATTATTGCTTTGAAAGAAATGTCTAAAGAAAATCAAGTCTTAATAGTTTCTATATTAATCTTAAGCTCTATTTTTTTATGGGTTCTAAGACTGGGAATTATCTAGGAAATTCATGTTAAAAAAATGTTAGATCAAAGAAAATATTTGCTGATAGCCTCTAAGCCGATGGACTTAATTAATGGATATGAATTCATTTTTGACCATGACAACTCGTTGAACAAAGATCAAATTTTAGTTTGTGTTTTAGGCAATGCACGAAATCAAAATGTTGTAACTAAACTTTGCAAATACATTTATCAAGATTGCATACAAATAGAATCTCCTGATTTTTATTACTCATCTATGCCTTATTTACTTTCTTTGCGATTGAATAGGTTTATAGAGAATTTTCTAAGATTATTTTTAATGATAATAGGCAAGCTTTTATGGCAAATCCGCCTTAGGAACATCAAAATCAAAGGAGAGTTCGACTATTTAATTCTTGACTGCTGGAGAGACAAAATAGCTCTTGCGTCAAAAGTTAACTTTAAAAATCTAGTCATTATGGATGGAGGTAATTCTACAAATACTTTTGGTTTAGTAGAAAATTGGATTGATCTAGGACCCCACTCCGCAATAAAGAGTTATTTGAATGCTCAGAACCAATCTAGACCAGGTAGGATAAGGCCTGACGGAGTTGCGGGCTTATTTGCTGTCTCGGCCACAAAAATACCCAAATATGTTGAAAGGAAATTTTTTTCCAAAGTTACTAGCGTAGGTATTTTATTGTTTACAAGCTACTCAGATACAAGCATTAAAAATTCCATTAAAAAGAATAAATACAACTATAGTAAAGACCTTGTAAGAAACAAGAAGTTGGCTAATCAAATATATATTCTTGGCTACACTGAGCTTGATTTTCTTTCAGACCAGTTAGATTTGGCTAAGAGTTTACAAAATAATGATCAAACATTACCAGTAAGTGTATGTATACATCCAAGTGATATCCTAAAAGCTGAGACTAATGCTAGTTATGGCAATCATCTTAAATCAGTATGCAATAAAATTAATGTTGAGAGTTTTATAACAAATTACTCGCTTGAGTGTGACATTCTATTTGGAAATCTTAATCCCCCAAGATTTTTAGTTTCATATCAGTCATCAATCCTTAAGTGGATTCAAGAGGTTATTCCTGAATTACACGTTGAGATTTTGGAGGATATATGATGGAAAATAACAATCAGAAGAATATTTTATTTTTAGTAAGTTCCATGGAGGGTGGAGGAGCAGAAAGGGTCGCGGCTATACTCTGCAACCATTGGTCTGAGTGCGGATTTAAAGTGACTCTGATGCCAACATTTTCAGGTAGAGGATCATGTGTCCATATACTTGGTAAAGATGTAGAATTAATTTACCTAGCAGATATTGTAAATTCAAAGTCAAAGTCATTTTTGATGAGGATAATTAGGCTATATAAGTTAAGGCAGTATATTAAAAAAAATAAACCTGACTTTATTGTTTCTTTTCTAACTAATGTAAATATTGCAGCAATTATGGCGGCCATAGGAACGAAGATACCAGTTTTTGTATCCGAGAGAACATATCCACCATTTAATAATTGGCCAATATTAATTTTTTTGCTTAGAAGAATCTTCTACCCATTTGCTTCATCTGTTGTGATGCAAACTAATGATGGCATAGAGTGGTTAAATAAATCTATAAAATCGTCAAAAGGTATTGTCATCGAAAACCCCGTAATCCATCCCTTACCTATTCCGGAAAAGAGAGATAAATTCATCACAAACAAAAAAATTATACTAGCAGTTGCCAGACTCTCTAATGAAAAGAATTTTAGTTTGATAATTGATTCTTTCAATAAACTTCATAAAGATAATCCTGAGTGGGACCTTGTCATTCTTGGAGATGGACCAGAAAAGAACCAAATTTTAAATAAAATTGATAAATTAGATTTAAAAGAAAGGGTGCACTTGATGGGAAGATCTCCTGATCCAGACTTTTGGTATTCCAAAGCATCTATTTTTGTAATGTATTCTAAATTTGAGGGCTTCCCAAATGCCCTTGTTGAGGCCATGGCATATGGTCTTCCTGTCATAAGTTCAAATTGTAAAACAGGACCAAAAGATATCATTACACATATGAAGGATGGATTGCTTGTACCGTTATCTTCAGAACCTAATCTTCTTACAGATTCAATTGAAATGCTCATTAAGGATTCTGTCCTTAGATCAAGACTGTCTTCTCAAGCAACATTTGTAAAAGAAAAATTTGCTTTAAATCAAGTACATCAGAAGTGGCTTGAACTATTTGAAAAAAATGAATAATACAATTATTCATATCATCACAAGTTTGGATGTTGGCGGCGCAGAAAACTCCTTATACAAACTAATAGCATCTAATAATTTGTTGGGTTACACATCAATTGTGATTTGCCTAAAAGGCAAGGGAGTATTTGGTAAAAAGTTAATGAAAGAAGGCATAAAAGTAATTTATCTTGATTTAAAAATTTATAACTTTTTAAAGAACATATTTATGCTCATAAGACTTATTAAAAAAACTAATCCGGCTCTAATTCAAGGGTGGATGTACCATGGAAACTTATTAGCATTTCTTTTAAAAAGAATTTCTTTTGCAAAATTTAAAATAGCTTGGAACATCAGACATAGTTTATCTGATGTTACAAATGAGAAGTTCTTATTACGGCAGGTAATATTTGTTAACAAGATTCTTTCTAGATACATTGATTTAGTTATTTACAATAGCGTTACCTCATTTAATCAACACAAAAAGTTTGGATTTAGAGAACCACACTCTAAGGTAATTCCTAATGGTTTTAGTATTCCTAAGAAAAAAGATAAAGATGATAGGGATGAATTTAGGAACCGATTAGGATGTCAAAGATCGGATATAATTATAGGAAATATTGCTAGATATCACCCTATGAAGGGTCATTTAAAGCTTCTTGAGGCTTTTTTGATCATCCACCAGAATATTAAAAATATCAAGTTATTGTTTGCAGGAAGAGGTGTTAGCGATGGTAATAATGAGCTATATAAAAGAATTGATAATCTGAATTTAGAAAATATTATCTTGTTAGATGAAGTAAGCAATCCACTTGATTATTTAGATGCAATGGATATCTTCTGCCTACCAAGTTTATGGGGAGAAGGATTTTCAAACATCTTGGGAGAAGCAGTATCAATTGGAACTTTGTCAGTCGCAAGCAATGTTGGAGATGCATCTTTGATAATTGGCAAGAATGGATTCCTATATGAAAACGATGATAGAAACGCTAATCTTGTTAATGCATTGTTGAAAGCAATTAATCTAGATTTAAACAAAAAAAAAGAGATGGTTTCTAAGGCACGAAGCAACTTTATTAATAATTATGAATTAAAAAAATCATCACAATATTACCTTGAAGTTTATAATAACCTTCTAGAGAGTTAATTATGATTGTTATTATTGATATTGGTTCACATAAGTGCCAAGAATTTAAGGCACTTTTTCACACAAATCCATTATTATTTGGATTAAAGCTAATTTTACTAAAAATTATTGGTGTTGATGTCCCAAAAATTAATGAATTTTTTAAAATTATTAATATCCAAAAGGAATTAAAAAAATATAGAAAAAACTTTTATTATGTTTTAACAGAACCAAACCATAATCTTTTTAATAATAAACTGTATCAGATGGCAGATGCAGCTTTTTGTATAGCAATTGGAAATTCTAAAGAGAAAGTTGACTTTGGAAAATTATACTTTCATTCAAAAGATTTTGATTTAATGGAACAAGGCTCCTCTATCTATAATTTAAAAAAAGGCAAAGTTTCAAAAAATTATTTACAGGTCTTAATTTCTCATCCAAATCATTACTTTGAAAACCTAAAGTTGGATTTTGATAATAGGTTCGATGGTAGTCCTTATAAGGTAATTCTTCGAATTAATTGTGAGGGATCGGAATCCGACGTAATTCGATCTTGTAGAGAAGTTTTCAGAGAGGATTTCAATACAGTCTTGGGCTCACTAGACGACGTAAAAAAATTCCATGGAGAGTCATCTCACCAATCATTAATTGAGTATTTAGACAAAAATAAAATTACTTTCATTCCTTTTAATACTTTGTATACCAATCATCTGAATGCATTAAAATTTGTGCTAGGCTCGCTTGATGAGAAAGTTGCAAAATAAAAAAATTCTTTACTTTGTAAATGTTGACTGGTTTTTTGTTTCGCATCGACTAGATATTGCAATAGAAGCATTGAATAAAGACTATGAGGTTCACATTGCAACTAATTTTACTAATCATAGAGATAGGCTTGAGAATTTAGGAATAAAAACGCACTCGATTGATATAGAAAGAAGTAATACAAGTTTAATCAGTGCCCTAAAAGGTGTTTATAAATTTAATAAAATACTTAAAAAAATTAATCCATCAATAGTTCATTCGATCACTCTTAAAATTTCCCTCATAGCATTACTGTCATCCTTATTTAATCGATCTCAGAAATATATTTTTGCGATTTCCGGACTAGGCAGGATATTTACAGTAACTTCAATAAAAAATTGGTTTATAAAAGGATCTTTGAAATTGAGTTTTTTCTTCGTCGCTGCAGGAAAGTACAAACTGATTTTCCAAAACCAAAATGATCATGATGATTTTATTGGTAAAAATAGGTCAATGCGTAAACATGCAGTTATTTTTAACGGATCTGGTGTGGATCTAGACTACTTCATTCCAGATACAAAAAAATATCCCGATGGAACGAAACAAATTTTATTTGCTAGCAGGCTTCTTATAACAAAGGGAATTTTAGACTTTTTAAAAGCAGTTATTATCTTTAATGAAAGGAGACCACATTTAGTGAATAAGATTTTCTTTACTGTGGCGGGCAAAATAGATAAGGATAATCCAGACAGTTTAAATCAAGACGTTATTGAAAAGTATAATGATATTAAGAACCTATCGTTTATTGGGCATGTAGACAACATCAAAAGTCTTTTACAAAACTCATATTCTTTTATATTGCCATCATACAGGGAGGGCTTACCACTTATTAATTGTCAAGCAGCTGCTTGCGGCATACCTATAATTACAACTGATGTGCCTGGCTGCAGGGATAGTATTATTAATAACGAGACTGGCATCCTTATTCCAGTTCAAGATCCAGATTCTATTTGTAGAGCAATCATTAAAATTATTGAATCTCCAGATAAATATGCATCAATGTCATTAAAAGCAAGGACTTTTGCTGAAAAAAAATTTGATAAAAAAGTTATTAAACTAAAACACTTAAATCTTTATGAAGAATTACTTAATTTTTGAAATCAATCACTAACAATTCATCATATAGTGATAAAATACTCACATGTTAAAAAATATAAAGCTTGTTTTTATAACTATCTTTTTTGTAGGTTTTCTCGAGGCACAAAACTTACCTCTAGATCCAGAATTTCTATCAGAACTCCCACCAGAACTCACTGAAACTCTTTTAAATAATGCCGAGCAAAGAGAAGAAAAAGTCGAGCCATTTGTTACTCCAAACTCAGCTATTCAAAAAATTAATTCATCAGTAGATAGAATTCAATCAGAACTTGATGCAGTCAAATCAAGCATGCTAAGAAATTATGCAGATCCTTCCGAAAATGAATTAGTTATTTTTGGAGAACAGTTTTTTTCAAGCTTTCAGACCTCTTTTGCACCAGTCAACATTGCGTCATATGATCCAGATTACATTCTTGATTATGGTGATAAATTAACTATTCAGCTTGTAGGGACAGTTAATAAAGTGCTAGATATGCATATTGAAAGAGATGGATCAATAATGTTATTGCAAGTTGGAAAAATTCAAGTATCAGGAATACCGCTCAGTAAAGCTGATGAGGTGATCAGCTCCAGAGTTGCTGCAGCGCAAATTGGAACTAAATCTTATGTTTCGCTTTCAGCCAAACGTGATATGAACATCTTGACAATTGGAGCTGTTGAGTTTCCTGGCATGTATACAGTTAGTGGAGGATCCTCTGTTTTGCAAGTGCTTGATGCTGCTGGAGGTATTTCTGATAACGGGTCATATAGAAATATCGAACTTATTAGGGACAACAAAACTTTAGAAATCATTGATCTTTATGATGCTCTTATTAAGGGAAAAGTAACTTTTAAAAATCAATTGAGGTCAGGTGATGTTATATCTGTTAAAGCAAGACTTGCTACCATTCATGTATCTGGTGCTGTCGGGTATCCTGCAATATATGAAGCTTATCCTCAAGAAAATTTAGATGATATTATTGAATTTGCTTTGGGTATCACATCAAACTCTGATGGCTCTATTATTTATAATTCAAAAGATTTAAATACTAACTCGATTAAACAGTCAAACCTAAAAATTGATGAATTAAGTGACATCAATCCTAAAAATGGAGATTATGTTTTTGTTCCTTATTTTAATCCTAAGCCCAATAAGATCAGAACTGTAACAATTTCAGGAGAAGTGGAGAACCCAGGTCAATATTCAATTTCTCCTGGAGAAAAACTTTCATCATTATTAAAAAGATCTGGAGGCTATACTGATATTGCTTATCCTTTTGGAGGAGTTTTAACAAGAGAAACAACGAAAGAAATTGAATCACAGATAAATGATCGAATATATAAGGATATGATCAAATTCATTGCTTCAAACGCAAATGCTGCTCAGCTTGCAGGCGGTGAATCATTTGCCTTGATTTTAAATGAATTTAGAAAAGTAGAGCCTGTTGGCAGAGTCACAGCAGAGTTTGATTTGCAGTCGCTAGAGAATCAGGCTCAATTAGATTTATCTTTAGAGGATGGAGATAAAATTATAATTCCAGAATACGATTCAGAGGTATATGTTCTTGGAGAGGTGTTAAATCCTGGAGCTAGACTATATAAACCAAATAAATCGGGTAAAGATTATATTGATATATCTGGTGGATTAGGGCGCTATGCTGAGAAAAATAAATCTATTATTATTCATCCTAATGGAGATGCATTTCTTTTAAATGAATCCTATTTAAATTTTGTTTCTAATAATGTAGATATTTATCCAGGAACAATAATTTATGTTCCTAGGGAAATTGGCAAGCTTGAAGGTATAAATTATGCAGCGGTTGTTGCTCCAATATTTAGTAGCCTTGCACTATCATTGGCTTCACTGAATAGTATTAATAATTAGTCAAAGTGAAGTTAAAGGGGATAGTTACAACGTCTGCTATCCTGTTTAGCATAAATGTATCTTCACAAATTTCTGATTATATTTTTCCTAATACCTATCCCTCGTTTTCAAATTACGGAGGGCTTGGAATTATTCAGGCTCCAAATGCTAGGTTCCATGAAGAAGGTAGTTTAGCTTTTAGCTGGAGCCACAATGATCCATATTTAAGAGGCTCAATAATCGCCTACCCATTTAATTGGCTGGAGGCGTCTTTTCAGTACACAGATATAAACAATGCTTTATATAGTAATGTTAAATCATTTAGTGGATCTCAATCTTTGAAAGATAAAAGCTTTGATTTTAAATTGAGGCTAATGCGTGAGACAAAATTATTTCCTCAGATTGCTCTAGGTGTAAGAGATCTTGGAGGGACGGGCTTGTTTACATCAGAATATATTGTTGGATCTAAACGCATATCAAATATAGATTTTTCAATTGGAATGGGCTGGGGTGTTTTAAGTAATTCTGATTTAAAGAATCCTCTTGGCTATATAAATGAGAGATTTTATGAAAGACAATCTAGAAATCTTGAGAAGACTTCTAAGGGAGGTGAAGCCAATTTTAATACATTATTTACTGGAGACACCTCATTGTTTGCTGGCCTTGAAATATTTTTACCAAAGTCTAAGGGAACTAGATTTAAGATCGAATATGATACTACTAACTACGATGAAGAGGGGAGGAAACCTGTATTTCAAGACTCAAAAATAAATTATGGATTTGTAAAGCCTATAACAAATAATTTATTTGTTAAGCTTTCATACACAAGAGGTAATACATTAAATTTTGGTTTCTCTTATAAGCTACATCTTGGCAGTAAAAAACATGCACCCAAGAAATCCGAAGTTTATTCGGGTGTAGAGAATTCAGAAGTAGTTAAAAAAGTTGCAGCAAAATCAAATAGAAATCTATATAGACTTGCATTAAAAGAACTGCGCGATAGGGATTTAGTGCTTCAGTTTGCAAATTTGGATCAAAATGAATTCCATGTTGCATATGCACAAACAAAGTTCTCTAATTACGCCTTAGCTTCTCAAAGAGTGTTAAGAGTTCTTAATGATATATCTCCTGATGAAATAACAAAATTTAAAGTGACAACTGTAAATGCTGAAATGGGATTAAACTCAATGATAGTTAATAGAGATTTCTTTCAAAGAAATCTAAATAATGAATCTCCTGAACTTGCACTTAGAAGTTATAAATTAGCTCCAATTAAGCTAAATTTAGATGAGTTTGAATATAAGCCTAAAAAAAGCTATCCAAAGCTATTTTATAGCTTTGAGCCTGAATTAAAGTCTCAAATTGGGGGTCCAGATGGATTCTACTTTGGAGACCTAAGAGTTTCCTTTCAATCTGAGCTGATACTTGCTCCAAATTTATCAATTTTCGCTAATCTTAGTCAGGGCCTTACAAACAATTATGACGATCTAAAGCTTCCATCAGACAGCATACTTCCACATGTTAGAACGGATATAGTTGACTATCTAAAGGAAGGAGACGGACTGACGCTTGATGTAGCTCAATTAAATTATTTCTCTAATCCATTTAAAAATGTGTATACAAAGGTTGCTGCAGGTTATTTTGAGAGCATGTTTGGAGGCATTGGAGGCGAAGTCCTCTATAGGCCCTTTTATAGTAACTTTGCTCTTGGAGCAGAATTATTTTATGTAAAACAGAGGGATTTTAAGCAAGATTTTAATTTTAAAGATTATGAAACAGCTACAGGCCACATAACACTTTATTACACTGAACCAAATACAGGAATTGTCTTTAAGCTAAAAGGAGGAAGGTATCTCGCTAAAGATTCTGGTTTTACTTTTGACTTTTCTAGGAGATTTAGAACAGGATTCCAGGTAGGAGCATTTTTTTCAAGAACCGATATAAGCGAGGAAGAGTTTGGAGAGGGGAGTTTTGATAAAGGGTTCTATTTTATGATCCCATTAAATATGTTCACCAGCAACTATACTAAAAGAAACTTTAACTGGGGATTGAGACCTGTCACAAGAGATGGCGCTGCTATTTTGACTCACTCTATGCCACTTTGGGGGGTTACTGATCAAGGTAATTTTTGGCCTATTGAGGGCGGTTTTAGCGATATATATGATTAAAAATAAGTTAACAT
>MDTA01090845.1_pt1 | contig 11049 bp, 12 predicted proteins | sample 811151 | NCBI WGS metagenome assembly MDTA01 (sample SAMN05326648, study PRJNA326480) | marine metagenome | isolation source: seawater | place: Indian Ocean: South | collected 2010 | reverse complement strand
TTCAGTTTTAGAAAACGAAAAAATTTTAAAAATTGGTCATTTTTTAAGATTTGATAAAAGTGCACTTGAATATTTTTTAAAGTGTAAAATAAAAAATATTTTTGATACCAAAATTGCTTCAAAAATTGTTAGAACTTACACTGATAGTCATGGTTTAAAAAATTTAGTTCAAGAATTTTGTAATAAAACTTTAGATAAGAGGCAAGGAAGTAGCGATTGGAACAAAGATTTAAATGAATTGTCAAACAAACAACTTGAATATGCGGCGAATGATGTGATCTATCTTCACAAAATTAAAACTGAATTAGAAAAAATGTTAATTAGGGAAAAAAGAATTGATATATTTAAAAAATGTTTAGCCTTCTTAGATACAAGAGTGGAATTAGATCATAGCGGATTTAAATTTGATATTTTTGAACACTAATGCGTAAAAAAAATTATATATCGCTAGCAAAAAAAGCTGCTGCTTTGCAAATTAATGAGTTAAAAAAAATTAAAAAAGTTTTTAACAAATCTTTTATTAAGGCAATTGACCTCATTTTAAATTGTAAAGGAAAGGTCGTTTTTTCTGGTATTGGTAAATCAGGATTGATTGCTAGAAAAGTTTCAGCAACTTTTTCTAGTGTTGGAGTACCAAGTTTCTTTTGTCATCCATCTGAAGCTTTGCATGGTGATTTAGGACAAATAGAAAAGAGAGATTTATTAATAATTTTTTCATACTCTGGAAACACGTCAGAGTTAAATAATATGTTAAAATTTGCTAATCGCTTTAAGATTAAAATAATAGGAGTTGCATCTAAAGCAGATAGCAATTTAATGAAAGCTAGTGATGTAAAATTAATTTTACCAAAAGTAAAAGAAGCAGATGTTATAAATATGGTTCCAACTACTAGCACTTCAATAACGTTGCTGCTAGGTGATTGTCTTGCAACAACTGCCATGTATCAAAGAAAATTTTCAAAAGATAAATTTAAAATTTTTCATCCTGGTGGAAATATTGGAAGTTCTTTACTTCTAGCAAAAGATATCATGGTTAAAAATGAAAAAATGCCAGTAATACAATATAAAAAAAGTTTTAAAGATGCACTCAAAGAAATGAACAAGAAAAAACTTGGAATTGTGGTAATATTAAAAAATAAATTTATAAAAGGAATCGTTACCGATGGAGATCTAAGAAGAGAGTTAAAAAATAGTTCTGCAGAACATAACTTAAATAAATTTATGTCAAAAAGTCCTCTTGTTATAAGTGAAAATATTCCGGCTGCTAAAGCTTTGGCCTTTTGTAGCGAAAAAAAGATAACCTCTTTACTTGTTGTTTCTGAAAAAGATTTAAATAAAAAAAATAAAAAATTGAAAGGAATAATACATATTCATTTTTTATTACAAAACGGAATTAATTAATGACACGAAAACAAAAATTAAGAGTTATTCAAATAAGTTTGATGGTACTTGGCTTACTTATTGTTTATTACACATATTATAAAGAGAATAATTTGAAAAAGACATTCATAACATCTCAGAAGCAAAAAGAAATTAAGGAGAAAATTGCTAATCAGGCAACCGGTGATGTTTTCACAAATATTGAATATGCAGGTATGGATGTTTCAGGAAATAGATATGTATTAAAATCGGCAGAGGCTGTAAATGATCCTAATAACAAAGAATTGGTAAACTTAACTTCTGTAGTTGCTTTTTTTTACTTTAATGATAATTCGATACTTGAAATTAAATCTGATAAAGGCTCATACAATAATTCAACATTGGATATGAATTTCTATAATAATATTAAAGCTGTCTATAAAGATACCAAACTTTACGCGCAACTCGCTGAATTTTCTAATACCAATAATAATCTGATAATATCAGACGATGTTAAGGTGGATAGTAATAAAGGAGTTATATTTGCAGATAAATTAACTTTTGATATAAAAGAAAAAACGTTGGATATTGAGTCTAAAAATAATAAAAAAATAAACGCGAACGTAAATATAAAATGAAAAAAGGTTTTAGAATTTTAAAATTTAAAAAAGATAATGCTATTTTTGAAGTGCAAGATGTAAGCAAATCTTATGACGGAAGGCCAGTTTTAAAAAAATTATCAATTAAAGTTTTTCCAGGTGAATGTGTTGGTATACTTGGACCTAACGGGTGTGGAAAAACTACTTTGTTTTCCATATGTATAGGAGAACAATCTTCAGATAATGGAAAAATAATCCTTAACAATAAACCCATTAATCAAATTCCTATTCATTTAAGAGCAAAAGAGGGTCTGGGTTATCTGCCACAGCAAAGAAGTGTTTTTGATATGTCTGTTTACGACAATATTATGGGAATAGCTCAAATTTCTCTTAAGGAAAGTAGAGAAAAACAAAAATTCATTACTGAAAAGATTTTAGAGGAGTTTAATCTTACTCATTTAAGATCTTTGAATGCTTCAGTATTATCAGGCGGTGAAATAAGAAGATTGATGATGGCTAGAGTGATGATAAACAAACCTAAAATTGTTCTATTGGACGAACCCTTGGCAGCGTTAGATCCATTGGTAATTCAAGATATACAAAAATATATATTAAAAATTCAATCTAACGGTACAGCAGTTTTAGTAACGGATCATAATGTCAAAAACTTATTTGATATAACAGATAGAAATTATGTTTTGGGAGAACACACAGTTATAGCTGAAGGAACATCCAGAGAAATTTTAAAATCTTCAAAAGCAATAGAACATTATTTCGGTAACCAATTTTCTTAGAAATAAATGAATGTTAAAAAGTTTAACCTCAGTTTAAACAAAAAAATTAATTCATTTAATAAAGATATAGAGATTGACTCAGATAAATCCATGTCAATCAGAAGTTTTTTATTAAGTGCGATAAGTCAAAATGTATCGACGATTAATAATGTTTTAGAGTCAGAAGATGTCTTTGCATCAATTAATTCATTAAAAAAACTTGGAGTTAAAATAAAAAGGATTGGAGAAAAAAAATATCTTGTCTTTGGTAAAGGATTGGGTTCTTTAAAAATTAATAAAAATAATCAATTAAATTTTGGCAATTCTGGAACTTTAGCAAGATTATTAATAGGGATACTTTCTACTACACCAAATATTGAAGTAAATATTATTGGAGACCATTCTTTAAATAAAAGAAGCATGAAAAGTTTGATGAATTTAATGAAAAATTTTGGTGCAACCTTTTTTCCAAAAAATAAATTTAATTTTCCAATAAAATTAATTTCATCAAATATGCCGATTGGAATAACTTATAAGTCTGGAGTATCAGCACAATTAAAAAGTGCAGTTATTTTAGCAGGATTAAATTCTAATGGTCACACAACAATATTAGAAACAGAAAAAAGTAGAGATCATACAGAAAATATTCTGCTTAATAATAAAAAAATAATTAATATAAAAGGAAAAAAAAAAAGAGTAATTAAAATTTTTGGGAAAAGAAAATTAAGTTCACTAAAAATTAAAATTCCAGGTGATCCCTCCTCAGCCGCTTTTTTTTCAGCCCTTACTTTAATGAACAAAAATTCATCATTAAGAATAAAAAATGTTGGACTAAATAAAACGCGAATAGGTTTTTACCATCTTTTAAAAAAACAAGGTGCAAAAATAAAATTTGAAAATATTAAGAAAACAAATAATGAAATCTTCGGAGATATTACTGTTAAAAGTTGTAATTTAAAACCGATAAGAGCTTCTAGAATATATTATGTTAGCATGACCGATGAATATCCAATTTTATTTATAATGGCAGCACTTATAAATGGAAAATCGATTTTTAAAGGAATCTCAGGCCTAGCAAATAAAGAGAGTAACAGAATTTTAGAGATAAAAAATATTTTGGACCAGATAGATATTAGATCAAAAGTAAAAAAAGATGAGTTTGTTATTTACGGCAAAGGGTTATTTGATGCGAGTAGAAAAAAAGTTTTTGTAAAAAATTTAGGCGATCATAGAATTTGTATGTCTACATTTATTTTAGCTTTACTAACGGGGGCGAAAACAAAAATAAAAAATTTTGAGACAGTTTTTACATCCTCGCCTTCTTTTTTAAAAATTATGAGAGTATTAGGAGCAAAATTTGAAATTCAAAAATAAAAAAATTCAAGTTTCGTGTGACGGTGGAGCTGCAACAGGAAAATCAACTGGTGCAAAAATGATTTCTAAAAAATTTTCATTAAAATTTTTATCCTCAGGTTTATTATATAGATATGCAAGTTTTTTAATACTTAAATTTAAGCCGAAAAATGAAATAAATTTTTTAAAGAGAAAATTTAAAAATTTAAATTATTATCACTTAAATAGAATTAATTTACATACTCCAGCTATTTCTAAACACAGTTCTGTAATTGCAAAAAAGAATAAAATAAGATCTATACTAAAAAAATTTCAATTAAACTTTTCAAAAAAACATAAAAAATGTTGTATTGAAGGAAGAGACATATCTACAAAAATATTGCCTAATTCTGATGTTAAATTTTTCTTTATATGTAATTTAAATATCGCTGCTAAAAGAAGATACAAAGAGCTTAAAAGGTTAAATCCAAAAATAAAATTAAAAGACGTAAAAAAAGCTTTAAGATCAAGGAATATTTCGGATATTAAAAGAAAAAACAGCCCTTTACTTAAACACCCAGATTCGATATCTATCGACACCGGAAAGTTAGATAAACAAGCTATGCTTGCTAAAATGTCTAAACATTTAGAAAAAATATTAATAACAAAACATGGCAACTGAGACAGAACTTAAAAACACTAGTCCACTACACCAAGAATTTCAAAATCTACTAGACCAAGACTTTAAAGATAGAAAAGTGATTGAGGGGGAAATAATTAAAGCTACTGTAACTGAGATTACCCCAAAATTTATTGTAGCTGATGCAAAACTCAAGATGGAAGCTATGATTCCAATTGAAGAATTTAAAAATGACGACGAACTTGAAAAAATTAAAATAGGTTCAAAAATTGATGTTTATCTTGAGCGTATAGAGAGTTTTAAAGGAGAAATAATTGTTTCTAGGGATAAAGCTAGAAAAATGAAGGCCTGGAAAAAAATGGAAAAAGTTTTTGAAAGCCAGGAAGAAATGACTTGTTATATTACAAATAAAATTAAAGGAGGCTTTATAGCAAATGTTGAAGGACTACAATGTTTTATGCCCTCTTCACAAATAGATATTAGACCGTTAAAAAAAGTAGATCATTTAATGAATACACCGGTCAAAGTCATTGCTACTAAAATTGATAAAATAAGAGGTAATGTTTGTGTTTCAAGAAGAGCTGTTCTTGAGAAAAGTAAAAATGAAGAAATAAAGGAAGTTTTAAAAAAATTAAAAGAGGGCGATATTGTAGAAGATGCCATCGTAAAGGCCACTACGGACTGGGGAATTTTTTTAGATATAAATGGAATTGACGCCTTGCTACACGTGAGTGATCTCAGCCATGGTAGAGTAAAGAAACCTTCAGATTTAGTTAACATTGGTCAAAAAATAAAAGTTAAAATTACAAAAATTGATAGTAAAACAAATAGAGTATCAGCATCTGTTAAAGCATTAACAGAAGATCCTTTCGAAAATATAGAGAAAAAATATAAAATTGGTGAGGTATATGAAGGGATAGTTACTAAGATAATGGACTATGGTTGTTTTATAAAAATTGAGGACGGTGTGGAGGGCTTAATTCATAACTCTGAATTAGACTGGTCGAATAAAAATGTAAAACCAAGCAAAGTTCTTTCCGTGTCTCAAAGTATTAAATTTAAAATAGTTAACATCGACAAAGAAGCTAAAAGAATATCTCTGTCATACAAAGCTACTTTAAAAAACCCTTGGGAAGAAATTAAAAAACAAATTAATAAAGAGGTAAAAATTAAAGTAAATAATGTGACTGATAAAGCCATTTTTGCAGATTTAGTTGACACAAAATTATCAGGAATGCTTCACTACAAAGAATTATCATATCAAGAAAATGTTGAAGATTTAAAAAAGTTTAAAAAGAATGATGTTCTAAATGTAAAAATTATAGAGATAAAAGACGAAAAAATAAGATTTTCTAAAAGAGCATTAGACAAGGACCCGTTAGATTGGTTTAAAGATAATAATAAAAAAGTTGGTGACGTAATAACTACTCGTATCCACGAAGTCCTAAAAACTGGTGTTAAAGTAGCAGTTGATCAGGAAAAAAAGTTAATTGTAACAATCAAAAAATCTGACTTAGCCAAAGAAGCAGCTGATGCAAGACCAGAAGTTTTTTCAAGTGGTAACGCATTGGATGCAAAAATTACAGAACTTGATTTAAATAATAGAAAGATTAAACTTAGCGTTAAAGCTGCTCAAATTGATGAGGAGAAATCGTTAATTAAGAAATTTGGAGAGGGTGCAACTAAATCTGGAGCTACTCTTAAGGGTATTTTTGAAAAAGCAATCGGAAAAAAAGATAAAAAAGATAAATAATTGTCAAGAAAAGAGCTCATAAAACAGCTTAAAAAAATAAATCCCAAACTTAACCAAGCTGATATAGAAAATGTAATTAATATTTTTTCTGAGAGCATTTTTTCAGCACTAGAACAAGGTAAAAGTGTAGAAATTAAAAACTTAGGTCGCTTTTACGTTAAAAAGTTAAGAGAAAACTACAATGCGAGGAACCCGGCAACAAATGAATTAATTTATAAACCAGAACGTGTTAAAGTTAGGTTTAAAGCATCAAAAAGATTAAATAAATTAATTAATGAGTAAAAAAATTAAAATTTTTATAGCATGTGACACTACAAATCTTAGCAAAGTTAAAAAAATTATTTCTCAATCAAATACAAATAAAATTAAAATTGGTTATAAATTTGGATTAGAATTTATGAACTCTAAAAAGGGTAGAAGTTTTATTTCAAACTTGAGGAATAAAATTATTTTTATAGATCTGAAGTTACACGATACATTAAATACAATGATCTCTGCTGTAAAAGCATTAAAAGATTTAAAAGTAAATTATCTAACTGTTCATATATCGGCCGGGATATCAGCTCTAAAAGCTGTAAAAAAAATTTCTGGATCAATTAAGATTGTTGGAGTAACAACCTTAACTTCTTTAAACGATAAAGATTTAAAATTAATTGGATATAATAGATCTGTAAAAAATTTAGTAAGTCTGCAAGCGCGACTTGCTAAAAAAGCTAATTTAGATGCATTAGTTTGTAGTCCTCATGAAGTAAAAACTATTAGAAAAATTTTTAAAAAAGAAATTATCACTCCCGGTGTGCAAATAGGAAAAAGGAACTATGATCAAAAACGTTCAATGGAAGCTAAAAAAGTAAAGTCGGATTGGCTGGTAGTCGGAAGAGCGATTACAGCTCGAGGAAATATTAAAAAAAATATTCATAATCTTGCTAAAGAATTAGGATAATGAAAATAAAAATTTGTGGTTTGAATCCTACCAGAGATGTTCAATTGTGTATTGATCTTCAAGTAGATTATTTAGGTTTTGTTTTTTATGAAAAATCTTCTCGCAATATAAATAAACAAGATATAGACATTCTTTCTCGCTATGAAAAAAAAAATTCTGCCTTTGTGGCAGTAACTGTAGATCCAAGTAATGAATTTATCAAAAGAAATCTAATAGGTAGTTTCGATTTTATCCAATTACATGGATCAGAAACAAAAGAAAGGGTGGAAGAAATAAAGAATATGGGCTTTAAAGTTATTAAAGCTATTAAAGTTAAAAAAGAAAAAGATATCGATCAATTTAAGAAATTTAATAATGCTGAAATAATATTATTTGATACGCCAGGCATGGAAAAATCATCAGCATTTCCAAAAAATCTAATCACCAAACTACCTTTGGGACCAAAATATGCATTAGCAGGTTCAATCTCTGAAAATAATGTAGAAAATATTAGTAAATTAGGGGTTAACTTTTTTGATTTATCCTCTAGTTTAGAAAGTCAATTAGGTTTCAAAGACCATTTGAAAATTAAAAATTTTGTAAAAAAAATAAATGAACTTAAAAATTAAAAAAGATACACCTCTTATTGATCAACATGATAAAAATTTTATGTATGGTGGAAAGTTCGGTGGAAACTTTATTCCTGAGACACTAAAAAAACCCATAGATGATTTGACAAAACTTTTTGCGAAGTTACGAAAAGACAAAAAATTTCTTAAAGAAAGAGATCACTACTTTGAAACATATGTAGGCGCCCCTACGCCTTTTATTAAATTAGAAAATTTAACAGATCACCTTGGAGGAGCTCAAATATACGCTAAAGTGGTTTCTGAGGCAAATGGCGGGGCTCATAAGATTTATAATGCAACAGTTCATTGCTTAATAGCTAAAAAGGCAGGAAAAAAATATATTGTTGGTGACACAGGAGCGGGCTATGCAGGAAAAATGCTCTCAATGGCTGCTAAGAAATTTGGCCTTAAGTGCAAAATTTTTATGGGAGCTAAAGATATTAAAAGACAGAGACCTAACGTTGAAGCTATGAGAAAAAACGGAGCAAAAATAGTTCCTGTAACTACCGGAAGCCAAACGCTTGTTGATGCTGTAAGTGAATGTATGAGATATTGGGTTTCAAATTGTGACACTACTCATATGTGCGTTGGTTCAACAGTTGGTCCAAATATATTTATAAAGATTTGTGCTTGGAGTACTGCTCAAATTTCAAAAGAATTAATTAAACAAGTAAAAGAAGAGTTTGGAAGAATTCCAAATAAATTAAAATTAATTAATTGTGTGGGTGGTGGTAGCTCTGCTGCAGGATTTTGGAATGAATTTATGGACACTAACGCACAATTCATTGGAGTAGAAGCAGGCGGCCCAAACAATAGCAAGCTTCATGCAGCTCCGTTAACAAACGGATCTAAAATTGGTATTCTGCATGGTGCAGCACAATATGTAATTCAAGATAAAGAAGGTCAGATAGGTTCAACCGAGTCAATATCTGCAGGACTTGATTATCCGGGTATTTCTCCTTTACATTGTTTTCTAAAAGACGCAAAAAGAGCCAGATATACTTCTGCAAGCGATGAAGAAGCACTTAAAGCTTATAAGCTAGTTTCAAAACTTGAGAATATTTCTCCTTCACTTGAGCCGTCACATGCTTTTGCTGAAGCAATAAAACTAGCACCTAAGTTAAGCTCATCTGAAGTTATAATTGTGAACTCTTGTGGAGATAGTCTTAAAGACAAAGATATAATAAAACAAAAGCTAGGCTCATATATAAGATGAAATCTAAAATAGCTTTAACTTTTAATAATTGTAAGAAACTAAGAAGACCAGCCTTAATTACTTACACTGTTGCTGGGGACAACACTAAAAACAATTCTCTTAAAATATTGAATAAGATATCAAAACATGCAGATATTCTAGAGCTAGGTTTCCCTCATAACACGCCAATAGCTGACGGTGGTCAAATCCAAGGTAGTTCTCATCGCGCTCTTAAAAATGGTATTAAATTGAAAGATGTTTTTCAAATTGTAAAAAAATTCAAAAAAAATAATCCTAAAAAACCAATTATACTAATGGGATATTTCAATTTAATTTACCAAAACGGTGAAAATAACTTCTTAAAAAGTTGTAAATCGTCAGGCGTAGATGGTTTGATTATAGTTGATCTCCCTTACCCTGAAAATAAGAATTTTGCTAATAAATGTAAGAAAAAGTCAATTAATTTCATTCAACTTTTATCTCCAACTACATCTGTAGAAAGAATGAAAAAAATTATCAAAGACTCACACGACATGATTTATTACATATCAATGTTATCAACTACTGGCGGGAGGCTTAAGGTTTCACCAAATAAAATTCTTCAAAACTATAATAAAATAAAAAGAATCAACCCAAAAAAAAATCTAGTAATAGGGTTTGGTATTACAAATAGGACCATATCTTCACTAAAATCGGCAAATGGTTTAGTTGTAGGCAGTATGTTGTGCAAAACAATAACAAATTCACTCAAAATGGGACAAAATCCTGTCACAAAATTAGATAAAGTTGTGTACAATCTTAAACAAAAAATTTTATGAATTGGATCTCAAAATTTATTAAACCAAAAATAAAATCCCTTTTTGAAAAGAAATCTTCAAAAACCGATGAAAATCTTTGGACTACATGTGGATGCAAAAACTTAATTTATAAAGAGGATATGGAGGCCAACCAGAAGGTCTGTCCTAAGTGTGGAGCGCATCATAAATTGACTTGTAGAGAGAGATTTGAAAGTTTTTTCGATAATAAAGAATTTGAATTGATTGAAACACCTTTACCAAAAGAAGATCCATTAAAATTTGAAGATAAAAAGAAATATATTGATCGTTTAAAAACTGCCCAAAAGCTAACAGGGCAAGACGATGCAATTTTAATAGCAAAAGGAAAAATTCAAAAATTTGATGTAATAGTAGGTTCACAAGATTTTAGATTTATAGGCGGTTCATTTGGTGCAGCTTCCGGTGAAGCATTTATTGCTGGAGCTCAACAAGCAATAGAAAATAAAATACCTTATATCTTTTTTAGTTGTTCTGGCGGACAGAGAATGATGGAGTCATCAATTGCATTAATGCAGATGTCTAGAACTGCTTTAGCTGTGAATGAATTAAAGAAAAAAAATATTCCATTTATAGTAGTGTTAACTGACCCAACAACTGGGGGTGTTACGGCTTCTTGGGCAATGTTAGGTGATGTTTTAATTGCTGAACCAAAAGCAACTATTGGATTTGCTGGTAGACGTGTCATTCAAGATACAGTCAGAGAGACATTACCGGATGATTTTCAGACGGCAGAATATGTAAAAGACCATGGTGGAATTGACTTAGTAATTGAGAGAAAATATTTGAACTCAACAATTGGAACTTTGTTAAATGTTCTATTGAAAAAAGCAGAAGCTCAGGCTAAACAAGAGTCCAATGTCACACTCGATAAGTCTCTACAAGCAGCTAGCTAATCACAAGCTTTTCAACAAAACTATAAATTTTGACTTAAAAAGAATTAAATTAGTTCTAAAAAAGTTAAATCATCCTGAGAGAAAACTAAATAATGTTATAAATTTTTTAGGTTCAAGT
>MDTA01044838.1_pt1 | contig 11050 bp, 5 predicted proteins | sample 811151 | NCBI WGS metagenome assembly MDTA01 (sample SAMN05326648, study PRJNA326480) | marine metagenome | isolation source: seawater | place: Indian Ocean: South | collected 2010 | reverse complement strand
TTTCACATTGTGCTGGGTCTTGTTCTGAACAATCAGAAAGTTTCCCAGGAAGACCCCCTCCTGTTAAAACGGTCTTTCTTTGGACCATTTCTCTTGCTTTTCTAGCAGCATGACGAGCTTGGGCCGCAAGAATAACTTTTTGAACAATTATCTTTGCATCATTTGGGTTTTCTTCCAAATATGATTCTAACATTTCGGACACCGACTGAGATACGGCAGAAGTTACATCTCTATTTCCTAATTTAGTTTTTGTTTGCCCTTCAAATTGAGGTTCAGCAACCTTTACAGATACTATTGCTGTTAGACCTTCTCTAAAATCATCTCCACTTATTTCGAATTTTAATTTTTCTAACATTCCTGAGGATTCAGCATATTTTTTTAATGTAGCAGTCATGCCTCTTCTGAAGCCTGACAAGTGTGTGCCGCCTTCATGTGTATTTATATTATTTACGAAAGAATGTAAATTTTCAAGAAACGAGGAATTGTAAACCATCGCAATTTCAACTGGGATACCATTTTTTTCACCTTGCATTGAAATAACATCTTTAATTATAGATTCTCTTGTTCTATCTAAAAAAGTTACAAATTCTTTTAGACCCTCTTTGGATTTGAAAATCTCTTTTTTATAATTTCCTTTGAGATCTTTTTTTCTTTTATCTTCAATAGATATTTTCACTCCTTTGTTTAAAAAAGAAAGCTCACGCATTCTACTAGAGAGAATTTCATAGTCATATTCTAGTACTTGCTTAAAAATTTCGGGGTCAGGTTTAAAAGTAACTTCGGTACCTTTTTCTTTTGTTTTGCCAACTTCCTTTACTTGATATTTAGGTTTTCCTCTATTGTATTCTTGTTCCCATACAGATCCATCCCTATATATGGTTGCTTTCAAATATTCTGAGAGAGCGTTTACACAAGAAACTCCAACACCATGTAACCCACCAGACACCTTATATGAGTCCTTATCAAATTTACCACCTGCACCTATCTTTGTCATAACAACCTCTAATGCTGATACTCCTTCTTTTTTATGAATCCCGACGGGTATTCCTCTTCCATTATCTTTTGTGGTTATAGAATTATCTTCATTGATTACTACACTTATAATATCACAATGACCTGCGAGTGCTTCATCTATTGAATTATCAACTACTTCGTATACCAAATGATGTAAACCTCTAGAGCCAATATCACCTATATACATAGAAGGTCTCTTTCTGACATGTTCCATACCCTCTAAAGCCTGGATGCTATCTGCAGAATACTTTGTGTTTGCTGTAGTTTCGCTCATTATTTACGACGATTTAATGCACTTGTGAAGTAATCATAAATTTACAAAAATAAGCCGTTTAAATTCGGGAAATGTAATATGTAACGAGATGAAGTTATTAACACTTAATGTGAATAAACCTTTAGCTGTAGGTTACAAAATTCCAATCAAAAATCAATAAGATTCTCTGTGAACATTAATAATAGCTCTTCCACTTGGATCATTAATATTTTTAAAAGCTTTGTCCCACTCGAGTGCGACAGGGGTGCTACATGCAACTGAGGGTACTGAGGGGACAGACATCGCAGCAGCATCACTTGAGAAATGATTTTCAAAAATTTTTCGGTAGTAAAATTCTTCTTTATTCTGTGGTGGATTTATGGGAAAAAGTTTATCTGCTTTTTTCATTTGTTGATTGGAGACATTTTCCTCTGCAACCTCCTTTAGTTTGTCAATCCAACTGTACCCAACACCATCAGAAAACTGTTCTTTTTGTCTCCACGTAACCGACTCAGGCAAGTATTTTTCAAAAGCCGTACGTACTACCCACTTTTCCATTCTCTCACCTGTAATCATTTTATCCTTAGGGTTAATTCTCATAGCAATATCAATAAAATCCTTATCGAGAAACGGAACCCTGCCTTCAATTCCCCAAGCAGCAAGGGATTTATTAGCTCTCAAACAATCATATTGATGCAATTTTTTTAATTTTCTTACGGTTTCTTCATGAAATTCTTTCGGACTTGGGGCTTTGTGAAAATACAAATAACCTCCAAATAATTCGTCTGCACCCTCTCCTGACAAAACCATCTTTATACCTAGGGATTTTATTGCTCTAGCCATTAAATACATTGGTGTCGAGGCCCTTACAGTTGTCACATCATATGTTTCTAAATGATATATAACATCACTTAATGCATCTAAACCTTCCTGTACAGTAAATTTTATTTCATGATGAATCGTGCCAATATGGTCAGCAACTTTTCTTGCAGCCGCTAAATCAGGTGAGCCTTCAAGCCCAACTGAAAAGGAATGAAGTTGAGGCCACCAAGCACCTTTAGTGTCATCAGATTCAATCCTTTTTGATGCAAACTTTTTAGCTAAAGCAGATGTGATAGAAGAATCTAAACCTCCAGAAAGGAGAACTCCGTATGGAACATCACTCATTAGTTGTCTGTGAACTGCGTTTGTTAATGCATTTTCAAGCTCTTCAATATTTGTTGAATTATTTTTAATTCTGTCAAAAGATTCCCAGTCTCTAGAATACCAATTTTTAAATCCATCTTCATCACTAGACAAATAGTGACCTGGAGGGAATAATTCAATTTTGTCACAATTTGATTCCAATGACTTTAGCTCTGACGAAACATAAAAAGTTCCGTTTTTATCCCATCCTATATATAAAGGAATAATTCCAATGTGATCCCTTGCTATAAAGTATTTGTCCTCTAAAGTATCATAAATAGCAAAAGCAAATATACCATTCATTTCATCTAAAAAATTTTTCTTTTTTTCCTTAAAAAGAGCAAGAATTACCTCGCAATCAGAATTTGTTTTAAATCTATATTTATTCTTAAACCTTTTCCTTATCTCTCTATGATTATAGATTTCTCCGTTAGCAGCTAAGATATAACGATTATCATCTGAAAAAAGTGGTTGTTTTCCTGATGTGGGGTCAACTATAGCAAGCCTTTCGTGAGCTATAATTGCATTTTTATCTGAATAGATTCCGCTCCAATCAGGTCCTCGATGTCGAACTTTTTTTGACATCATTAAAATCTTAGGACGAAGCACACTCACAGGCTCCTTTAGTTCAAAAGCACAAACAATACCACACATATTTTTTAATTAAAAGAGTAAATATAGTTTAAATTATAAATCTTTAAATACAAATGAGTGAAAAATATCAATTAAATTGTTGAAAAACTATATTTCCATTAACAATAGTGGCAACAACACCAACATTTAATATCTCTTTCTCCGGTATATTCATTATATCCTTTGTTAAAATAACGAAATCTGCATACTTACCTTTCTCAATACTACCTTTTAATGATTCTTCAAAATTTGAATAAGCTGCCCAAACAGTCATACCTTTTAGAGCCTCAACTCTACTTAAAGCGTTTTCCTTTAGATAACCTTCAGAAGGCTTCCCTTTCAAATCTTTTCTAGCAACCGCTGAATAAAAAGTATTTAGTGGGTTGACTTTTTCTACAGGAAAGTCTGTTCCCAACGCTATTTTACCTGACCAATCCAACAGATTTTTGTAGGCATATGCTCTTTTTAGTCTTTTGTCGCCAAGCCTTTCATCAGCCCAATTCATGTCACTAGTAGCATGTGTGGGTTGAACAGATGGAATAATTTTTGAATTAAACTTTTGCATATCAAATTCATCTACTACTTGCGCATGCTCGATTCTCCATCTTGGATCTTCTATATCTTTTAAAACATAATTGTAAACATCTAACACAACTTCATTTGCTCTATCTCCAATAGCGTGGGTATTTAACTGAAAACCATTAGAATATAACTTATCTGCCAATTCAAATAAATCCTCTTTTGATGTAATTGTAATTCCCTTATTTTTTTTATCATCCGAGTAAGGCTCTTTGAGTAATGCCCCCCTACTCCCTAGAGCTCCGTCAAGATAAGCTTTAACAGACCTAACTGTTAGTCTTTCTTCCTCTATAATTCCTTTATTCAAATAATAATTGAGATTTTCATTTGTATTTGAGATCATCGCGTAAACTCTTATTTTCAAATCTCCTGTTCTATGTAAACTGTCAATAGCTTGGATTATGTTTTTGTTTAATCCAGCGTCATCAACCGTCGTAAGCCCATTTTCAAATGCTTTTTTTTCAGCATTAATTAACGCATTTGTTATAGCTTTGGAATCATATGAGGGTAAAATACTAGTTGCTAAATCCATTGCCTTATCAATAAGTAATCCGGTTGGTTTATTGTTTTCAATTAAGATTTTTCCTCCAGAAATTTTAGTCTTTGAATTAACACCTGCTTTATCAAGGACTAGGTCATTCACAAGAAGGGCATGACCATCAATTCTCCGAATTAGAACTAATTTGTTAGGAAACAATTTGTTTAAAAAATCATTATTTGGTAAGTTGTTGTTTTCCCATAAGTTTTGATCCCAACCCCTACCGATAATAACATCAGATTCATTCTTTTGAGAATAGGATAAAAGTCTTTTTTCAATTTCCAATATGCTTTTAGAACCTCTTAAATCCACTTGCCCAAGAGATATGCCTAAATTAAAAAAATGACAGTGTGCATCTATAAACCCAGGATATATTGGTAAGCCTTTAGCATCAAATTTAAGTGAATTTGGATAAAAATTAACAATCTCGTCACCACCAACTGAAATGAACTTTCCATCTTTAATTGCAAATGCTGTTGCCTTTTCGAATATGTCATTTACTGTATAAACATTAGCATTGAAAACAACCCAATCTGCTTTTCTTTGTTGACATGAAGTAATCAAAAAACAAACTAAAAGAAACTTAATGTTTTTATCTATAAAAATTTTCATATTTTCAATTAGAAAGATACATCAAAATTATATTTTAGACCAAGTAAAATTTGTGAAGGATATACTCTATAGTTACTCCAAAAATATTGATTTTGATTTAGCAAGTTTTTTCCCCTCAAAAAAAGCTCCCACCTTTCATTTAACTGATATTGTATATTAGAATCTATTCTTGTGAAAGGATTAAGTGTTTCAAATAAAACTGGTGAATCCTGAATATCTTGTCCAAGAAAAAGATCTCGATATGAGTTTACTCTCACTCCTACGTAATTTAAAATTAGTTGAAAAAATATTTTATTAGAGATTTTTAAAGTACCATCGAATTCAAGAGTAATCTCGGGTAAATTTAGAGCTTCAAATAATTGTGGTGTTTTATTATTTAACTCATAATTAAAGAAAGCTGCTTCAAAATTTATTCTACCTCCATTTTTAAAAACCCCCCTCAACTTGGCTCTTATACCACTGTTTTTTAAGGACGGATATAAAACCTCAAAAGAATTACCGAATCGGTATGAAATTACATTGTTTATGTCAAAATTTTTTCCAAAGTTCCTAAACATTGGTCTATTTTCTTCTGATTTGTAAAAAAGATTCCATTGAAATTCCCAACCCTGAGACAAATTAGATCTTGCACCTAATTCTACTTTATAAGGTGAAAAAGTAGACATCAATTTTATAGCGGGCGCAACGTATGGATTTGAGTGTGACAATGATCTGAAGCTATTTTGATAAAATTCACCGTTAACATTTAAAAAGGGAGCAAAATTTGAGTTTTCTGGTTTAAATGCAATCATGACATCGGGAAAATAGTAGAGATTTTTGTTTGAATATTCATCTCCAGTAATAAAATAAGATTGTATACCTAATCTGAACTTAAATCTACCTTTTTCCTTGCTTGAATAAATTTAAATTCCGCCCACACCAGAAAAAAAATTATTTTCCAATCTGGTGTAAAAATCCTCTTTAAAACTAGTTGACAGGACATTAATTTTAGGAATAGCAGTTAAATTAAATGCTCCAAAATCAACTCGTAATTTTGATGAAAAGGAAACTTCATTTTCTCTTGTAGAAAAAGAATCTGCAGTGTAGAATGAATTTAGAGAAAAGCCTTTGATAATTTTGTCATACCACTTCCAGTCTGAAGTAATTGAAAAATATGTTAGCCTTTGAACAGGATTAAAGTTTAATAATATGTAGTCGTCTTCGATAAAAGAAGGGAGTCCATAAAAAGATTGTCTGTGTTGTCTGAAATTAATTTCAGAAAAAGAGTTCCTTTTAGTGGTTGAATATTGATGTGAAATATTCAAATTAAGATTTGATTGTTTTGTATCCACAAAGGAATTATCTATATTCTTTAATAATCCATCGTAAAACACAAACCAATCAACATTTTGTCTTTTATCGATCGATAAAGATGAGCCATAATCTAAAAGTAGATTGCTAAAATTACCAAAACCTAATGCGAATCTTGAGTTAAAATTTTCTTTTGATGGCAATATTTCAAGTTTTTTGGGTGTTCCTTTTGAAGGATCAAAAGTAGAAGCTACTGGAACTGAGGAAATAAATATTTTTGGACTCTCGGTTTTTGATGTGAGTGTATCAGAAATTATGATTTTTGATTTAATTTTTTCTGTCTTAGAAACTTTTGGGTTAAATGACTTTTTAACAGTAATTTCTTGGGTTTCAATATTCTGTGATTCTTGAGAATAGATTAAAACTGAAAAGTAATTTAATATAAGAAAAACAAATAATTTTAATTTCATGATTTAATTAACTATGTCTATAGAAGAGTTTTTCTTAGATTCGACCTGCCTGATTTTGAGCAACTCATTCTTTGCCTCATCAACTATATCTGGCATCTGGGTAAAATTTTCTATCACAGACTCTAATATATAAGAGGCTTGAAATGGATCTCCTAGTTGGTCAAAGTTTTTAGACATAAGCAATAAACTTCGTCCTGTCCATTTTTTATATCCGTTAAACTCATTTGAAATTTTCTCTATAACCAAATTAGAATTCAAATAATCTTTTTTGTCAAAATAATCTAATGCTTTGAAGTAGAGGGCTTCAACCGCAAATTCTTTATTGGAGTCATTCTCAAGTTTTATGTAAGCATCTAAAGCCCTTTTTTTATCTCCAAGATTTATAGATGATCTAGCGATAAAAAGGTTTGCGTCAGTTTTTACTTTGTTATTAATATTTTTTAATGATAATAACTTATTACCATAGTTAACAGCTTTACCATAGTCTTTTTTTTCATAGTAAATCCTCATAAGATTAGATACCGAATAAATTAAATTTTCATTTGCTTCTGCAGATTTTTCAAGTCTCTCTAAAAAAATAATAGCCTCAGAATTATTACCTAATTCAATAAGAGATTGACAAATCCTTACTATTGATTTTTCAGTATACTTGGTTGTAGGTCCAGATACAACTCTTTTAAAATTCTGAATTGACTCGTCCCATTTTTCATTTGAATAAAGAATTTCCCCTAGCAGGTAGGACATTTTTTTTTGATCCAAACCGTTGGGATAATTTACAATATAATCTTCAAGTGCTTTTTTGAGTTGCTTTTCTTTTTTTTGGCTCACTAATATATCTATTGCATCTATCGTGGCTTTTTCAATTTCTAATTCAGATATTGACGAGAAACCACTAGACTTTATCCACATGGAAAACTGATCAACAGAATTTTTCTCTACAGCTATTTCCTTGAGTGTCTGTATCGCTTGAGTCACTGTTATTTCAGTAGGAAACTTTTTTACATATTCCTTTAAAAAAATTTCAGAATTCATTAAATCTCCCTTATTGTAAAGTATTAATGCTTTATTTAAAATTGCATTTGGAACAAAGGTACTTTTAGGGAATTTTTCAATTATCAAATTGTAATTATCTAAGGCTTTTTCAAAATTTTCTGATTTAGCTAAAGTGATTGCTAATTCAAAATAACAGTCATCAACTATTGGTGAATCAGGAAATGAATTGATTATAGTTTTAAGTTGAGTAATTTTTTCTGTAGACTCTTCCATTAGCCCGTAACTTAAAGCAATTTGAAAGTAAGGATAAGTTGAATCATAATTTAACTTAATTCCTCTTTTATAATTTTCAATGGCTAAATCGTAAGACTTTTGTATGAAATAAGAATCTGCAATCCTTATGTATGCGTCGTATCTATATAAATCTGAAAAACTGGACTTCAAAGACTCATTAAAAGCAGATATAGCTAAGTCATATTTTGACAATTTTAAATAATTGTACGCTATATCATAATCCAGAAATATTTCTTTATCCAAAAGAGACAAAAAATTTGGATTCATTTTTAATTCTAGGGAGATTTTGAGAGACTTTTCAAATTTTCCGATTTCATAAAGTGCTCTAGAAATCCAATATTTAGCCGCAACTGACTTTTTTAAACTATAATTGTTATCGACACTCTTTTCAAAATAACTAATTGATTCATTGTATAGCTCACTATTGAAAAGTAATACTGCTTTCATGAATAAAGCTTTTTGTCTAATTTCTCTAAATTCTGACTTTGGATATTCATCTAAAACCTTTAAAGCAGATCCATAGTTTTTTCTTTTTAGGTATGATTCAAGAATCAATTTTTGTATATAATTAGCCTCATTATTTTTGGGGTACTTTTTTAAAAATTCATTAAGAATGATTGAAGGTGACTTATAAGAGTTACCTATTTGATAACTTAATTTTGCATAATTTAGATATGCATCTTCTTTAATTTCTAAATCAAAATTCATTTGAGATGCTTTTTTAAAAGCATTTAATGAGGAAGTCATATTACCAGTTTTTAAATAGCTATCGGCCAAATGGTAATATGCGTTTTGTGCAACTTTATCATTTCCATTTATAATTTTATTAAAATTTAATATTGATTCACTGTATTTTTTTAATTTATAATTAGAATATCCGAGTTGATAGTAGTGAGTATTGTTTAGTTTTCCATTTTTACCTTTATAATCGGGAAGGTAACTTAGTGCAGACCTATAATCCTCTAAGTTGAAGTAACTTTCTCCAATTATTTTAGACAACTCAGACTCTTCTTTTTCATCAGACCCGTCTAAACTTTCTATTGCAAGCTTTATTGCATCCTCAAACCTTCCCAGCTTAAAATTCATATTTGCCCTAAAGTAACCGGTTATATTTTTATCATTGTCTCTATTTAGTTTATCAAAGTTTTTATTAGCTTCTTCAAAGTTTTCTAATTGATAAGCTATAAATCCTAAATAGTAATTCACGTTTTCCTGATAATCTAAATCATTCTGAACTTTTTGAAAATATTTTTTTGCATCACTGTACCTCTTTGAGACGAAAAGTGAGTAGGCTTTATTAAAGTTGTATGTGTTTTTTTGAGTTTTAGAAACATCCTTTTCAGAAACTCTGTTATACCATTTCAATGCATAAGAATACTTTCCGTTTTTAAAATAAAAATTAGCAGCATCATAAAATGCTGTTTCAGAAAGATAACTAGTCGGGTTATCTGTAATATAAGAAGTTAGCATTTTGTCAGATCCAGGAACATTACCTCTTAGAAGCGTTTCAATAGTATAAAAATGATTTTCACTATCTAGATTTTTAAGTGATGGGAAATATTTTTGGACATTGTAAAATTGCCTTGCTACTTTATAGTCGTTGGAAGCAAAATTCAAATTTGCAAGATTATAATATAAATACTCCCAGTTTTGCTGACAATATCCAAAAACGTGGATTAACACAAAATAAAGAAAAATAATTAACCTTTTATAATCTACTCTCATACAATTAATTAAAACTAGTCTTTTTAATAAAAACGATTTTTTTACGAAATACGTATAAAATTATTAATAAAATCAAATAATCGTTTGTGACAATTGACGTCATAAATATTAACTTTAAAAAAATATTATGTTTTTATGCCGATTATTGAATTAATTAATGCAACCATTTATCAAAACAATAAGTCCATTTTAGAAAATTTAAATATTGAAGTAGCTAAAGGAGATTTTGTTTTTTTAATCGGAAGAACAGGAAGCGGCAAAAGCATTCTTATACGACTTCTCTATGGTGATATAGCTCTGAAAAAAGGAATTGGAAATGTTGTCGGATTTGATCTCTTGAAAATTAGGCAAAAACAAATTCCCTTCCTCAGAAGAAAAATTGGGATTGTTTTCCAAGACTTTAAATTATTGTCAGACAGAAACATATACAATAATCTTAAATTTGTCCTAAGGGCTACTGGCTGGAAAAAAAAAGATGATATTGACAGAAGAATAAAAGAAGTTTTGAAAGAAGTTGGATTGTTTGAAATTGAAAAAAAATACCCATTTGAACTCTCTGGTGGGGAACAACAAAGAACCGCAATAGCTAGAGCACTATTAAATACGCCTGAATTGATTATTGCAGATGAACCAACCGGGAATTTGGACCCTCAAACGAGTAACGAAATCATGGAAGTTTTTAAAAAGTTACACAAACAAGGTATAGCAGTTTTTATGGCTACCCATGATTATAACATGATTGTAAAATTTCCTGGAAAGATTTTTAAATGTGACTCTGGAAAAGTGTTCGAAGTTATTGCAAAACATAATGATAATGATAATTAGTTAGGTATGTCAATTTTAAAAATCCCTAAACTTAAACACTTAAAAAGCAATAATTTTGTTCTCATTGCAGGGCCATGTGTCATTGAAAACGAAGCTTTAAGCTTGGAAATAGCGAGTAAAATTTCAGCTATATCAGACAAGCTTGAAATACCATTTGTCTTCAAAGGAAGTTTTAAAAAAGCAAACAGAAGTAAGATAGATAGTTTTACTGGTATTGGTGATATAAAATCTCTTTCTATTCTAAAAAATATAGGAAAAACATTTAATATTCCAACTATTACTGATGTACACGAAACCAAAGACGCTCAAATTGTTGCAAAATATGTTGATGTGATTCAAATACCTGCATTTCTAGCTAGACAAACTGACCTTTTGCTGTCAGCCTCAAAAACAGGCAAATTTATTAACATAAAGAAAGGTCAATTCATGAGTCCCGAAAGTATGAAATTTGCTGTTGAAAAAATCACATCAACTGGAAACAATAATTTTATGATTACAGATAGAGGAACCCAATTTGGGTATAAGGACCTAATTGTTGACTTTAGATCAATTCCAATTTTAAAAAAATTTGGGCCAACTATATTAGATGTCACTCACTCACTTCAAAAACCAAATCAAAATACTGGTGTTAGTGGTGGA
>MDTA01183377.1_pt1 | contig 11051 bp, 10 predicted proteins | sample 811151 | NCBI WGS metagenome assembly MDTA01 (sample SAMN05326648, study PRJNA326480) | marine metagenome | isolation source: seawater | place: Indian Ocean: South | collected 2010 | reverse complement strand
GTACCATAACGCCACATCGCCCTTGTTGTAGTCGCGATCTGTCCAGGTGATGCAACTGCTGGCTTGGCCCGTAGGATAGTCGCCAAGACGTAGCACTTGTTGTTGTACGGCACCGTTTCTTTGGCTGAGCTTGATTAAATCTACTGCGGCGATTGGCGTTGCGTCCTGCATGGTTTCAATAATGAAGGTGGGTTGCTGCTTTCCTGTGTGATTGCCTAAGCTTCCGCCCATGGGTGTTGAGTTGTTGAGTGGAGTGTCGCAGGTGGTGTCACTCGCAAAGGTTTGGCGCAGCCGCAGCTTTATGCGGGTACCACTGGTCGCGTAAACTTCGCGCCGTTGTAGGGCTGCGAATATCGCTTGTCGAGTATTTGCTTCGGCCCAAACAGCGGTAAGACCTCCGGGGTTGTAAGCTGAGTAGATTTGCTGGTCTTTTAAGTCTAAGTCCCATTGGCCTAAGGAGCCGCGCCAGTTGTCTTCTTCGGTGCTGCCCGGTTGGGAGGAGTGGCTGTCGGTAGCACCGACAAAGCCGTATCGGAATGGATTGATGCCCTGTTCGGCTTCTAAGCGTAAGCCTTTTGCTAAAGTCGGTCGCACGTAGCCTTTGGCTATGTCCAACTTTTCTTGCGCGGTGAGTTCGCGTTCATTCAGACGTAAATCATCGCGTATCGGTATGGGTAGAGCGATCTCAAAGTTACAAGCTTCGTCGCTGTACAGGGAGCCGGGATAACATTCACTAGAGCCTTTGTGCTGGTGGATCTCCACCAGTCTTTCGAACTGCGCGCGTAGTCCTAACAGTTTCTCGCTGTGGCCATCGGTATTGAAGCTACCACCCAGTCCGATGTTGCTGTTATGGGGTATGGCTACCACATCGCAAGGCGGCTGGTCTTGGCATTGTTCCTGTAAGGCCTGCCACATAGTTTCTTGGGTGGGTTGGTCGAAGGAGTTTATGGCGCGCTTAGGTACGTTGGCATTGGCGTAGATGAGGTTGCGGTGCCAATGTAAGTTGTCTGGCGATGCGGTCCACTCGCTGGCAACAAAGGTTGTGAATTTACCGGGTTGATTAGCCGCCTCGGCGGCGTCAATGCTGCGTTGCCAAAGGTTTGCCTCTGAGTCGCTACAGCTGGCGGCGTCCACTAGACAATTGCGTTCACCGCTTACAATGAGCGGCAGAAAGATCTCAACAAAACCGCGACGGGATTTTTCGGCAGCAGCTTCGGCGAGCTCTTGGCAATAGGGGCGCTGCGGATCGCTGCGGCAAACGTTTATAAGACCAAAGTATTCGGCGTGATCGGTAACCGCAGCAAAGTCCAATGGGCGTTGCAATTTATGGGTGCTGCCGTCGGGTAGGGTGATAGGGCCTCCTTGAGCAAAACGGTAGGCGTCTTCCGGGGTGGTTTGGGTGTTCAACACATAAGCGTCCATCGAGAACGCGGTATGGGTGTGGAGGTCGCCCCAGTAAATAGTCTTTTCTTTTATAGGGTTGTCGTCGCTGATGGCTGCCGCTGCAAAGGTCACACACAACGCGGTACCTATCGTTCGGAGCGAGTAATTTAACAGTCTACCCAAGGCCGCCCTCCTCTTTGCTAGCCCGAGTATGCCACAGTGGTCGCAGGCGTTAGCCTGTTGCGGCACGCTCGCGCAATTTGCCCATGATTTCTTGATGACGGTCGCGGCTTAAATTGTAGCGGCTATAGATCAACAGTGAAAAGATTGCCGCGACACCCATGATCGGTCCAGCACTTACGCCTAGTCGCGTCAAAGTGTCGGCGCTAAGTTCACCTGGTATAGCTTGCAACGGCAATCTTACGTAGTACTCGAGCATAATGCCGGCAAAGAAATGGCCTACTGAATTTGACGCTTTGGCAAAGAATGCGCGGGCAGAAAAAAACAGACCCTCTTGGCGTTCACCGCAAAGCAGCTCGTTTTCATCCACGATGTCGCCAATCATAGACATGATCGCAACTGAGCCCATGCCAATGCTAAAGGTAAAGCCCGCTGCGTTGAGTAACAGCAAGGGTAATAAATAAGGGTCGCCGTTCTCTGGCATCAACCCAAAAAGCCTCAGCGTAACAACTAGTTGCGCACAAAGGGTGGTGATGGCAAGGGATATTAACATGACTGGTTTGCGGTCAAATTTCTGCATACACAGCGGCGACAGAAGGGCACCAGCAGCTGCGGCGCCTAGACCCACGAGACTAAACCAGCGTATTTGGTTTGGTTTCAGTTCCCAGAAATAGGTATTGATGTGAATGGCCAGAGTGTCGTAAATGCCGCTGGCGATCATGAAAAAGAAGTAGCCTACCAAGATGACTAAATAGTTGCGGTTGTTAAAGGTGCTGACGATTTGTCCGAAGAAGGCCATTAGGGTAAGTCGATTTTCTTGGCGTTGGGCCTTGGATAAGTACTTAATTTCTTTGGCGGTACCTGCCGCGCAGGCCGAAATCGTGACGACTACGACGGCGCAGGCGGTGAGAATGAGCGGTCCGTAGGACTCGCCAGCCAACTGGCCCGGCACCACAGCACCGTCTGATGCTCGCACAACCTCGTCAGCAAAAAAGAATGTATAGGCAATAAATATGAAGCCAGGTCCAGATACCATGCCGAAAATGGTGTTGGCGCTGAACAGTTGGGAGCGTTCATGTTGGTCCTTGGAAAGTTCACCTCCCAACGCTAGGTGTGGGACGTTAAACAACGTCAATACACTACGACTGATAATGGTCCAGGTAGCGAGCCAGGCGAAAATGGCCGTTTCACTGGACAGGTCGAAAAGCCATTGTGGCGGATTAAAGACAAAGTATAAGGACAGCGCCAAGGGCAGCGGGGCGGCAATTAAAAAGGGATGCCTTCGGCCTAGTTGCGAGCGCCAACGATCGGAAACGATGCCAACCAACGGATCGCTTATGGCGTCGCCGATCATAGCGAGCATGATGGCGGTGCCAATTAGAGCATTATTTAAACCAATGACTTGGTTGTAAAAAATGACAATGAATGCGTTGGACAAGCTCAAATAAATGGCTTCGCCGGATGCGCCGATGCCAAATGCTAGTTTTGAGCTCAAAGGCAGTTTTCGCTCGCCTGTATAAGGAATATTAATTGAGGTAGAGATAGTGCCCCCGTTTCAGTCGCCGGAAGCCTAACGGGACATGCTCGCAAACGCTATCGCGAAGTTAGTAACGCCATGCCTAGTGCCATCGCCATGAACTTCACCCGTAACTTTGATTTGGCGTTCTCCGAAACCATGCTGAAGATGGCAGGCATTGATGCGGCAACAGCACCCGGTGAACACTAAGCGCCAGAAACCTCAGACGCGCTGGCAAACAATATGCAGCAACTCGTGGGAAATCCTGAGCATGAAGCGAACGCCGTATCGTACGCGGCAACCCAGCCTATTCACGTTAATATCGCTGATATTGTCGTGCGGCCACCCGAATCCTTTGATGTGGAGCACTGATTTTGTGAGGTAATAGGATGAGGGATCAGTATGAGTAAACAACAGGGACCGATGGATTTGCGGCAGTTGCGCGGTACCGTGGCTGTGGTTACGGGTGCCGGAAATCATGGCATTGGATGGGGCTTGTGCTGTCATGCCGCAGGAGCGTTGGGCATGCACGTGATCGTAATTGACCTACACGAAAAGCTCGTGCGTGAAGCCGAGTCGCGATTACGTGAGCTGTACCCGCAAGTGCTGTGCTATGGGCTGGCGTGTGATGTTACTGAGCCGCAGCAATTAGCTACAGTCACGGCTGCTATCGCCGAATTGCTGCCTGATAAGAGCATTGGTGCCGTGTTCGCGAACGCCGGGGTCATTTTTTCCCATACGGTTCTAAACAGTACCGTGCAGGAGTGGCAAACCACCCTACAGGTCAATGTAATGGGCGTCGTACACACCATGCAGGCATTCGTCCCGCTGTTGCAGGCACAGGAGGCCGAGTCGATCTTCGCAGCGACGGCGTCAATTGGCGGTTTGGTGCGTGGCGATAACGGCGGGGCCTCGTATCAAGCCAGCAAACATGCGGTGGTGGCTACTTCTGAGGCATTGTCTTTTGAGTTGGCACGTAAGTCACCCCACGTTCGAGTGCATGTGCTGTGCCCTTGTATTGTCGCGTCGGCTTTAGACAAAACCAGTGTGGTTAATCAACGCGTGCGTGATGGCGAATCCTCAGCAGATGAGGTGGAAGCCTTGGGGTCGGATAGCTTTCGCTTGGCTATGACACCCGAGCGACACGCTGAACAGGTGTTCGCGCACATTGAGGCTGGCAACTTTTATATGGTCACAGACAACGTACGACCTTACGTAGACCATGATCTGCCGTTTGATGGCGTTGGCGTCATGCGCGAGCGCCACGCAAATATGCAGGCGTTAACGTTAGACAACAGTGATGCGTGGCAGCGCCGACCTGGCATGGCCCCAAGTGCAATCATGAAAGGACCAATGTTTGGCGAGCCGGAGTCGATTTAGTCGTAACGTTGTTGGATTTCCTCCCATAGCACAACCGCAATTGCATTTCGGCTAAGCGGTTGCCCATGCAGCGGTGTAATCCAAAGCCGAAGGAAATATGGTTCGCGCGCGCTTACGGTCCACTAAGGACCTTTAAGAGTCTTTGATGCTGCGTTCGTCGCGGTTACCTTGGGCTAACCATATAGTGACTTTGTTGCCGGCCTTCATCTCTTGGCCTGTGAACTTAAAGTAATTGGTCAACGTACGTCGCATTCGTGCCAAGGGCGTCATCCAACGAATGATCTCGGACACCAGATATGGGAAGAAGGCTGGATTGTCGCGCAGTTTTTGATATTCCTGGAGGTGTTGATTCAGAGTCAGTACGCCGTCGGATATTGAATTGCGAGTGGTGTCGTTGCCGCCCACGTTAAGTAAGCGAACGTTACCAAGGTATCCTTGGGGGGAGAGAATTCGTGTGGCTTCTCCGCTAATCATCATAGAAATAAAGTCGTGGCCCACTGGATTGTTCTCGCACTCCCTCCGCAAGCGAGAGAAGTAAGCTAAGCACTCCATAAGCTTCTCTTGGCGCTGTTCATGGCTGTTTATGATGCCCTCGCCTGGACGTGCACAGACAATGTCGGACCTGCGAGCGAGCTTGCTGCGATCTTCGAATGGAAAATCAAACAGTGTAGCGAGCATTTGTGTGGTTAATTCAACGGACACGTGATCTACCCAGTCAAATGTCTCTCCCAATGATAGGTTGTCGAGAATTTGCGCCGCGCGGCTGCGAATGGTGGCTACCAGCTCTTTCTGGTTTTGTGGCGCCACCACCTTTTGTACGGTTGTACGCTGTTCGTCGGCCATAACGTTAGTGGCGTACACTAGGGCGGCAGATTAAGAGGGACGGCGGATGCAACGACTGATTATCGCTGGCGGCGGTATTGGCGGGCTTACAGCAGCACTGTGTTTAGCCAAGTGCGATTGGTCCGTATTGGTATTAGAGCAAGGGCGCGAATTCACTACGGCAGGGGCTGGTATTCAGCTGTCACCTAACTGTTCGCGCGTGCTGCACGACTTGGGTCTTGAGTCAGCACTGCGGACGTCGGCTTTTTTGCCAGAGGGCACTCAGTTCCGGCATTGGCGTAACGGCCGGGTTATTACTGAGTCTTCCCTTGGGGCGTCGGTCGCCCAACGGTTCGGAGCGCCTTACTACCATATCCACCGGGGTGACTTGTTAAATGTCCTGTTAGCAGCGGCGCAGGCGCATTCAAACATTGAGTTACGTACTGAAGCGCAAGTGACCGGTTGTACCGCGCAGGCCGACGGCACCGTCCAGGTACAGGTCAATAACGAACTGGAATTTGCTGCTGGCTTGATTGGCGCCGATGGTATTCATTCCCAGGTGCGCTGTGCTTTGTGGGGCGAGCACCAACCGACGTTTACCGGTAATGTGGCGTGGCGCATGTTGGTGCCGGCGTCAAAGTTGCCAAAGGATATGGTGCGTCCGATGTCGACGGTATGGTGGGGGCCGGGGAAGCATTTCGTACACTACTATGTGCGTGGCGGCGACTACGTGAATTGCGTTTGCGTAGTAGAGAAGTCCGGTTGGCAAGTTGAGTCTTGGACGGAACGAGGCGACCTTGTGGAACTTCAGCAGGACTTTGCTGGTTGGCACCCGCATGTTGTCGAGCTTATAAACCAAGCTGATGCGTCGGAATTGTTTAAGTGGGCACTATTCGACCGCCCTCCGATGACTCAATGGGGTAAAGGGTGCATCACGTTATTGGGCGACGCGTGTCACCCCACTCTGCCTTTTATGGCCCAAGGCGCTGCGATGGCCATCGAGGACGCGGCGGTGTTGGCAGGCTGTATGGCCCGGACCCCAGCCGTTGCAGAGGCGATGCAGCACTATGAAGATCTGCGTCGAAAGCGTACGGCTGGCATTCAACGTGGTTCGCGGCGCAACGCTAAAGTGTTTCACTTGTCTGGCATAGCAGCTTGGGCACGCAATCGTGCGGCTGGGCGCGCGCGGGCCAATACCATGGATGAACTGTTTCGCTACGACCCGTTAACTGTGGTGTCAGATAAGCGGTCGCGGTCTCAAGATTAGTCTTTTCGATTTAGGTTTGTTGGCAGAGTTTGCAATCTGCGCAGACATGCCGCAGCGTGGAGACGTTAGCTAAAGGAGGAGGTTATGAACAAGGTAGCCGGTTTGCACCATTTGGCGATTTGTACTGCCAACATGAAAGAACAAATTGAATTTTTTACCGATAAGCTCGGGATGGAGCTGCAGGCGTTGTACTGGATGCACGGGGTAGAAAATACCTGGCACGGGTTTCTGCGGTTGAATGATGAAAGCTCTATCGCCTTTGTATGTAACCCAGATATTCAAAACATCCCTCGGGTGTTGGGTGAATCTCATGCGGGCAACCCTGGGGCTAACTGTGCCGGTGGCGCGATGCAGCACTTGGCGCTGAAGGTGAACGACCACGCAGAGTTGCTGGCCATGCGTGATCGCTTGCGCTCGAAAGGTGTGCCAGTGATGGGGCCGTTGGAACATGGTATGTGCTGCTCAATTTATTTTGCGGGACCAGAAAACCTCGCTTTGGAACTCAGTTACTCATTAGCGCCGATCAATCAAGAAGCGTGGATTGATCCCGAGGTGGTGGCGCTGGCTGGTATTTCAGAGGACGAGTTACAACGTTATAAACAGCCACCGTCCTTCGCTGATGAAGGCGGTCAGGTGCCCCAGCCGGATGTAGCGCATGCGCCCGGCCCGCATATGAGTAACTATCCTGACGGTGTTTATGAGCGGGTTATGCAGATTCCCGATGAGGTGATGCTGAATTCAGTGCCTAGTGAACCGCCAGTATCTATATGATCCGCAACACTAAGGTAGAGGACGGAGCGCTGATGTTGTGAGTGGGGTACAAAACAAAGTCGTACTAGTAACCGGCGCGGCTTCTGGGCTTGGCTTGGCGGATGCGCAGTTGCTTACCGAGGGTGGTGCAAAGGTAGTAATGACCGATGTAGATCAAGAGCGGGGTGCTGGGTTAGCGACGCAGTTAGGTGCCACTTTTTTGCAGCAAGATGTCGCCGATGAGAGTCGTTGGCTTGAGGTTATGGCGGTGATTGAGCAGCAGCATGGCCGCCTTGACGGGCTGGTGAATAACGCCGGCATAGCGCCTATTGCAGATATCGAGAAGTCTACTACTGAGACTTGGCGCAAAACCCTAGCAGTGCACTTGGATGGCACTTATTTCGGTTGTCAGGCGGGTATCAAGTTGATGAAGGCTTCGGGTGGCGGTTCGATCGTAAACATGTCGTCGACTGCTGCATTGATTGGGATACCGGATTACTTAGCTTATTCCGCAGCTAAGGGCGGTATTCGGTCCATGACCAAGGCTATAGCCGTGCACTGCCGACGTGAAAAACTAGGTATTCGCTGCAATTCAGTTCATCCCGGCAGCATTAACACGCCGATGGTGCAGAACGCGGTAAAACAGCTCATGAACATTGATCTTGACGACAGCGCAGAAAAGAAACGCAAAGCCATGGGGATTGGCGAACCGCGGGATGTGGCCCACATGGTGGTGTATTTGTTGAGCGACGATTCTAAGCACGTGAATGGCACCGAGTTAGTCATTGATAACGCCGACACCGTGGTTTAAGAGCGAAGGGGCACGCAGTATGAACATTACCGGAATGGTGCATATCAACATAAACTGTCGCGACTATGCGCGCTCGAGAGTTTTTTACGAAATGCTTGGGTTTGTCGAGGTCTGGAAGGTGCCTGCCACTAACAATGCAGAAGTAAATGCAGCGGTAGGCATGCAGGACTATCAGGTCAATGGTGCGATTATGGCGCTCAAGGACGTAGAGCCGCCCATGCTCATCGACCTGCTGGAATGGCAGCAGCCAAGAGATGATTCGGAGCCCTACGCAAATTTATATCGTCCTGGTTTAGCACGGCTGGCCCTTCGTAGCAGCGACCTTCAGGCCGACTACAACTTTTTACTATCCCAAGGTGTTGAGGTGTTGTCTGAGCCTGCAACGGTGATGTCTAGTGCTGATCACGGCAGCCGGTTTTTCTGTTTCAAAGACCCAGATGGCACGTTCCTAGAATTAGTTCAAAGTTTCTGAGCACTAGCTTTGGACATCACCCATGGCCTGGTAGATGTCTATCTCCAAGCTTGTCATGTCGATGGCGTCGCTTAGATTCATCCAGGTGGCCTTGCTCAGATTTGCCAGGGTGCCGTCTACGTCATTGCTGTTGATTTGATAAATGGCCAGGTAAGTATGTGTGTGATTGGGCTGTACCTGGCGCGGGTGCAGTTTAAAACGCTGGGCGGTCTGAAAGCCGTCAATCCGCAGTACCTCGGGCAGATGCACGTCGCTATACCAACGGTTATACGCGTCTTCTTTGCCTGCTACTGGATTGCTCTTCACCATGTACAGCGTGGTCATGCCAAGGCACCTGTTGAGTGGGTTCTGGCAGCTAATGTATGCCAAGCGTCGCAGCCTGCGCTAGGAGTTAGCGCGAATAAATGCCGCAATTACTTGGCAAAGCTCCTTGGGATTATCTTCTTGTACAAAGTGCCCACCGCCTTTGATGGTGGTATGCGGTTGGCCTGCGGTGCCTGGGACTCTGTCTAAAAAGGGCAGGTCGCCGCCCTTGCTTACCGGGTCGTCGTCGCCAAAAGCGCACAGAAACGGTTTTTGGTACTGCGAGAAGAATTCCCAGGCCTTGGCCTGTGCTGCAAGAGATGGACTGGTTTTCATGGTTGGAACCTGGCTTGGCATTGCGCGCGGCCCCATTTTGTAGCTGTTGTCTGGGAATGGTGCGTCGTAGGCTTTGGCCAATGCGGTTCGTACCGGCGAAAGTTTGCGTAGGCCTAGACGGTAAAAAGCAAAGTCAATGGCCATGGCCAGCTTGCTACGTTGCTCTGTCATCATCGAAAGCAAGAAACCGGCGGGGAGGTCCTCGGTTTCCCAACAAAACTTCTGCCAATAGGCGAAGGCAATAGCTTGCGCGCGAGCACCACCACTTAGCGCTTGCATCATTTCAGGCAATGTTGGGGTGGGTTTATTGGCGCGGAAGTCCTCTACCTCGGCTACGACATCGTCGGGGGTGTCTGGGTTATAGGGCAGTCCGGTATTGGAAATCACCACACGCTCGAAGCGTTCTTCGTTGTCGGCGATCATACGTAGCCCAATAAGACCACCCCAGTCTTGGCCGAAGAATGTTATACCGCCAAGGTCATTGGCGCGTAACCAGGCGTTCATCCAGTCTACTTGCAGGTTGTAGCTGTAGTCTTCGCGGGATGCTGGTTTGTCTGACTTACCATAGCCGGGAAGATCCGGCGCGATGACTCGAAAACCGTCGGCTACCAGCAGTGGAATCATTTTGCGATAAAGATAGCTCCATACGGGTTGGCCGTGCATGCACAATACAATAGGCGCGTCGGTATCGCCCTCGTCCAAATGGTGTATGCGCAAGTCACTGCCGTCGGCGGTTTTGATGGTGGTGTAATGAGGTGCAAACGGGTAGTCCGCTAAGCCTTCAAAGCAGGAATCTGGGGTGCGCAGGATCTTCATTGAACAGCCTCTCAGAATGGCTTGAATGCAGTTGGGCGAGAATAATGTAGTGCATTATTACCCAATGCAAGAAGCAACCCCGCAGCCGTTCCAAGTCGTTTGCGGACCCCGGGTGATTGCTACGAGTGGCCACTGCCGCGCTGAATTTCAAACACACTGGTGCCCAGATTGTCGATCTCATACTGCAACAACCCCCGCATTGACTCGCTGCCCCGTGAATTTTTGAGCGCCTGAATCAGTAAAATCAGGGTGGCTTCTTCTACGTCTGTTTTATCCAAGCCGTTGCTGTCGGCGTATTGGTGCAGCTGGTCGATCAGCTCTCGTGCAATCGCGTATTTCGTGGTCATTGCTGAATTAGGTAGTGAACATTGCTCGACCCTAAGGTAATTGTTGGCTCTCGGAACTCGGTAGTTGTACGCACTTGCTGTGGTGGCCGTTATCATCTAAGCGCGACCAACAGTAGTCATTATTGGAAAAGTAATGCCCAAGATCGAGCTGTACGAACTAGCGCCGACCCGTTCTGCCCGGGTGCGTTGGGTATTGAAGGAAGCGCAACTCACCTATACCTCGTTGGGTAATCAAGTTGAAACCAGCGGCAGTGATGCGGTTAAGCAAATTCACCCGCTGGGCAAATTGCCCGCTGCGCGAATCGATGGCAAGCCTTTGTTTGAATCTGCCGCCATAGCCACAGCAATTGCGGATTTGGTGCCGGAACAGAACTTGGTGGCCTGGCCAGGCACTTGGGGGCGGGCTTTACATGACCAATGGGTGAGCTTTGCGCTCAGCGAAATGGAATGCTGGGTATCAAGTACCGAAATCAACAGCATTGATTTTGTGCTGCCTCCAGACCAACACGTGCCGGCCATTATTGACCAGAATAACGCCATGTTCAGGCGTAGCGCGGCGGCGCTAGATGGGGTGTTGAGTGAAGTGGATTACCTGGTAGAGGGGCGCTTTAGCGCGACCGACATCATTGTGGGCTATACGCTGAATTTTGCTGAAGAGCAGGGGTTGC
>MDTA01184173.1_pt1 | contig 11052 bp, 8 predicted proteins | sample 811151 | NCBI WGS metagenome assembly MDTA01 (sample SAMN05326648, study PRJNA326480) | marine metagenome | isolation source: seawater | place: Indian Ocean: South | collected 2010 | reverse complement strand
TACCTTTGAATAGCGCGATATTTTGAAATGTCCTAGCGATACCTTGATAAGCTATGTGATATGGCTTCATTGGTCCTCGAAGCTCATTTTTGAACCAAATCTCTCCATCTTGAGGGTGATAAAAGCCATTAATAACGTTTAACATTGACGATTTGCCAGCACCGTTTGGCCCTATTATTGCCCGTACTTCACCCTCTTTTACGTCAAACGAAATGTTCTGAATCGCCGTAACACCGCCAAATCTCAGGGTTATATCTTTAGCTTCCAAAATTACAGGTCCCATTAGCCGTCCATCGGCTGTATTTTGTTTTGTTTCGCTACTAACGCTCATGCCGGCATTGCCTCTGACTTAAAGACCTTAGCATTGCGGATCTCCAAAGTGGCAGATATCTGTCCTTTTCGTCCATCCTCATAGGTCACTTCTGTGGTAGTAGAAACTTGAGTTGAACCATCGTATAAAGCATCAACTAATTCAAAATACTTCTCTTCGATTGCGCCCCGCCGTACTTTACGCGTTCTTGTTATCTCACCATCATCAGCGTCCAATTCCTTATGTAAAATTAAAAACCGGTGAATTTGACACGAGGATAGCATTTTATCTTTAGAAATAGATACATTAACATCACTGATATGACTTTCTACCATCTCATATACTTTTGGATTGCCTGCTAACTCTTGGTAGGAGGCATAAGCGATATTATTTCGTTCCGCCCAATTCCCAACCGCAGTTAGGTCAATATTTATCATTGCAGTGCAAGTATCGCGTTGATCGCCTAGGACTACCGCTTCTAATATCGTTGGAAAGAATTTCAATTTATTTTCGACGTATTTAGGTGCAAAAAAACTACCGTCCCGCATTTTGCCAACGTCTTTGACGCGGTCAATAATCCTAAGATGGTTTGAATTTGTATCAATAAAGCCTGCATCGCCAGTTGCTACCCATCCATCAACACTTTTTGTGGCTTTTGTACTTTTCGGATTCTTAAAGTATTCAACAAAGCTAGAATCAGATCGATAAAACACTTCTCCCGAGTCATCAATTCTTAATTCTACGCCGGGCGTAGGCACTCCAACCGTATCGGAGCGAACCTCTCTGTCAGGGTGCTGCGTGATAAATACAGAAGCTTCCGTCTGCCCATACAGCTGCTTTAAATTGATACCAAGAGACCTATAAAATTCAAATATCTCCGGTCCAATAGCTTCGCCAGCCGTATAACCCACTCGAACTCGACCTAACCCCAAAGTATCTTTCAATGGTCCATAAACTAAAAAGTTTCCTAAGCGATATTTCAGTGACTCAAAAAGTGTTACACTTTTTCCATCCAAAAATTTTGGACCCACCTCCTTTGCAAAACTCATAAAATGTTTAAATATTCTTTGCTTTGTTTTGCTTGCATCTTCCATTCTTATCATAACCGATGTGAGAAGGGCTTCAAAATATCTCGGTGGAGCAAAAAAATAACTTGGACCTATCTCTCGTAAGTCCATTTGCATAGTGTCAGAACTTTCGGGACAGGCCACACAAAAGCCAGTACAGTATGCCTGACCAATCGAGAAAATAAAGTCTCCAACCCAAGCCATTGGTAAGTAAGCCAAGACACTGTCAGTTTCTTTGAGCTTATCAAATTTACTCGACGACGCGGAAGCCGATATTATATTCTTGTGAGAAAGGACTACACCTTTAGGATTACCAGTAGTTCCTGAAGTGTACAGCATAACGCATGTATCAGCTGAAGTAATCGCCGTCAGTCTAGAATCATATTCAGACTTTATTTTTGACTCTCCAGCCTTACCTGCCTCTTGAAGTTCCACAAAAGACATTAGCTTTCTTCGCTCATATTTTCGCAGACCTCTTGGATCAAGAAAGATAGTTTTTTCTAAGGACACCAATCTATCAGAGAGCTCTATCACTTTATCTACTTGCTCCTGATCTTCTGCAACAATAAATTTCACATTGCAATGCTCTAAGATATAAATCATTTCTTCAGGTACAGAGTCTTGGTAAACTGGCACCGGAATGGCACCGATACTCTGTGCGGCAACCATTGCCCAGTATAACTCTGGCCGGTTAGATCCTATAATTGCGATATGATCGTTCTTGGCAATTCCGCAAGCCAAAAAGCCCATAGCAACTAATTTTATCTCTTCTTGTGTCTCGCTCCAAGTCCAACTACGCCAAATTCCAAACTCTTTAACCCGATAGGCCGGTAGATCAGAAAATTGACTAGCATTTCGTTTCAATAATTGTGGAATGGAGTCAGCAACGCCAATTTCACCAGGCATATAAACCCATTATTATTTCTCCCAAGCTACGTTTACTAATGTAACGTCGTAATTCTAATGATCACGTTTTTAATCTGGGGACCATAACAAGATTATTATATTTGTAAACAAGTTAAGTCTATAACCAGACACTTTTTCAAATTCTAAATCATTAACCAAATAACTTTTTAGAATTAACTAAAATACACAACTCTTCGAACATTATTGATGCTCCAAGAAATGCAGTGTTACCAGAATTATCGAATGGTGGAGAAACCTCGACCAAATCAGCGCCAATAATATTCAAGCCATCTAATTGTCGAACAACCTCTAAAGCCTGATAAGAGTTTGGGCCACCCACTTCAGGAGTTCCAGTACCCGGAGCAAACGCTGGATCAATAAAGTCAATGTCATAGGACAAATATGAGGGATGAGTACCGAGCACATCTTTAACCTCCTCTATAACATCAGGGATACCTCTTTTAAAAAACTCATCTACGGGTATTACCCTGACACCCACTGAGTGAGCAAAATCCCGGTCTTCACTGTTGTAGGCTGTTCCTCTGATACCAATCTGAATAACTCGCTTTGGATCAAGCAACCCTTCCTCAATGGCCCGTCGAAATGGTGTCCCATGCGTAAACATTTGACCATCAAAATAGCTATGAAATAAATCTGTATGGCTATCAAAATGAACCATACCAAACGGTTCCCCTTCAAAAATCCCGCGAAGTATCGGTAATGAGCAAAGGTGATCACCTCCACCGGTCAAAGGTAAAATATTTAAATCACATACTTTTTTGTAAAAATCTGAAACTCGTTCAAGGCTATCTTCAATACTAGCTGGGTTTGGTGAGACATCACCCAAGTCAGCACAATTGAAAAGCTCGAAAGGCCTGACGCCCGTCACTCCATGCTGAGCGCGTATCATTGTTGAAAGATCACGAAGTTGTCGAGGACCATGCCGAGGCCCAGGTCTATTCGTGGTTCCACTATCCCAAGGAACACCAATGAGACCAATTTCAACTTCACTTATCTTTCTGTTTTCGAGAGAGACAAACGGTAACCTCATGAACGTTGGAAGCCCGGCAAATCGAGGTAAATCGAATCCTGAAACAGGCTGAAAAAAAACGTTATTCAAATTTTATTCTCCCTTAAATATTGATTAAGCTAAAAAAATTAACATGTTAAACAAAATATTGACACATTAAAATTAAAAAATTTGATCTAGGATTTCTCGACTGTTAACAAATTAAGATGGCTCGGAAATCATTTACATTGGTACCTGTAGGACCGGTGTTAAATAATGTATCTGCCGACTCAAAAGCAGAAAACGACTTGTGCTTTAACAGTAATTCTCGTGGATTCATCCCACGCCTTTCTATCTTTTTTAAAGTGTGCTTATCGCAATAAGCACCCGCATTCGACTCAGAACCATCTATGCCATCAGTATCTGCCGCTAAAGCATATATTTGAAAAGACGGGTCCACATTAAGTAAAAACGAGAGAAGGAACTCCGTATTTCTTCCCCCACGGCCACTACCTTCTCCTAAAGTGACCGAAGTCTCACCACCTGATAATAACAAGGCAGGTCTCGCAAATGGATGCCCATATCTAGCTATCTGATTGACTATTGCTGCATGCATTGAGCCAATATCCTTTGATTCACCCTCTACAGAATCAGACAAAATGAACGACGCTATAGACGACTTATCTGCTTTGGTGCGTGCCGCACTTAACGATTTATATGCAGATCCGATCATAAAAGTCTGATCTCCATTATTTAACAAGTCTTTGGGGGTAGGGCATTTGGCCTCTTTTGATTCTAAATGTGCCATAACATTATCTGCTAACTGCAAATTATTTGATTTAATTTCGAAAAGTGCTCGCTCCTGGTCTAAATTGTCTGCCAAAGTAGGTCCCGAAGCGACTTGATGAAGGGAATCACCCGGTACGTCGGATAGTACCAGAGTAACAACCCGAGCAGGGCGGCAGGCAAGTGCTAACTTTCCACCTTTAATCGATGAAACGTGCTTTCTTATTAAATTCATTGATGAGATTGGCAATCCAGATGCAAGTAATGTTTTGTTTAAATCGATCTCATCCTGCAAGGTCAAGCCTGGAGGCGGGGCAGGTAAAAGAGCTGAACCTCCACCACAAATAAGTGCGACAACTAAATCATCCGAACTCAAGTTCCTGACCAACGATAAAATCCGACGAGAAGCAAGTAAACCGTTCTTGTCAGGAAGAGGATGAGAAGCCTCTAAAACCTCAATATTTTTGCATTCTATTTTCTGACCATATGGACATACAACAAGGCCAGACAAAGGCCCCGAAAAATTAGCTTCAAAAGTGGCCGCCATTTTTGCTGCTGCTTTACCTACTCCGATAACAAAGGTTTTTCCTTTCGGTGGTACCGGAATAAAAGGTTGCATGATTTGTTCTGGGTCAGCCGCTCTAACCGCTTCGTAAAAAAGACCCTCAAGAAACTTCCTCGGATTATTAATCATAAATTACCTTATCTCCATACTACGCCATGTCATATTTCTTACCGTTAATTATTCGTTTTCCTAATTTTACTCTCTTTCCTGTTACCACGTCAGTAAATAATGACATATCAACATTTCTTCCAGTAATAATAATGGCAACGGGTCCCTTGAACTTTTTTAACTTTCCCGACAAAAGGGCAGCTACCGGCACCGCACAAGAACCCTCTACAATTATTCTGTCATTATAATATAAGACTTGCATAGCGTGATAAATTTCTTCCTCTGAAACCGTGATTGTTTTAGACAGTAAATCCTTACAAAATGAAAAGGTATATTGATTTTCTAAACCGATACCACCCCCAAGAGCATCTGCTAAACTTGGCTCTTCAATAAGGTCAATTGGCTTTCCTGCAGATAACGAATGGTGCATCACAGCCCCATTTTCCATGGTGACACCAATCACCCTTACAGATGGTTTCTTAAATTTTGAAGCGAGAGCAACACCTGAGGCTAATCCACCGCCAGATAGTGGAAGCAAAACGGTATTAATTCTCGAGTTCTGCCGAAATAATTCTAACCCTATTGTACCCTGACCAGAAATAACATCGATACTGTCAAAAGGTGGTATTTCAATAAACTCGTTCTTTTCAACAAACTCTTTACAAGCCTGTTCCGCATCTGCCTGATCATAACCAAACAAACGAACTTCTGCTCCCAAGCTTCTAATCGCCTCTATTTTTACCTTGGGGACCAGTTTAGACATAAAAATGGTTGCTTTTAAACCTCTCTGTTTCGCAGCAAAGGCAATACCCCGGCCATGATTTCCCGTTGAACAGCATGCTACACCTTTTGCGGTAGAGGGTACCTTATGAACAGCGTTTAATGCTCCTCTAATCTTAAAAGTTCCAATGGGTTGTACGTTTTCTAACTTGAGAAACACTTCCATATTACAAAATTTTGATAAAAATTGGGAAGGTATCAGAGGCGTTTTATCAGCCAATCCCCGAATGATACGAGCAGCTTCTTCTATTTTACCAAAATCAAAATCAAACTGACTATTCATATGACATTTATTTCTATTATCTAAACCGATCTGGCATAAACGGTAAAAGATCGATATTTGGCCGTTTATTCATAACCATGTTGGCAACAAGTTCTCCCACCTTTGGTCCAATAGTAAGGCCGACGTGCTGCCCACCAACCGCCCAAATCACGTTTGGACTGCCAATGGTAGATCCAATAAGTGGTAAGCTGTCTGGTGTAGACGGCCGATGTCCCATCCAAATACTTTCTTCTTCAAACTGTAAGTCTTCATAAAAATTCTTGACTTTCTTTCGAATTAAATTTAGCGGCGCTTGGGAGGGAGGCGCATTTAATCCCCCAAATTCCACCACTCCAGCACATCTTATTCCTCCCTGCATTGGTGTTACTATAAACTTTCCATCAGTTACCATCATGGGGAATGGTGGTACTCTGTTTGAACCTTTGAAAAACACATGATATCCTCTTTCACTTTCAATTCTCGTTTTAATACCAAGGCCTAAACCAAACTGTTCAGACCATGCCCCCGTAGCCACAACTATCCGATCTGCTAAAATAACTTCTTCATTCTCCAAAGTCACACCTGTTTTAAAAATTTTTTTCACACCAGACTTAATAAACAGACCTTGGTTAGCTTTAAATGATTTGAAAATCGTTCTTAAATAAGAACCAGGATTGGTAATCCATCCATGGTCATTAAAAATTGCGGCGACGTTGTATTTTGGTGAAATATACTCATCCAATTCAAGTATTTCGGCACGACCCAATTTCTTGCTTGGGAAGCCAAAGTCTGCTTTTAATGCGTGAGAAAAGCCATCTTTGCGGAATGCTTTTTCACCCGGGTACATTAGAGCAAAGTCTCCCTGACAAATATAACTTTCTGCTCCGGTCGATTTTGCTAATTTTTTATGTTGCTCAAGAGTATCGTTAGTCAAACTATCTAAAGCAGGTACTATAACATCAAGACTATCTCTATCCCCCGCTCGAAGGAAGGGAATTAGCCATGGCAGTAGTTTGGGAAGATATTTCCAACGTATAAAAAGTGGACTATTAGGATCGATTATCATCTTAGGTATTTTCTGCAGTAATCCCGGGGTTGAAACGGGTAATACGCCTGATTTTGCTAACAAGCCCGCATTTCCAAACGAGGCTTGGGTCGGACTTCCCGGTTCAACTCGATCTATTAATGTGACTTCGAAATCGTTTCTTCGTAAATTTACAGCTGCTGCTAATCCTGTAATCCCAGCCCCAACAACTAAAATCTTCATCTAAAAATTCCAAATCACATTATGTTTTAATTTAAGTATGAATTTGAACAAAATTTATACCATTGAACACGACACAATCAAACATGTTGACCACCATTAACCTCTATTTCAGTCCCCGAAACATAGCTTGACTGATCTGAGCAGAGGAAGAAAATTGTGTCTGCAACTTCTTTAGTCTGCCCTAAACGCCTTAACGGCAACACTTCGACAATCTTGTCAGTCCCCTGACTCAAAATATCTGTTTGAACTTCTCCAGGGGCAACGGCATTTACCCTTACGCCTAACGGTCCAAAATCATTTGCCATTTCCCGTGTTAATGCGGACAAGGCAGCTTTGGAGGTTGCATAGGCAGATCCTGCAAAGGGATGGACTCTACTACCAGCTATCGATGTTATATTAACGACTGAGCCCTTTGCGCTTGCTAATTCCTCCTTTAATCCTCGTGCGAGGACTACTGATGCAAAGAAGTTAACATGAAAAACTTGACCCCATATCCGTAAATCTGTGTCTAGCGTGCTCAACCGTTTACCTTGGCGATCCTTCGGCGAGATGCCCGCATTGTTAATTAACGCATGGAGCTTACCATCAAGCCGCTCTTTAATTTTGTCAATGGCAGAGATTGTTTGTTTCGGATCAGCGAGATCAACTTGAATATGATTTTCTTCTCCTCCAGGCCACGGACAGCGTTCGTCAAATGGATTCCGAGAACAAGTTATCACTCGCCACCCCTCAACTCCAAAACGCTTCACAGTCGCATGCCCTATTCCTCGACTTGCTCCTGTTAGAACAACAATCTTTGAGTCATCAGAACTCATAGCAACCTTTCGCAAAGTATTTACTAAAATATCATTACAGTTTATTTTGTTTATGCCAACTAAAAACTAATTCAGGTCTGGACTATACCACGAAGGCGTTCAGAACGGCGTCGAAGCAATTCGACCACAGTTAGTAGTAAAATAGAAATAATCACCAAGATGGTTGCGACTGCTAGAATTGTAGGGCTTATCTGTTCCCGAATGCCGGAGAACATTTGACGTGGAATAGTCCGTTGACGTACATCAGCTACCTGCAAAACTACAACAACCTCATCAAAAGATGTTATAAAAGCAAAAAGGGCTCCCGAAACAACCCCTGGTAGGATTAAGGGCATTTGAATTTTAAAAAATGTTCGAAATGGATTTGCTCCCAAACTAGCTGCAGCTTGCGTTAAGCTTTTATCAAATCCTACCAGTGTTGCAGTAACCGTAATTATAACGTACGGAGTACCCAAAATAGCGTGAGCCACTATGACACCCAAGTAAGTTTTCGCAATTCCAATATCAGAGAAAAAGAAGAACATTCCAGACGCAATAATAACCAATGGTACCACCATCGGCGAAATCAATAACGCCATGATAGGCCTTCGAAATGGCATCTCGCTTCTCGACAAGCCGATGGCAGCTAGGGTCCCAAACGCCGTAGCTAATATCGTGGCAAAAATACCTATTATGAAGCTATTTTTGATAGACCTTATCCATTGTGAGTTTGTCCAGAGGTCAGACCACCAGCCCTCAATGGCCTCTGGGTCTATCATGCCATTATGTAAGATATCAATGTACCACCTTAGTGCAAAAGCATCAGGATCAAAGGCCAACATCCCTTGAGTAAAACTAAAGTAAGGCTCTTTATTAAAACTCAGTGGGAAAACAACCAAAATCGGTGCAATTAGGAATAGGAAAATTAAACCACAAATAAATCGAAAACAGTAAAACCACAGAACTTCTAACGAAGTTGTGTAGGGCGGTAGGCTCAATCGGTAGGACCCTGATGCCAACCAAATCGACATATAACCCAAAATCCAGCCAACAAGGCCTATCATAAAAGCATAAGCAACCCCAGAAAAAAAAAGGGCTGCGAAAAACAAGATTAAACCACAAACAAAACCTGCAAGACGACCTGAGTCTAAAAATTTAATACTCACGACGGCCAAAAAAGAGAAAAAGGCAGCTCCCGTAAAAGCATAAGGAACCATCAGACCATATTCTCCCTTGGCTGTTAAAAATCCAAAAATCAGGCCTAAAATTCCAGTCCAAATCATATTGAACCACATAGGAGGTTTTGGCGGAACATATTTATATGATTTATTCATTGGATCAACCTAACTTCATATTGTCAATTCCAACAACACGGTCGTATATCCAATACAAGAAAAGGACTAAGACAAGTAAAACTCCTCCCATTGCCGCAGCCAAAGACCAATTCAGCGTTTTCCTCATGTGAAAGTCGATAAAATTGGAAATCATAGTTCCGTCCTGACCTCCGATTAGTGCAGGTGTTATGTAAAAACTTATGGCTAGTATAAAAACCAAAATACCCCCGGCTCCAATCCCAGGAATGGTCTGAGGAAAATATATCCGCCAAAATGCCGTCCAATTTGTAGCTCCCATTGACTTAGCAGCTTTTACATAGCTGGAGGGTATCGTTTTCATCACTGAATAAAGAGGAAGAATCATAAACGGCAACAAAATATGGGTCATCGATATTAATGTTCCAGTTTTGTTGTAAATGAGTGAGAACCTATCTTCTTCTGTCGCAAGTCCAAAAACTACCGACAAATCGTTTAACACCCCTTGGCCTTGGAGCATGGCGATCCAAGCTGTTGTCCGAACCAGAAGGGATGTCCAAAATGGTAAGAGTACTAATATGAGTAACAAGTTAGCAGTGCGGATTGGAAGACTTGCCAGTAAGAAAGCTATGGGATAACCTAAAATCAAACCAGCAAGTACAACAATTATAGATATTTCAAGAGTTCGGACAAACAATTTCAAATGAATCTGACGATCTTCAGACTTCATTTCAAATTTTCCTTCAGCTGTATACTTCATGTCTAGAGCTGACGCTATAAACCCAGGCGTTAAAGACTTAGAAGTTATTTTAAGAGCTCTCCAGACATTAATATCGCCCCAATTGTCTTTAACAGAAATTAAGGATTCTTTGTAGGGAGCTTTCAGCTTTTTTGCTTTTCTACCTGAACTTAAAATGAGGGAACGTGACCCGGAAAGTTCCCTATTAACTCTAGTTGCGACTTTACCAATAGTTTTTTCTTTCTTAATCAACCTCAAGTCCATTACCAGCGCCTCAAACATGGCTTCAGAGGGTTCAGACTTTCCATCCCACTTTTGTATCAATGGAGTAAGATTTATCATATATTTTTCGAAAGTATCATTGTAGACACCCCGGGTGAGGAAAACTAGTATTGGAAAAACAAAGCCGAGCAAGATCAAAAGTAGTAACGGAGTAACTAGACCAAAGGCGCGAAGTCTACTCCTAAATAAAGCTTTTGACAGTTTCTTTTTAAGGGACAATCCATCACTACTTTTGACATTAACAATATTCTTATCCACGGGAAACGTCATTATTTATGATAAACCCTCTAAAAGAATGTTGCACATGAAAAAAACTCATGTGCAACATTTTCTTATTATTTTGCTAACCAAGCATTAAATCGCTCATTTAGCTCTTCGCCGTTGTCAGCCCAAAATTCAAAATCATTTTGGAGTGCATTCTTCAGCGCAGTTTCTGTGGTAGGCATATGATCAATCATCTTAATTGAAGCATCACTGTGAAATGTTCCTATCTTTGGAATAGAGGATGCGCGCACTGGTCCGTAAGGTATCCAACTTGCTTGGTCTGCCAATCTTTGGGTATCAGTTGCAAACCGTACAAAGTCCATCGCTGCCTCCTTATTCTTGCTACCTTTTGGTATAACAAAAAGGTCAAGGTCATAAATCTGACCGTCCCAAACTAACCCAAAAGGCTGACCCTCAGATGCTATCGCATTAAAGATTCTACCATTCCAGACAATAGTCATTGTCACTTCACCGTCCGCTAACAGTTGTGGCGGTTGAGCACCAGCTTCCCACCAAACAACGTGATCCTTGATTTCGTCCATCTTGGCAAATGCACGGTCTTGGCCTTCTTTGGTGCCAAGCACGTCGTAGATGTCTTCGTTG
>MDTA01174957.1_pt1 | contig 11052 bp, 10 predicted proteins | sample 811151 | NCBI WGS metagenome assembly MDTA01 (sample SAMN05326648, study PRJNA326480) | marine metagenome | isolation source: seawater | place: Indian Ocean: South | collected 2010 | reverse complement strand
TTGATGGTGGGCCGTGTTGGTTACGCTCCAACTACCCCTGCAATGTCAATGCAGTACTCTACTATTGAGCTAACGGCCCATATGACTAAGAATTACTATTTTTATTATTTTTTTCTACAAAAAAAATGTTCGTATCTTTATTTACAGCGTACATTAATGATAAATTTATAATAAAAAAAGTAATATTGAAGTCGTTAAAAAAAGAACCACTAGGTATTAATGGTAAAAATATTGATAATAAATATACAAATGCACCTATTTGAACGTAATTTTGAGATAAAATTATCTTTTGAAAATTTTTAAAAATTAAATAAAAAAATAAGGATAACAAAATAGAGGTGCCTAATAATCCATGCTCAGATAAAAACTCAAAATATATTTGATGAGGATGAGTTGAGCATAAGTAATTATTTTTTTTAATTTTTTCTAAATTGCTCTTACAAGTTTCAATTCTGTAATTTTTATTTCCAACTCCTAAAATTGGAGAGTTTTTGAAAACATTAAATCCCGATTTATATAATCTATAATATAAGCTATTTTGTATATTTTTTGAATCTTTGTTAGCAAAGTAATAATACATCTGTCCTACATATCTATTTTTTAAATAATCTGAACTAATAACTGTTAAAATTGCTGTACTTATTAAAATCGAGAATAATAATATCTTAGTTTTAATTTTTATATTTTTGATTATTGCAATAAATATCAAAACCCCAAAAATAACTTTAATAGTACTCGATCTTTCGCCTGTAAATACAATTGAAAGTAAAAAACAAAATATCAAAAGATAAATTAAAAAATTTATATTGTTTTTTTTGTTAAAAATAGTTAACAAATATCCAATAATCAAAAAAATAAAGCCATGAATAAATGTTCCTACAATTGACTCATCTTTAAAAAAACTTTGTATCCTTAATCCATCAGGTTGTTTAACTCCATTTATTTCAGAAGCCCCCCAACCGAGCATATTAGTGCCAGTGAACCTCTCTAAATAAACATCTAAAACCAATAGAGTAAAAACTATCATCCAAATTTTAAAGATACTTAGATTTGTATTAGAAATATAAAAAATATAATTTATTGCTACAAAAATTAAAATTATTCTGATAAATCCTAGATTCCTGCTTAAACCAACTTCATAATTTATTGAAAATAAAGTATTTATTATTAAGTAAAAGTATATAAGAAAAAAAACTTTTAAAATTTTATCCTTAAATAAAAATTTATAATGATCTTCATTAAAAAAAAAAATAAGGTAAATTAGAACTATCAACAATGTATTTAAAAGTGAAATAGACGGACCAACAATAATTGATATTGGGTATAAACACATTAAAATCAAAAAAATCTTATTTTTATCTAATTTCATAAAATTATAAGTATGAGTTATTCTCAATAATATCTTTTAAAATTAGATAGTGCCTAAACATGGTAAATTTTAAAGTATTTTTTTTGGCTAATACCTTTTTTTTAAAAATATTATTTTTTTCAAGTTGTTTATACTCACTAAGTTTTTTAAAAAGTTCATTTTTAGTATTACTTCTAAAAATTAGTCCTGCTGCGCCGTTTAATAAAAATTCTTTAGGTCCATTTTTACAATCACTAGCAATTACTGTAGTATTGCACAATGCGGACTCTATCATTACAAATCCTGGATCCTCCCATAATGATGATAGTATAAATGCATTAGATTTTAACATATATTTATAAATATTTTCCGTATAACCAAGTAAAATTACATTTTTGGACATTTTATTTTTTTCAATTTCATCTAAAATTTTTTTTTTTAACTCGCCCTCTCCAAAGATTAGTAATTTTTCATTTGGGTGAATATCTATAAATTTTTTAAATTCTTTTATCAAATAAATAAAGTTTTTTTGTTTTGTCAGACGACCCACAGCAATAAAAAAATTACCGTTTTCGTTTTCTAGTAATTCTAATTTTTTATCTTTCTTTTTTTTTATAAATTCTTTAATATTTATAACTGGATCAGATAATTTTATTACTTTATTTTTAGCAAATATTTTATTTTCTATTAGACTAATTTTTAAATCTTCAGTAGGACATGTAATTTTAAATATCTTTTTTTCTGATATTGACCACAATTTTTTTCTAAAAAAGTGAAGTTTTGGAAATCCTGAAATTCTTAATATCATTTTGGTTTTAGTATTTATGAAGTTTAAAATTACTAAAGGTAGTGAAGTGATTAGATGTATAATAAAATAATTTGGTTCTCTTTTTTTTAAAAATAGTATCAAAGGAAAGAAAGAAATTAAAATAATTATTAAACTGGAAATCCTGGACCTAAGGAATCCAATTTTTGGTAAAAAATTAAAATAATCAAAGGTTAAATTTTCTACTTTTACTCTATTTTTTAGGAGATAGTTTTTGTTCTCAGTCCATTCACCGCAAACATTAATGATTTTAACATCATAAAGATCAGTATATCTAGCCAAAGAAATTGCTGAATTCATAGTTGCTTTAATTGTTGCAACTTTTGTTAAACATGGAGACCAATAATAAATAGTTTTTTTCATTAATGAGTTAATCCTTCAACTAATTTTTTTGCCCTTTTTATGTAAGTATAATTTCTAGAGAGCATATAAGCATTTTTTTTCATAATATTAATTTTTTTTAAATTTTTATTAATTTTTTTTATAACTTTAATCCATTTATTATGTGTCAAGCCTAATACAATACAATGTTTGTTGTTTTCTATTATTTCATTAAATACCTTTAAGTTACTTATAATGATAAATTTTCCAGACGCTAAATAATCAAATAATTTTAAAGGAGAGGTATATTTTGCAATATTTCCTATGCCTCCTAAAGATCTTAAGGCTCTATTGTTGGAGGGCATTACTAATACATCCATTTTTTTTATATGATTTTTTAAGTTTTTATAAGAAACATACTTATGAAAATGTAAATTTTTATTTGTAAAATTTTTATTTAAATAATTTATATGTTTTTCATCTCCACCATAAATAAAATAATCATTAATTCTATCAATTTTAGAAAGCTCGATTAGAAATTTTGAACCTTTGCTTTTGTCCAAACTGCCGAAATAGCCGATGCTGTATTTTTTTTTTTTTATAAGTTTAGAAAATTTCAATTTTAAAGATGATGCACTAGGAATTATTTGAATTTTTTTTTCTCCAACTTTTAAATCTTTGATAAGGAAATTTTTTACTGATTTAGTAATTGCAACTATTTTTAATATATTGTCTGAATTTAGAATATCAAATTTACTATATAAAAATTTTATAAATTTCCCTTCGTTTGAAAGGTCATGGTGTAGTTCAATAATAACTTTTTTGTTAAAAATAATTAAAATAATCAGAGTAAATAAATTACGTGTTATGTAAAAATCAGGCTTTAATGAAAAAGATTTAATTACTGAAATTATTGAAAATAAAAAATAATCTATTCCTTTTGGAAACTTTTTAAAAAAATTTAATTTAATTCTAAGCGGATTAAATTTTAAATCATAATAGTTTTTTAAATTCAAATTTAAACCAGTGTTTGGGGTTATTATGTGGACGTTGTGATTTAGCTTTATTAAAGCTTCACAAGTTTTAATCACTTGTAAACTACTTGCATTATGAGAGGGGATAGATGAGTTAAATAAATAACAAATACGCATTTAATTATGAAATAATTTACTATTCTAATTTACAATATAATAAAGCTTTAATATTTAATATAAATATATAATGAAATACAAAGAAATTATAATTTTTTTTCCATCAATTGAAAAAGGGGGAGCTGATAAAAATTTATATATGATATCAGGTTTCTTAGCGAGGAAATTTGAGAATGTGAGTATTTTGACTTGCTCATTTAAACATAGGTCTAAATTTAAAAATTTGAAATATATTGGTCCTAAAACTAAGTTTTTTGAAAACTTAGGTAGAGGAATTAAAAATCTAATAGCTATTTATTATTTAATAAAAACTATTTTATATAAAAAAGAAATATTGGTTTTAAGTTTTCAATCTAATATTTTTTCAGTGATAATTTGCAAGATATTTTCAATTAAAATTATTACAAGATCCAACAGTTTTCCAAACGATTGGACTAATAATTTTATTAAAAAATGGATTTTTAAACAAATTTATAAGTTTGCAGATCAAACCATTGTAAATAGTCTTGAGGTAAAAAGAAAATTTAAAAAATTTTACAATGTTAATTCAACTCATATATACAATCCAGTTGATAAATCAAAAATTATTTATTTGTCTAAGGTAAAAATTAAAAAATTGTATAAATACAAAAATTCTATTAAGATAATTATAGTTGGTAGATTATCCAAAGAAAAAGATCATCATACATTTTTAAAATCCTTAAAGACTTTGTCAAAAAAAATTAATTTTGAATCAATTATCTTAGGAAGTGGTGATCAAAGGATAAATATAGAAAATACTATTCATAAATATGATTTAAAAAAAAATGTTAGAATTATTAGCTTTAAAAATAATCCTTATCCTTATATTAAAGAGTCAGACATTTTAATATTAAGTTCTCTTCATGAAGGATTGCCGAATGTATTAATAGAGTCGGCAGTTCTTAAAACTTTTATAATTTCAAGTAATTGTGAGACTGGGCCAAGAGAGATCTTGTTAAATGGTAAAGCAGGTGGATTATTTAGACCTAGAGACTTTAAACAACTGGCACAAAAAATTATTTTTTTTAAAAATAACAAAAAACTAACAAAAAAAATGATACAATTAGGTTTTAATAATATAGATAGGTTTGATTATAATAAAAACCTAAATAAATATTATGATAAAATCAATATTTATATGAAAAAATAAAAAGAGGAAAATTTTAATAATTTATTTATTATAGTATTCTCTATACCAATCAATAGTTTTATTTAATGCTTTATCAATTTTTTCAAATTTTTTAAATTTAGTTATTTTTAGTATTTTTGTGTTACTTCCATGAGTTTTTAATATATCTGCTTCTTGAAGAGGTGCTTTTTTAGTTATGGGTTTAATATTTCTTTTTCCCATTAAGTGAATTATTTTTTGAAGTTTAAGAGGTTTGTTTGAACATATATTTAACACATCTATACTTTTTAGATTGTTATTATTTTTCAATAATAAATATAAAATTTTAACTACATCTCCAATATATGTAAAATCTCTAGTATGGTTACCAAAATTATTAAGCTGAAAAACTTTTTTTTTGTAATGCGATTCAATATATTTCATCATCATCATATCTGGTCTTCCCCATTCTCCAAATACTGTAAAAAATCTTAAACCAGTAGTTTTTAAATTATTGTATCTATTGAATATTTGACTTATCTCCTCATTTATTTTTTTTGATAAGCCATAGATATTTTTAGGGTTTATTCTTTCTTTTTCGTTAAGGGGAAAGTTCTGATTTTCACCATAAACAGAACTAGATGAGGCGTAAAATAATCTTTTAACTTTATATTTTGTTGAGTTTTCAATAATATTATAGAAACCGACAACATTTGTTTCAATATACTTTCTAGGATGATCAATTGAGTACCTAACCCCAGCTTGTGCGGCTAGATTAAATACAAAGTCGAATTTATTTAATCTGAAAATTTTATTGAGTTTTTTTTGATCATTAATGTTAATTTTATAGAATTTAAAGTTTTTATATTCTTTTAATATGTTTAATCTACCTCTTTTTAATCTAACATCATAGTAATCATTAATATTGTCTATACCGCTAACTTTAATAGATTTATTAATTGATAATAAATAATTGCAAAAATTAAATCCAATAAATCCAGCTGCTCCCGTTACTAATATTTTCATTTTTTTAAATCCTATAAAGTTTCAAATATATTTTCTTTTAGTTCCATATAAATAATAGTTTCTCCAAATATTTTTGTTATTTTGCGGTGTATAATTTGATATTTTATATCCTGATTCTCTTAACCAAGAAAGGACAAAGTCATAAGTTTTATATTCAACTCCTTTAAAATCGTGACAGCTTATACACCAGTTTTCTATAAATAATCTCGATTGATTTAGACCTATTAATAATTCTTTTTCTGAACCTTCTATATTTGATTTTATATAGTTAATTTTTGTTTCATTGAAAGGTTGTAATATTTGATCTAAGTTTTTTTGTTTTACCTCTAAGTATTTATTATTCAAATTGTTATTTGAGATAATTGAATTTGACATTTCGTTATCCTCCTGGCTCAATCTTACAATTTTTTCAGAGGAGCCAACAGCCGATTGAATTATTATTAAATTTTTAAGGCTTAAAATTTTTTTTAATTTTTCAAGTCTTCTACAGCAATTCGGATCTGCCTCTATTGCGTATACTCTTCCGGTTGATCCTACGCATTTACAAAACTGTGGGATCTCTGAACCATTTTCAGCACCTAAATTTACAATTATATCTCCATTTTTTGGAGTATAATTAAAAAAAAACAAATCTAAGTCTGAATAATTAAAATTAGGATCGTAATAATTTACAGAGCTTACAGCTGCAGACGTATTCCATTTATAAATCCAATCTTCTCCATCAAAATAAACATTAACAAACTTTTTAATTAAGATTGACGCTCTAATTGAAGATAAAATTTTAGCAAAGTATATAAGTTCAAATTTAATGAATAATTGACTTATTATTCTTAGTATAAATTTAATAATTTTAATCATGAATAATTATATTGATTAAAAAGAGTATTCATCATAAGACTTAATATATTAATTTATTTTTTTCTTTCGATTTTATTAAATTTTAGTATTTGATATACTCTTTTATCCCAGGTATGCTTTTTTGCGGTTAAAAGAGAATTTTTGCGTATGTCTCTTAAATTATAATTATTCTTTAAAATATTGCTCATTTGAAAAACCCAGTATTTAATATCGTATTTATCTACAAGAATAGAATTAAAATTGTGTTTTAAAATCTCGCATATTCCGTCACGTTTTGAAGACAAAATTATTCTACCAGCTGCTAAATAATCAAACATTTTTAATGGAGAGTTATAATTGGAAACATTTACTTTTAATCCCACATATTGTTCGTCTGCACTAGGTAGTAACAAAATGTCAGAATTTGCTAAAACTTTAGGTACTTTTTTGTAACTTATGTAACCATGAATTTTCAAATTTTTAGTATCTTTATAAATTTTACCAATTGGTTTTCCGTAAATATGAAATTTTAATTGTTTAAAACATTTTGCAAGTTCTAAAATAATTTCAACACCTTTACCTTGATGAAAGCTACCTACATATGTTACAGATTTTATTTTATTCCTAGCTTTAGTATGTTTATAATTTTTTATGTTGACCGCATCATGTAGAACAAGTTTTTTTTTTTTATTTATAAAATATAGTTTTTTTTTTAATGTTTCAGAAATAATTATAGTCTTTAAAATATATTTTGAATTAATAAAATTTAAATATATCATTAAAAACTTGGTTAACCCTTTTTGCTCTGAGTGAACTTCTAAAAAATGTTTAATTTTAAAAATGCATAAAAAAAAACTTGAAATCCAGCTTCTAGAAATTATAAGATTAAAATAATTACTTTTTAAGTGACTAGCTGTTTTATAGCCAAACACCAGCCGAGTTAAAAAATTACGAACTTTAAAATTTAGAATTGATTTTATTAATATATTATTTTTTGAAGTTAGCAAAAAATTTTTTCTAATATTTCTATTTTCTAAATTACTAGAATATGGAATTATTAAGTCAACTTTACCCTTTTTGCAAAATGCATCACACATTTTAAGAACATGAATAGTCTGTGCGCTTTTATTATTTAAGGAAATTTCTGAGATATATGCTACTTTCATTTATTTAAAAATTTCGATAATTGTTTTTTTATTTACAAGTTTTCGTAACGTACTAATTATTTTTTTATGATTTGTTATAGGAATATAGATATCAAATTTTTGAATATTTTTTTTTTTATTAATAATACCGAATTTTTTCGAAACACTATCACTAAGCATTGGGTCGTAGCCAAATATTTTAGATTTTTTTTTTTTCAATTTTTTGAAAATATTAAATGCCAAAGAATTTCTTAAATCAGAAACATTCTCTTTATAAGTTAAACCACATATTAAAATTTTTTTATTTTTATATTTTTTTATTTCATTAATAATTTTTTTGTAAACAAAATCTTGCATTGAGTCGTTGGTTGATCTTCCGGCTAAAGTAATTTCGCTCTTAGCTTTATTTTTTTTACTAATATAAGAAAAATAGTAAGGATCAACTGGTAAGCAATGTCCTCCAACCAAACCAGGTTTAAATTTAATAAAATTCCATTTGGTTGATGCAAGTTTCATTACGTCTTCAAAATTTATTTTCATTTTTTTACATATCAAGTAAATCTCATTTATTAGTCCAATATTCACATCTCTTTGAATATTTTCTATAACCTTTGCAGTTTCAGCCTCTTCTATTTTTTTTGTTAAAATAATTTTTTTTCCTAGATTTGAATAAATTTTTAATATTTCTTTTACTTTGAACTTATGTGGGTAAGCTAGTATTTTGTTGATATTTTTTAGATTATGTTTTTTATCTCCAGGGTTTACTCTCTCTGGACTATAACCGACATAAAAATCTTTTCCCTCTTTTAATTTACTTTGATTTTCCAATATGGGTATACAATATTTTTTGGTAATTCCTGGATATACAGTTGACTCAAAAATTATGATATCATCTTTCTTCAATATTTTGGATAGATTTTTGCAAACATCTCTTAAATGAGTAAGATCGGGTTTTTTATTTTTATAAATTGGTGTTGGGACAGTGATAATAAAAAAATTACACTTATTAAAATTTGTTAATTTAGATAAATACTTTAGTTTATTTTTTTTGAGTTGTTTTTTTTTGTACTCATTAAATGTATCAATTCCTTTCTTTAGATTATTGATTCTCTCTCGATTAATATCAAACCCATGAGTTGAGTATTTATTTGCTAAATTTAATAAAATTGGTAAACCAACATAACCTAGACCTATCACACATGGTTTAAAAAGTTTTTGATTATTTTTTAACATTTTTAAATTTGATTGGATGTGCAAATTTAATATCTTTTTTTGCTTTTTTTCCAATTATATAATTATAATATTTTGGCTTTAAACCTAAATTTGGTCTGATCACTTTAATATTTTCTCTTGTAAATTTTTCACCCTTTTTTATGTCCTTAGATGCATAAATAGATCTACGAAATTTTAAATTTGATAATTCATTTTTAGTTGGACCATAAGAAATTTCTCCTCTTGATAAGTAAGCATCATAAATATCTTTTTTTAATTTTGGTAGCTGATTAACTGGTAAAGAAAACTTCGAGTCTATTCCAATCTTTTTACTTAAACATACATGTTTCTCTATAAATGATGCACCATTATGAATTGCACCAATTGACGCTGAAAAGCCAATAGAATGGTCTGAATAACCAATTTCACAATTAAATCGTTTTCTCATATCTGCAATAGTGTTCAGATTTAAATCAAAGCTTTTAGCAGGATACGAGCTAGTACATTTTAATAATGCAAAATTTTTGCATTTTTTTTTTCTTAAAAATCTAACCAACTCATTAATTTCTTTTAAAGAGCATAAGCCAGTTGAAATTAAAATTGGTTTATTAGTTTTTATCACTTTTTGAATTAATGGAAAATGTAAGCATTCAAAAGACGCTATCTTATAAGCAGGCACGTTTAACTTTTCTAAAAACTCTATATCATCTTCATGAAATATTGAGGTAAAGCAATCTACTCTATTTTTTCTTGCTTCTTGAAATAATTTGTAATGCCATTCTTTTTTTGTAGAGCCTTTTTTATAAAGACTAAAAAGATTTTTATTTTTCCATAAACTTTTTTTATTTTTTATAAAAAACTCAGGTCGAGTAGAGTTTAGTGTCAAATTTTCTGCTTGGTAAGTTTGTAGTTTTATAAGATCAGATCCTAATTTAGCTGCTTTTTTTACTAATTTAATTGCTAAGTTTAAACTGCCATTATGATTACCTGATATTTCAGATATCAAGACTGGTTTTTTGTTAATTTGTAAATTTGTTTTTCCTATTTTCATAAATTTATAATTCTGATTTATTTATTTAAATTATTTTTGGGTAAAAAATTTTTTTTAATTAAAAAATTTTCAGCAAAAATGAAATTTTTTTTAAATAATTTTAAGTTGTTTTTGTTTACATAAATATTTTTTTCTTTTATTCTATTAGAAGATCTTTTAAAAACTTTTTTGAAATTTGAATAGCTTAAGTCAGGTTTACAACCAATCCATAAACATAATTTTAGATATTCATGATAATTAAATTCATCAATATTAATAAACTTTACTTTTTTTTTTGATATTTTTTTACTTTGCAATATCAGATTTTTATAAATATAGTTCCAGAACCATTTGATCTTTACTATTTGAGGCATTTTATTCCACATAGCAAAATCTTTTTGATGAGGTATGAGTCTGCTAAAATTATGATGAAAATACAATCTTGATGTTGTGTGACAAGCAATATTTTTATTTTTACTATAATTTTTTAAATCTATAGAATTATACCAACCTTTTTTCATTAGTGATTTACATGTTTTTAATGGATCTCTAAATAAAATAATGATTTTACTATTAAAGGATTTACTTATCTCATAAATATTTAAAGATAAATATGAACTAGATTCTAGATATATCTTTTTTTTAATCTTTAATTTTTTAAAAGTATCGATTAAAAATTTATAATCTAATTTAAAATTATTATATTTAGCAAATTGATAAAAAGATGTAACTAAATTATTTCTTTCATGAAAAGCATCTATTAAATTATTGTTTTTAAATAATTCCTTAAAATATAATGTTCCGCATCTACCAGATCCAACAACAAATACGAATTTTTTTGGTTTTGATAATTTACGCTTATATAAATTTTTAAATAGCATTTTTGATCAAAAAATATTTAAATATTTAATTAATTTTTGTATATTTTTTTTCTTAAAATTTTTTTTTTTTAATAAACATTAGCTAGATTTATAATTATAAATATCATATTACTCAAATTTTTCTTATAAAAAAACATCTATCCGAA
>MDTA01107431.1_pt1 | contig 11052 bp, 16 predicted proteins | sample 811151 | NCBI WGS metagenome assembly MDTA01 (sample SAMN05326648, study PRJNA326480) | marine metagenome | isolation source: seawater | place: Indian Ocean: South | collected 2010 | reverse complement strand
TTCGCCGTCAATCACTAAGACCTGAAGTCCAGATCCCATGCGTTGACGTGGTGGCCTTGATGGCCCTATCGGGTTTAGAGGCAATGGAGAGGCCCTGGCTGAAGCGGATGCAATTGAAAGCCCCGGAATCAATAGCGCTGGCCTTCCATTTGGCATGAAGGAGAGACACCTCTGTGCCCACCACGCATGGGGCGGCGTAGGCAGCCCAGCAATGTCAGCCAGCCATATTCTTTGGCGGGGAGTTCATCCGCTTCCAACGTGGCCGAGCCGGATACGTCCTCAAGGTGTTCCACGCGGCAAGCCTGCAATCGAGCCAAGGGGCAGCCGCTAACCGTCATACCCTTGCGTCCTGGCATGGCCGGGAGGGGGGGATGAGTGAAGCGGACGTCGTCGGCATGGCGCCAAGCCTGGCGATGACCAGCGATCGAAGACATTCATCCTCAGCTGGCTGCATCACTCAGGCGTTACTGCCTCAACGTTGTCTGCCATTCCATTGGGATTGAAACGCGGGTAGCTCTTCAGATGCTGCTCCCCCCACGGAAGACGATCCAGCAGCTGGATGTTGGGGGAATCGCTGAGAGTGCTCCACACGAAAGGGATTTAGGACTTGTGGAGCGGCGCTGGGGGGCTAGAGAAGGACTTGAGGTGTCCACGTTGCACCGCCCAATGAAGGAAGACGTGACGCTTCCGATGGCAGGTCTTCAAGACCGGTGATCAGGATCTCTGAGGTGATGAACTCGGTGGTTGATTTTGTGTAACTATGCCGACGAAAGATGATCAACTGGCAAACATCCCAGTGATGCTCTAAGGCATCCATTTGGTAGCCCCGTTAAGAGGTGTATTGAGATTTCTGCACAGGAATGAACTCCCTTGTTGCTGCGCCCTCACATTGTTGCGACTATTGATACAGCATCGGTAGAACAAAGATGGCAAATTTTATAGGTAAGGTTCTACGAAGCAGTTTTTGAGGTCAAACATGAAGAATGAAACAATTAACACAGACCAATTGGTTTGGGGAGCCTTGTTTGTTGGATGGCTCTTGGGTGTCTCAACGATGCTGTTCCTTGGCTATTCACCCGACAACTGCTTCATCCCCAACTGATAAGCAGCCACTATCAAGCGCCAAGAGAGTCGACCACGCCGAAAATTCACTGACAAGTCAAGGATGAACAGCGCGATGCAGAATTCCGACTGAGCCATCGATACCGCTTAGCGCTTGTGTCGCTGATGTCATGCATCAGTGAAGCGAATCAGCGGTGCCAGCGTCGTCGAAGCGATGGAATCACCAGAAAATCCATCACCGCATAGGTGATAAGACAGGGGAGAAAGCCCTTCTCCACCACATCGCAAACCCGCCTGTCTGGATCCCATTCGCAGACAGCCAACTCGAGAAGCCAGAACAGTGCAACCTTGGCTGCAAATGACATCAGAGCAAACCGCCATTCCGCAGCACTGAGACGCAACCCACTCAGCACATCAACCTATGCAGCAACTGGATTCTGCTGCATCAGGACTGCTTTGATAGGTGGTGGGTAGAGAGCTGGCGGTAGGAGCTGGCGAAACGAACAACACGATCGACAGAACAACAGCTCAATCTAAGGATGGGAAGGAGAACCACCTCAACCAGAGGGTGTGCGATGTACCTTTCAACTCATCGGCCTTGACGTCAAGCATTTGATTCGGTTGCGGCTACCGCTGATGCAATAACCAGATCTCCTCAAATTTCGGCAGAGGTAGTGACCAATCAATTCTTATGAGTCATCGTTGAATTGGTGGGGCCTGAGTGGGGAAACTCAGCGTTGACGATTTTCTTAGCATGGGTCGTCATTCCTCCACCATCATTGAGGTGTATCCCTGCTACGAAAGTAGTAGGGATTTCTTTGATCGGGCATCAGTCTTTGTTTGTTCGGTTCTTTCAGAATCAAGACCATCTGCATGAAGTTGTTTGTGCTCTTCGCGGAAGATCCCAAGGCTGCCTCAGCCCCCTGAATGCCCTGGTATGGCCAGCCAAGCTAATCCCTAGGTGGTCTCGACGAATTAGACCATGGCCTATGTGGAATGAGAGATGAAGCTGTCTATGAACATTGCCTAACAAGATTTGGATTTGAGCAGACCTTAGATCACTAAGGAGCGTTGTACTTTTCTTGGGTTCCTCTGGGATCTGTCAAAGCTATTCGGAGCGAAACTGCCGCGTGCCCCGAGAACCATCCTCTCCTCACGGGTCCGGGGCTCCAGCTCCTCTGATCGATTAGCTGCTTCAAGTCCAGCCGAATCAAATCAAAGGGTCAGACAATTTCTTTACGACCAGCCTTGATCTTGTCCTTTGCTGAAAGCAGGCCCACAACAAGCAATGCCAGAAGACCGACATTGATGGCAATGAAAAACAGAGTGTCCATTAATTCCTACTGGCTTACCCCTTCATAGGCAGCTGTTAGACAGTCATCTATAGGTCAGAACACTCATTCATCAGAGCCTTGGAACGATTCCAATCGACTGGAGGGGCCACCATCAGGCACCTTCAAGCATCACTGCATCGCCCCTTGGACTCCTGTTCGCTGTCGTTCTGAGCTGCGTGATGAAGGTGGTCGTTCATCCCTGACAAGAAACCTATGCCGGAGCCCATGGGCTTTTCCAAGAGAATGTTGTATTGGTCTATGCCCCATGTCTTCGCATTAGAGTGACCGTTAGGTAAAAAAATTGTCCTAAAAACATACTATCGTTAATTGGCCAAGTGAACACATCCTCCGTGCAATCAATCATGACTGTTGTTCTCTAATCGTGTCATGCATCTCACTTACTTGAGAACAGATTAAGTTTCAACGGAACAATTATCGTCTTTATGCTTGTTCCCGAAATGGCATGGAGCCCATAGCCCGTCACGGGGGGCTGTTGTGAGTAACCATAGGAAACGTCACCCATTCCGATCGTGGGTGGGCTGGCCTGTTAAACCACGAAGTAGCACGGCTAAAGCATGGATTAACAAGCGATTTAGGCCGCTTTCCCAGCGGAAAGAGCGGCTTTCCTCTATGAATAGGTGGTGAACTGAATTCCTTCCAGGCGAGTGACTGACCAACAGAGCAAAGACAAGGGCTACTGGATCGATGAGATCGCTTTCCTTGAGGCACGCTTAAACGGCAGCCAAGGTGACATCGACAATGAGGATCGGGCTGCTTGCGAGGAAGCCTTGAAAGCGGCGAAAGCGAATTTGGCCAACTCCTGTTAAGCAAATCATCCAACCCTTCAGCAGTCTGATTCGATCAATCGGGCATTCACGAGCTCTGGCGAAGCAGAAGTCACATCAAGGTTGAACCCGGCATCACTCTTAAGAAGAACGTCAACGGTATGACAGATAGCCACAGCGATGTCCGGACAGGAAAGACGTGCAGATTTTGAATGCTTGGCGTACCGATGCCTGATCGACACCTGAATGACGATGCGGTCAACTGTTCACCACCTACTCAGGCTCATCTTCATGGCACGAACAGCCGATCTATAAAGCGGAAGAACAGCCAAGAAGTTGAACTGACAAGAGAGACCGGCCAGACACGTCTTTTGCCCTCCATCTGGATTGCACCAGAACCGGCATGGGTGTCCTCCAGGTGGTGATCCCAAACAAGAGGCATCAGGCTGAAAACAACGCGTATAGGCAAGTAGCTCAGCACCTTGCATTGAAGGCCTAGCAGCACAATCCCCAAAGAAGAGCCCCAAGAAACGGCCAAGACAACAGCCAAAATTTGGTATCCGTTGATACGAGGATTAAGGATCCATAAGAAAGCTCCTCTTCCGGAAAGCCAACACCTATAAAGCGGTTTCCATAACTTCTGCAGGATGAATTGGTTACTTTCAGGCTTGCGGAACCTTGGCAAAAAAGCGACGACCGCCATTAACACTGATAAGGCATCTTTTTTAACAGCAAAAATCTACCCAGATTCAATTCAATGCAATTGGGGAATAAAGAGCGAAACCAGTTTATTCATCAAAGAGCATTGCAACTCAAGAATTTTCCTCAGAATCAGAGATGCTAGTGAAGACGGAACAAGTGCTTGTAAAACCATTGAACTGAGCACCGAAGTACACTCAGCCTCGATTGACCTTCCTTTTGCCAGCGGATTAATCACCACAGAGTTGGGTTACTACAACCAAAAAGGAAACTTTGTCATGATCGAATGCGCTTTGCTTGATTTCGGAATAAAGAAGATTCAGGCACCTGATGAGGTCAATTGGTTTACAAATGAATCCAAGAATATCCACCAAGAAATGTATGAATTAGCAATCAAAGGATCAGCACTTGGAGGATCCGAAGCCTTAATGGCTAAGGCTTGAGTTTTATTGAAAGGGAATACTCGTCACTTTTCAGTAAAACATCAAAGATCAGAGACCAGGACTACACCTGACACCCAGCTCAACTGCTTGAACTTAAGCAACTCCTATGCGTTGATCCCAATCTCTGCGTAGTTCAAAGATCCATCGTTGTGTGGTCAAGTGGTGCACGCCCCCCATCGTTGTTGATGGGGTCATCGGTGAAAGCTGTTGGTAGGGAGGGGATAACGACCATCAATTCCTTCCATAAGAAGAGGCAACAATTGATGTGCTGCAGGCAGACAATTCGTTCCCTAGATCAGCCTAGCGACAGAAGGAATCCTCCTGATCTGATGGCTAATTCCGAACGAGATCATAATTCCAAGAGCTGATGCAGCCAGTGCAATCAGCCAATGATTAAGACCAATAAAACCAATGGTTTCTAGCACCACCACGAGTACAAGTGAGTGAATGATGTAAGCACCAAAGCTGTCGAGTCCAGCATTGGCAAGCCAGTGCCCAAATCGATTTTCATTGCGCTGGAACCACAGCAACAGATAGGCAATCATTCCCCAACCGATAAAGGGAAACAGAAAAGATGCAAAAAGCGAAAGTTTGCCGAACTCAGTTGCCATGCTGCCGTTGAAGGTCATCGCAAGCGAGATTGTCAGAAGTCCGAGAGCCAATACGACGGAAAAGCGGAACCATCTCACAACCAGATGGGTGTTCAGTCGCTCGAGCCAACGATGAAACGATGCCTTGCAACCCAGAAAAAATAAAAAGGCATAAGTGAACATATGCATGCCTTGCGCACCTAAACCATTTAGCGGTGAACGTCCCAAAGCAGTCCAGAGGTCGGTTTGTATCGCCATCACCACCTCGAGGATCGCCAGAACAACAGCACTGATGAGCCAAGAGCGCAACTGGGGTGCGGGGACAGAAGTGTCGACAGAGAAGCGATCTCCTCGAAACAAAACCCATGCGCAATAAAGCAAATCGAAGACGAATAGAACGACCAGAAACCACAGCACCCCAACACGGTTAAAAGGCATGTCATTCCAAGACAATTCCGCTAGAGGGCTAGCCGGGGAGAGCCTCCCTAAAAGTACAGAAGTATTGTTGATCAACAACAGACCAACCAAAAAGGGAATGCCAATGCGCAAAAGGCGATCTTGTAGGTAGCGTTTTACGCCCTTCCTATGTACCGAACGGGGGACGAAGTAACCCGAGACCAGAAACAACATATACATGAAGAAGGTTTGGCAGACATAGATAAACCAACCTGATGCAACTGAAAAAAAAGGATCAGCAGGCCCCCCACCGGGAACATGCACGCCGATCCAACCAAGATCACCAAATGCCAATAAAACATGGACGGAAATGACCAGCGCAATCATTAGCGCCTTGATCTGATCGAAGAAGAGCACACGCTTGTTGGTGCTGAATTGTTGGATAGTCATACAACCATTCTCACCAGACATTGCAAAGCAATGCCCCCCTATAAAGGTGAGCGGTGTCTGAGCATTGTCTGAGTGAGAACCATTCAAATTTATGATTTACTACTTCAAAAATGCTGCAATTGAATGCCAGCTTCTTTTCAATTGCATTAATATGGCCTTCATCTGTCACAAAGAATCAGCCTCCACAGGAATCAGAATCTTCGCCGACGACATCAGATAAATCTAAGGTTCGCCGCCATCAAACTAGGAGCCCCTTTCAGGATGGCAATCATTCCGCCATCACCAAATCCATCATCTGAGCCATTTTCATTAAAGTAGAGACCACCTCTGCTCTGGTCATAGAGGAAGTTGAAATCTTGTTTGGCAAGTTGTTTTTTAACTACTTTCAGGTTCCTTCCCGTAGCGAAGGTAGCCAAGTTATCAACCCCAAAGCCATCGGAATCAATGACTAAAACGTCACGAGAAGAACGAAAGTTAATAATTTTATCCACAAAGTCAGGTTTAAATTGACTGGGTGGATGAAGGCCAATCGAATCAGATCGAACAGACACAAGGCTTCTATTTTTCTTGCGCAACCTTGACAAAAAACGCCAGGCCAGCTGATTAATATTTTTTCCTCCAACTTTCAAATCAAACCAGTCATGGCCAGCTCCGTAAATGATATGTTGCTGAACAGTAGCTGTTCCATCATCGCGAGAGAAAGTTGTTCTTTTAATGATTTTTTTTGAATCTTGCTGCAACCACTTGGAATTCACCCGGCTTGAATCATTGATCTGCGCCCAATGCCTAGATGCATCTTCTGCTGATGCCAAATACCCTTGAATGCCACCTACAGGACGAAGCCAGTCTGCGGTGCCATTAAAACTGATCAGGCCGACAGGAGAAATACCCGACACAGTAGAAAGATTTTTATCGTTCATGAGACCTGATACAGGTGCAATTGCTGCGACTAATTCAGACGCATGCTGTGCCAGACCAAATGCCATTCCTGCACCATTGGAATAGCCGACCGCATAAATACGGGCCGCATCAACCGCAAATCTTTTCGATAGTTGTTTAACTATTTTCTTGACAAACCCCAAGTCATCACTAGTGCTCTTTCCACCTTCCGAGACAGGATTTGGATTCCAATGACTTCCACCTTTCTCCAACTCTAAACCTTGCGGATAAACTAAAATGAAGCCATGCCTGTCTGACAAACTTCGCCAATCAGAAAGGTGGAGCTGATCAACAGCAGTGGCTCCAAATCCATGAAAATTAAGAACAATCGGCAATTTTTTCTTGCCAGAAGCTCCTGAGGGTGCGTAGAGGAGATAGCTTCTATTGACTTTATTATGAATGATTTGTTTTTGAACTAGGCCTTTGCCGACAGAAGATTTCACGACTTTTTTGGCGGCATCTGACTGTGATCGTAGATGGTGATTGAGCTGCAAAAACACTCTTGATGGGTTTGTGGACTGACTGGAGCTCACCCGTGGCCCTGCCAAACACTTGCCCCAACCGACAGATCGATTCAACGGCTCTTGTGGCACAACTGCTGCGGGGCTGACGTCCAGCGGCTCGGCTATCAGCCTGTTCTGCTCTGCCTCGACCAGGAACCGGTTCGATCCAATCAAGCCGATGTGTTTCAGGTCATCTCCAAGGTCCTGAAGGCCACAAGAACCTCACCGCTTGAGGCGCTCAAGCTCGTTGCCTGGAAGCTCTGAGTCATTGTTCTTCGAGCAACAGCAGCGCCATCAAGGTCTCGAAGGGATGTACCAGAGGGGCTGTCCTGGTGCAGTCGTCACCTGTTCCAGGATTGTGAGTTCTATGAGCTGAGCTCTTTTTCGTTGGACTGTCTATGGTCGTGGTGTGAGGGGGAGACCTCTTCAAGCGTGGTTGCTTGATTTGGTGGGTGGTGTCACGACCTACTGCCTCTCTCACACCTCATTCAAGGCGTGGCGGGCTGCTCGAGCTTGCTTCAGGCTTTCTTGCTGATCCGAACGGATGCCGGACGTTTCAGTGGACAAGCCAACGCGTGAAATGGCTTGTGTTCTCCATCCAATATGAGACTCCCGATTGATTGAGCATTAGCGGTGTGGATCTTCATGGCGCTCCCACTGATGCACTCGGTGTAGCCAGCTTGCTCTCGCAACTGTGGTGTCATCTGCTTCTGTTTCAGGCATTGGTGCTGAGCGATGTTGCAAGCCTCTTTTCTGCATCGGTAGCAAAGACGCCCTGGTTCTGTTGTTCGGTCCAGGGGACGGTTAACTCCATCACAGTGGGACGACAACATCGCGAGAGTTCTGTTGTCAACATTTCATCTGAGCGATGACCACTGAAATTCGTAATTGGGCTGTTGTTGCAGCAGCGATGGAAGCCAAGGGAGCCACAAACAGCCAGATGTACCGCAGAGCCAAGGCTCTCGCTGAAGGCCAAGCTGATCCCATGCCGACAAGCTACCCAGCAGCACCGTTCAGCATCTCAGCAGCCTGAGCAATCAGCACCGTTTCATCAGCCCCAACTCAAACCTGGGGCTGAACTCTCATTGTTTTCAAATGACAAACCACCATTTATCAGTTGAGCAACGGTTTCACCTTGAGGCGGCGTTCCGCGAGATTGATGCCTGCGAGGATATTGAGAAGCTTCGCGCTCTCACAAAACAGATCATTACTGCACAAGAGAACGAAAAAGCTTTTGCTCGCGAGGCGATGCAACAAGTCCGCAAGGAGATGGAAGCTGCCGCCAAACAGCGCTTCGGATTCAATTGGGGGCAAAGCTAACCGCCTGGACTGGTTGGATCGAGTGAGTACTGAGCGAAGGCTTCCTTGGTGGACCCTGTGAACACACAGGTCGAGGCCCAAATGAAGTCACCACGTTCAAACGCAAAGTGCCCCTGTCAACAAAGAGCTCTGACGTTGAATCAGCTCTGACGTTGGATCAACCCTGATGTCTGCGTTGAGGCCAGGCCTTCACCACGACGAGAGCCACCGAAATTCCAAGTGCAACATCGACAAACCTCGCTGCAGCGGTGAGCCAAACCGCCGATTGATTCGATTCACTGGCAACCACCGTTAGGGCGATGGCACCAAAGCGCAGTGAACTGGGATGAAGCCTCAAAGCACTGCAAAGCAAGCCGAGTACTGCGATAGCGAATCCGTAACTCAGGAGGTTGGAGCCCGTGAAACACACCTGTAGGCCTGCCAGCACAACGCCAAGCAGCGTTCCCACCAAGCGACGTCGAGCCGTTGTTGACGCACCTTCAAAAGCGTCCAATGAGCAGACGATTGCTGAAATGGGGGCCCAGTAAGGGTCAGGTAAATGAAGAGCCTGCGCGAGCCCCATGGAGATGACAGCAGCGGCGGCTATTTGCAATGGGCTGCTGATGAAGGGATGCATGGGTGTTGTGTGCTGCAGTCATGATGAGCACCGCCGCAAGCCTGGCTAGACCCTGCTGTATCCCAACTTCGTTTCGAAAATTTTGAGTGGCAACCCAAATGACTCCATCAGTTTTCGGCAGTCATCACCAACAGTTCCGTAAACCTCGACACTGAAGCCATCACCGAGTTCAGCATGTTGTTGGAGGTACTCCTGAACTGGAGGGTTTGAAACATGTGCGCTGAAAGCTGCATCGTTCGCATAGACCTCTGACCAGACGAATGCCTGTGGGTCATCCGGGTCCTGGTCGAACGTGTGGTGGATCATTCCTGGTTCAGAGGCCTGAACTGCCGTGTCGGTCGCTCGGGCAAGCTCCAAGTAGGCATCTACGCATCCAGGCTTCACATGGATGCGCGCCAGCAGCATGAAGGGTGTGGTCTGACCAAAAGTTGCCATTGATTCGGAAGGCGATACTCCAACCTTTCACGAATCACGTTCAAGATCTGTTCATTAGACCTGTGTCGACAGCGTCACCAAGCTGTCTTCAGCAGATCCTCGTCGGAATCCATGGCATTGGAGTCAGTTCAAGAAGCAGGAGATTCATGGGTCATGAATCTCCTGCCTCCTTCAAGACGGCTCAAAGGCCAAGGAATTTGGCGGGGATGCCGTCCAGCATGTTGTTGCCCATCATCTGGAAGATGACGTTAATCAGCATTCCGCCGAGGTGGATGGCACCAACCAGTGCCAGGCCACGCCAAAGTTTTTCAAAGGCCGCAGGGGGCTGATTGTTCACCCAAGTGCCGGATCCGCTGGTCATCAGCCAATAGAGACTCACGCAACATTGGAGCAGTCCTAAGCATTGGTCCAGCTTTCGTAATTCAGATTTATGAGCGCGCCAGGCATCAAAAGAGCTATCCCCGTGTTGTCAGCATCACTTTCAGGGATGATGCCCCATTACACCGAAGGACTGGCCAACCAAAAAGGCATTAATGCTTAGTACGCAGGGACACAAAAAAACCTAGGTTCAACCTAGGTCTGTTCAGCGCTTCGTTTTGAAGCTGGCCTGATCTGTTGGGGGCCGCCGCCAAGCTCGCCCCCTCCCAACTCTCAGGCTTTCGAAGGCTTGCTGGTTAGAGCAGCCGACATGGCTGTTGCCAAAAGCATGCAACCTGCAACGGCTAGGAATCCCATGGGTGTGAAGCGGAACAACAAGATCATTCCCCTACCTGCACCCTGCTGCCTGTCGCGGTTGCAACAGAACTGAAAGGCAGCAAGCCGGCCTTCAGTGCACCCTTCAGCGCACCGGTGCAGAGCAACGCCGCCAACCTGTCTTCAGCATCGTGTCCCAGGCCTCGATGGCGTTGTGACGCAACATCCGACGACGGGTCTGAGGAATTGGAGGACGTGGTGGAACCCAGCGATATGTCCGTACAGCAACCCACTGAGCATGGGCCGTTGCTGAGTCGGGCTTGAACTGCACGACCTTCTGTTGCTCTGGGTTCACGAGCCAGCCTTCGCCCCCTGGCTGCTCAGGTGGTGGGTCGGTGGCGCGTTCCCTGCTTGGCATGAAGGGAGTCTGGCTGAATCAAGCAGGTGTTGACCACAACCCAGAGGTCAGAGATCACCATGGGGATGAACCGTGCATCAGGGTCCAGAGGTACCGCCATCGTGGATTCCCCTGCAGGACGATGGTTGGTTGCGAGCTCAGTCAACAAACCCCATCCGCACATGCAGCACCTCAGTGGGGCCACTGAGGCTGAAGCGGAGCAAAATGAAAGCATGAAACGACTTCTGCGACTCCTCCAGCGATTGAGGGGTACAACAGACAAGCCCCCGCTTCACACGCCTGAGGAGCTTGAGTGCTTTAAAAAAGATGCGATCGAGAATCGCGGAAAGCACTACTGATGCAGGGGGCAACTGAGTTAGCACTGCTGGG
>MDTA01010072.1_pt1 | contig 11053 bp, 11 predicted proteins | sample 811151 | NCBI WGS metagenome assembly MDTA01 (sample SAMN05326648, study PRJNA326480) | marine metagenome | isolation source: seawater | place: Indian Ocean: South | collected 2010 | reverse complement strand
TAAAAATAATCAAAAATAAAAAGTTTATTAAACTTTTTTTTAATTAAAAAATATCCAAGTGTTTTTTCAAAAATTGCGAAATAAGTTCGCCCTTCTTCATAAAGGTTTTGATTGTTTGTAGTGAAATTATTAGCAAATTCAATAATTTGCTTCTGTTTTTCTAAAATCATTAGTTATTTAGAATAATATTTTTGCCAAGCGTTAGCGTGATTTTGCCCGACTAAATCACCGACAAAATCGCATTTATTGCAAGGAGCAAAACACCTTTTTGAGTTATTAAGATTTTTTCTTACAAATTTTGATTTATCGGAATTCCAAATTTGAAAAAAATTTTTTTCATTTAAATTGCCTAAGATTTTTTCTTTTGACCAATCGTGAGAGCACATTAAAACGTCTCCGTTGTAATCAATAAAAAACATGTAGCTAGGATATGTACAAATTTTATTTTTATATTTTTCGCTTGAAGAAATTTTGTAATTAGCATTTTCTAGATTGCCAGCTCTATTACTAATTGTTAGACCAAAATCTAATTCTTCAGGCATATATCTATTTCTTATTACGTATTGAGACTTTTTTAAATTTAAACTCTCACATAATTCATGAAACTCGTCTTCTTCTTTTTTTCCATCATACACGCTGATTAGTATTGTTGATAAACCTGAGTCAAAGAGTTTTTGTAATCTTTCCTTATTGAGCACGTCTCCATTAGTTACAATTTCAATTTTAGAATTTGGTAATTTTTTTCTTGCATAAGTGATGTCTCGATTTATATCCTTTTTTAAAAGTGGTTCATTAAACCCGCAATAAGCGAAAATTCCTGAAAAGTTATAGGATGATAGGTCGTCACATAGTTTATCATGAAGTTTATTTGAGAAAAATTCTTTTACATGTTTATAGCCAGGATCGCTTCTAGGGCAAAAAGAACATTCTCTATTACAAACGCCTGAATTGCTAATTTCTATTATCGATGGTATCGGTGCACCATCTTTTGTAACTTTGAAAGCATCATTATAAATTTTATTTTTCCTATCAATATTAGGGTCATAAAATTTTTTATCATCTGTTGTTAATTTGCTCATTTGCCTGCTGTCCAACCTCCATCTGATATAATTGATGTGCCAGTAATAGATGATGCTTCCTTAGTAGTTAAAAAATAAACAATTGATGCTATTTCTTCAATTGTAGAAAATTTATTTAATGGTATTTTCGATTTAATAATTTTTAATCTTTTTGTTTGTTTATTCATTTCGTTCTGTTTTACTATAGTTTTTGTAGGTGAAACAGTATTTACTCTTATACCGTATTTTCCTAAGTCTAAAGCCATTGATTTTGTTAAACCTTCTATAGCAAATTTAGACATACAATATAAACTTCTATTATATGCTCCAATATGACCTAATTGAGAGCTTAAATTAATTATACTTCCTTTAATTTTATTTTTAATCATTTTCTGAGCAAATATTTGCTTTATCCTAAAAGTAGTCGATAAATTTGTTTTAATCATTTCATCTAATTCTTTTTTAGAAACCTTGGTAAAAAATTTTGTATTTTCACCTGAAACATTGCAAATTAAGTTGTCGATTTTAGGTATTTTTTTTAGTTCTTTAATAATAGTTTCACCTCTAAAATCTCCTATTATAATTTTTACGTTAATGTTTTCATTTTTTAATTTGATTAAGTTTTTAATTTGATTTTTTTTTCTAATTGTAAGTATCAGATTATGTTTTTTTTTTGCAAAAAGTCTTGCAATTCCAAAGCCAATACCTCTTCCAGCACCAGTTATCAATGTAATTTTTTTCATTTTATTTTATAAATTTTTCTCCAAGCATCTGCGTGCTTTTGACCTAATACTGTTCCCTCAGCATTACATTCTGTACAAGGACTTGCGCATCTTTTTCCACTTAAAAGATTCTTTCTATAATTTGTAATAGTTTTTTCTTTCCATATATCAAATAAGTTTTCTAACATTACATTACCCATTGTTCGTCTTCTTTGCCAATCTTGAGAACATAGGAAAACATCTCCGTTCCAATCTATTAAGACCGAATATGAAGGATAATAACAGTAACTATATGTTTTTACATCCTCTTGATTACCAACTTTTATTGTGCCGGCTCTATTAGTTAATTTAAGACCATAATCATCTTTTTCATTCATCCATCTATCTCTTAATATTACAAAATCGTGAGGAACCTGAGCTTCGTTCGCCATTTTTTTAAATTTTTCTTTTTGTTCAGGCCCATCATATAAACTTATAAGTAGTTTATTTACATTTGAATTGTATAGCTTGTTAATTTTATCTTTTGTCAGAACATCACCGTTCGTCACGATTTCAACAAAAGCCGCTTCAGCTAATTTTCTTGACATTACATAAATATCTTTATGAAGCATTGGTTCACCATATCCGCATAATACAACTGAGCCTTTATACTTCATCTCTTTTAATTCTTTTGTTAGTTTAGATATAAGTTTCATAATCATTTTTTGAAAAGTATCAGGGGCAACTGATGGGTCGGATTTTGGACAAAAAATACATTTTCTATTGCATACATCTATCAAGCTAATCTCAATCCAACTAGGAATAGGTATACCCTTATGAAAAACAAGTTTATCGTCAACAATAACTGTCCTTCTTTTAATGTTAACTTCAATCTGTTTATTTACTTTTTTTGTTCTTTTAAATGACTGAACACTTTTCATTATTTTATAATCCTTTTTAAATTTTTTACTAAAATTTTCATATATTTTTCAGGTCCTAATGTAAACCTTAAATGATTTTTACATGCAGATATACTAGGGGGGAATCTTGCTAAAATTTTTTTTGAACTCAAGTAATTGTAAACTTTTTTTTGTTGCAAAGGTGTTTTAAAGTCAATTAACATAAAATTGGCATAAGTCCTGTAATAATTAAGATTTAATTTTGAAAGTTGAGCCTGCAAATATTTTTTTCCGCTTAAAGTATCTTTAATATACTTCATATACTCTTCTTTATTTTTTAATATTTCACGAATAAGCAAAACTGCAAAAGAGTTAATTTCGTACATTGGTCTAAATTTATATAATTTATCAATTAATTTCTCATTCGAAATTAAATATCCAGCTCTTATACCTGCTAAACCTAGTGATTTCGAAAACGTTCTTATTATAATTAAATTTTTGAATTTATTTACATAATTCAAATATGACTTTTTGTAAAAACCAAAATATGCTTCATCAATAATAACAAAACAATTATTTTGTCTCGCTTTATGGATAATTTTAAGTATTTTATTTGATTCTATAATTGTGCCAGTTGGGCTATTTGGATTTGCAAAAATAACAAATGAAGTCTTTTTATTAATTGATTTTAATAGTTTTGAAAAGTTTAAATTTAATTTTTTATCATAATTTATTTCAGTTACTTTTGCTCTAAATATTTTTGAATAAACGCCATACATTCCAAATGTTGGGTCTAAGCAAATTATATGAGTTCCTTTTTTGACAAATAATTCAAAACAATGTCTGATAGCTATATCTGACCCTGCTGTTATAAAATAATTTTTAGGTTTTAAGCCAAAATTTTTTGCTAAAAGTTTATAAATTTGCTCTGTTTCCGGATACGAGGTCAAATAGTTAGAATTAATTTTGTTTTTAAAATTAGATATAAATTTTTTTGAAAAATTAGAAATTCTCTCGTTCGCATCTAATCTTATTTTATTAAATCTTGTTTTTTTTATTCCTCTAAAACGCCTAATATTTGTTAAATATTTTATATGTGAAAATTTTTGATTAAAGTTCATATGTTAAATATTTTTTTTAAAATAATTATATATCATTTCCCACTGATTAAGATGGTTGAAAGAGTTGTTTTTATAATTCAAATGAAATTCAGAAAATTGTTTAAATTTGTTTTTGTTAATTTTTAAAATTTTATTCATTCGACCCCAATTTATTTCATATTTATAATTTAAGTCGATATTTACAACTTCTAAGAATAACTTTTCTCTATAAAATTCAATTGAATCACTATTTTCGAGAGCAATTCTGTCAAATATTTCAAAGTTTAATAACAAAATTGGTTTTTTTAGTAGTATCGCCCAGTCAATTGTGGAGGAGTTTTGTACAACTACAAAATTTGAATTTTTTATAAGATTTAAAGTTTGATCAAAATAAAAATCTTTATTTATAGGGCAGTTATTGTCTCCCCTTCTAAAATGAGCTGCAACTTTTACATTCATTTTAAATTTCTTTGATAATTTATCGAAAATTTCATCTAAACACTTCCAATATGTATCATGTATAATGCTATTATGTTTATTATTTAAAATTTTCGACTCAAAACTATTTTCAATTTCAGAGTCTAAAAAAACAAAATAATTCTGTGGTTTTTTGTATGATCTTACTTTATGAAACTCAGAATAAGTAAAGGAGTTGACTTTTATAAGATTTTTGATGCCCTTTTTTTCAAGTTCAGTTGCTTTTTCCTGATTCTCTACAATATAAAAGTTTGGTTCAAAAGTAAAAGTTCTTAAAAAACAATTTTTTAATAATTGAAAAGTGCTTTTACCAATTTTTTTAAACATAAAAAAAAATCCAATTTTGTAAAGTCTACCAATCCTTTTTAAAATTGATTTTTTTTGATTTACATAATTATACCATTCAATTTTTTTTAAAATTATACAACCCTTTAATTTCATTATAAATTCAATTATTATTGAATTTACAAAATCTCCAGATAAATTCAAAAATAATGTATTCTTTTTCACTTGTTGAATTTTTTTAAATAACAAAAAATAGTTTTTAAGATTAATAAAATTTTTATTTTTTTTTGGTCTATAAATAGATTTTTCATACTCTAAAAATAATTTTTTATTAGTTAAGGGTAGTATAGACCAAAATTTTTTTTTTAATTTAGTTTGTTTATTTAAATTTAAATCAAATCTTTTAAGATTTGTTTTGTTTAAATTTTGATTTACTAAAACTATTAGTTTCATCTAATGGAGAAAATTAGTTATTTTTGACCTATATCTTTCCAACTTTCTGCATTTATTGGAAACACCCCAACTTTTCCCCCAGATTTTTTAACTTTTTTTATAAGGGTATCCATTTCAAATGATTTATTCTTTGGAATAATTTTTGTAATTTCAGGTTTCAATAAATAAAGACCAATATTTGCCAGGTAATTCATACTTGGCTTTTCTTCAATTGCTTTTAACTCTCCGTTTTTTCTTTTAATTTTACAAGATCCATATGCAAGTGTGAATTTTTTTGATGCTGCGACCAAGGAAATTTTAAAATTATTTTTTTTGTGAAAATCATAAAACTTTTCTAAATTAAGAGAAACTATAGTATCGCAGTTTATTACAAAAAAATCATTTTTAATTTTTCCTTTTAACATTGAGATTGGTCCTGCGGTACCAAGCTCTTTTTTTTCTTCAAGAAAATGAAGATTAGGTATTTTATTTTCTTTAAGATAAGATTTTATCAAATTTTTCTTATAATTTAGGCTTATAAAAAATTTCTTTATTCCATATCCAGAAAACGCATCGATAATAGTTTCTGTAGCAGTTTTGTCATTAACTGGCGTTAGTGGTTTTGGAAAATAATTTGTGAAAGGTTTTAACCTCACTCCCTTACCTCCTGCCATTATTAAGGTTGAAATATTTTTTAATTTTTTATTAAATGAAATTTTGTTTAAATCTCTCGAAAATATTAAATCTTTAACTTTCTTGTTTTTATCAATAATAGGTACTATATCAATGTGATCATTTTTAGTTTTTTTAATTATTTCCTGCCTTGCCCTTCCTTCAAATTCTACATTTTTGGATTTTAATTTGTTATTTTTAATATAATAAGGTTTAGTTCTTATGTATTTTTTTATACTGGAATTTATATCAGCTCCTATCAATAATGCCCGTCTTACATCACCATCAGTTAAAGTTCCTTTCAAGACATTATTTTTGTCAACGACAATCAAACATTTGCCCTGATTTTTCTCTAGCCTTACTAATGCCTCTTTAATTTTATGATTTAAATTTAATAAATAATTTTTCATTTAATCTATAAATTTTTTTCTTAATAATCTATCATTTTTTTCAATCTTTAAAATAATATTGATTACATCTTTTATCTTTATTTTGCTTTCATATGGATTTTGTAATTTTTTTATTTCTTTTATAAATTTTTTACTTTTAGCTTTATTAATACTTTTAAGAATTTTTTTTGAATCAAAATCACAATTAATGACATTTTTTGGAATATATTTTCCTTTTTGTCTAGAACCTAAATTTATCACTGGTTTTTTAAAAGAGGCGGCTTCAACTATACCGCTAGATGAATTTCCAAGTAATAGTGAAGAATTACGTAAGAGATTAGCATATAAATTAGCTACAGCGTTTTTTATAATAAAGTATCTTTTTTTATTTTTAAATTTTTTTATAAACTCAATTACTTGCTTGTAACCTGGATCAGCATTTGGATAAGTAAAAACAACATTCATATTACTTTTTTTTAAAGTAATTTGAAGAATTTTTATTTGATTTTTTAATTTATCAAGCTCTAAAGTTGTTGGGTGAAGTGTAAATAAAATATACGGTTCGCTAAAATTAAATTTATATTTTTTAAATAACAATTTTGGATCAATAATTTTTTGTTTTTTTAAATTATTTAACTCATGCATGCCAATTGTTTTTACTCTCCAACTTTCTTCTCCCATTTTAATTAGCCTTTTCTTATACTGGTCTAATAAAACAAAATGATAGTGACTCATTTTTGTTAATGCATGTCTGACGAGCTCATCTATAGCCCCCTCGGTAACAGCCCCACCAAAAAAGTGAATGACTGGAACATTGTATGGAATTGCAGAGATCGGGCCAATTATCATCTCATATCGGTCACCTAAAACAATGATTAAATCAGGTTTTTTTTTCATAATTTGCAAACTAACAAAGGATAAATCTTCGCAAAAATTTCTTGCAAATTCATTTTGTATTTTATTTTTTGTAGAATAATTATTTTTGATAATTCTAAATTCATTAGAGATATATTTTATTGTGTTACCAAAGACATTCTCTTGATGACTTTTAGTTAAACAAAGCCAAAGTTTTACTTTTTTAATCTTGTTTAACTCAATTATTATAGGATAGTATCGATCATAATCGGACCGGCCCGCAGAAAGTACGAGAATTTTTTTCATATCTTTTTTTGATACCATTTAAAGGTTTTTAATAAACCTAAATTTAAATTTGTAAGTTTCTGATTTTTAACAAATTTAAAGGTTTTCTTCATATTAGGTATTCTGCGCTTTGGTGATCCCTTAGTGATTTTTCCATTTTTTAAATGAATTTTGTGGGTAAAAAACTCTCTAATTTTTTTAGCTAAATTAATCATTGAAATTTCTTCACTCATATTACCGATATTGAATATCTCGTTATTTATTCTATTATTAAATGAAAGCTTAATTATTTGATCAACAGCGTCATCAATAAAACAAAATGCTCTTTTATGGTTAGGAGAAAAAACAGATATTTTATTTCTTTTTCCTTTTCTTGTTTTACTCATTTTTTTTATTAATTCAGGTATTACATGGCTAAATCCCATTCTTGGTCCATAAATATTATGAGGTCTTAAAATTAAATAATTAATATTTGATAACTGTATAATTTTTTCATTGAATATTTTAGATAAGAAATATGCGTCTCTTTTAATAATATTATTTTTTATTAAAACATTATTATTTTCTTTTATTGGAAATTTTACTTTTTTTTCTTCAATGATAGGAGAGTAAACCTCGCTTGTAGAAAAAAGTATAATTTTAATTTTTTTTTTTGTTTTTTTAAACATATCAATAATATTTTTTAAGCTTGTTACATTGTTGAAAAATGATCCATAAGCATCTTTATTTATATTCTTAACTCCTACAGAACCAGCTAAGTGAAAAATATGTGAGATATTTTTTAATTTAATTTTTATTTTACTATTTAAATTTATTTTATAAAAAAAAACATTTTTTTTCTTCAATAAGATTTTAAAATCTTTATCTAATTTCCCTCTAGATAAATTATCAAATATATGAATTTTATTATTTCTTTCAGATAAATACTTAGCAATTGATAGTCCTATAAAACCTGCACCACCTGTAATTAAAACATTTTTTTTAACGACCACCTAATACCTCTAACTTAAAATTATTTTTAGTCATATAATCTTTTTGTCTATTATCTAAAACGCAATTTAAGTCAAAATAAATTGGTTTTTTTGAAAATTTTTTTAAATTAATTTTTTTATAGTAATCGTGTTTAACACAAAAAAATATTAAATCGAAATTCTTTAAATCTGGCAATTCACTCATTATTTTAAATTTTTCATTATCCTCCTTTTTGGTGATTGGATCGTGTAAGTGGCATTTGATTTTAATTTTATTAAGTTTTTTAAATAAAGTTATTGATGGACTTTCTCTTATATCTGATACGTTATCTTTTTAAGAAGCGCCAAGAATTAATATTTTTTTGCTACTCAAGTTTTTTACCCTATCCTTAATAAACTTAATTGAAGAAAAAATCATATTCTTGTTAATTTGTGTAGATAAATTAGTAATTGGAAAGTTTAATTTATTTTTAAATATTTTTTTGACTGAAAAATTTATAAACTCAGGATCTTTGGTCAAACAATAACCTCCTACACCAAGCCCTGGTCTCATAATATTGCTATGGGAATTTCTTAATTTAATTGCATCAATTACCTTGTTTAATTTAACATTGTTATTAAATGAGAAACGTGTCCACTCATCTATAAAAGCTATATTAATTGCTCTGTAAGAATTTTCTAAAATTTTTGCGGTTTCACAATCAATTAAATTATCAAACTCGTACAGCGGGTACTTTCTATAGTTTATATATTTTCTTAAAAAACTTTTACATTTTTTTCCAGAAATTTTATTCATGCCTGCAAAACATTTATAATTGTCTATGATAGATTTGGCATAATGTTTACCTGGCATTACTCTTTCAAAAGAGTAACAAAAATAAATATCATTAATATTAAATTCTCTTTTATTTAGATTTGATTGAATCGTAGGTAGTATAATTTTATCGCATGTTCCTGGTGGTAAAGTCGTCTCTACTATAACTATTGATTTTTTTTTTAAATACTTTGATAAATTGGAAAAAAAATATTTGAGTTCCCTTAATTGTTTTGATTCGTCTTTTTTAAAATCAAAATTTATACAGACTAATACAACATCAGAGTTTTTAATATTTTCAATTTTATTAGAAAAATAAATTTTATTGTTTTTAATTACTTTTTTTGAAATATCGTTTAATTTTTGATCTTCAAATAGTTTGAGATTTTTATTAATAGAACTTATCTTTTCATCTCTTATTTTTTTGATATTTTTATCTATACCAATGACCTTAAAAAAATTTTTTTTGCTCGCCAATATACAAGCTGTTGGAAATCCTACAAAACCTAAACCTATTACTGATACTATTTCTTTTCTCATTGTTTTTTTAAATATCTTTCAACTTTTTGAAAATCTTCAACGGTATCAATGTCCATACTAATTTTTTTCGATTTTATTATCACAGGATAAGTTTTGCCATCAAAAAAAAAGGATTTGTATTTTTTAATAAAATCTACACTTGAAAAATAAAAATTTCCATTTATTTGAAATAAATTTTTAATTTTTTTTTCCCCTTTATATAGCCTTAAATTTTTTTTTTCTATTTTAAAGAATTTTTTTAAAGGATTAGAACTAACTGATACACTGATCACAGATTTTTTTTTATTTAATATTTGGTACTTATTATAACCAAAACTAATTATTTTTAATGATCTAATTGGAGATGTAGGTTGTAAAAGTAAAACTGTACTAATTTTATTGAATTTTTTTTCGTAAAACTTTATCGTATGAAATATCACATCAATCATTTCAGTATCGTTTTTAGCTAACCTAACTGGTCTGAAAAGCGTCTTAACAAATTTATTTTTTTTTAGATTATTCAAAATTTTTTTATCATCAGTTGTTATAATAATGTCATCTACAAATTTTAGTTTTTTTGCAGTATTAATGGACCAATTAATTAATGGAACTCCCCCTAAAATCTTTCTATTTTTGTTTCGAAGTCTAATTGATCCTTTTCTTGCCGGTATAATTGCAACAACACTCATAAATTTTTTTTTCTTAAATTTACAATTTGCTTAGCTCTAATTTTACAAAAATATTTTAGTAATGATGGTGACCTTAGTCTGATTGATAATGGAATCCAAAAGCTTTCTTTGGATGATCTTTTGTATCTTTTAATACTTTCTTTTATATTCTTATCATTTAGAATATCTTTTATTAATTTTTCTAGATTAATTTCTCCACTTTTGTTGTTAATTTTACCTAAAATAATAGATTTTGAATATGATATTAAAGCACTTATAACGAAAAAAATAAATCCTTTTTCAGATATTTTATTAATTTCCTCTATTTCTAAATTATGTAAATACAAACTTTGTCTAATATGTTTTTTTACTAAATTAAAATTTGAAACCGGAAAACCTTTATCTATACCTTCGGCTAATGCTGTCTTTGTATTAGGATTTACATAGTAAGAATAAAGCTGTTTTCTAATATATTTAGCATTATTTACGTGACCTAAAATATCCCACATAAATGTATCGTCTTCAAGATAACGCAATTTCTCTTCAAAAATTATTTGATTTTTTATTATTATTGAGCGCTTTATTAATCTACCAGTTAAACCAAATAATTTTCCTGTAGAAATAGGGTCATCAAATTTTTTTTTTATTATTTCTAAAATTTCTCTTTTATTAAATGTTTTATCTTCTTGAAAGTCGTATATATTCACTCTTTGATTTTGTGAATTTTCTATCCACTTTTTATCACTGAAAACTAAATCAAAAAAGCCTTGGTTAGAATGTTTGTACAAAATTTCTAAAGTATCTTTCTCGATTTCGTCATCGACATCAAAGAAATAAATATACTCACCCTTTGCTTTTTTTAAACCCAAATTTCTCGCCGCCGATGGTCCTAAATTATTATTTAATTTATAAAAAGAAAATTTTTCAT
>MDTA01109630.1_pt1 | contig 11054 bp, 7 predicted proteins | sample 811151 | NCBI WGS metagenome assembly MDTA01 (sample SAMN05326648, study PRJNA326480) | marine metagenome | isolation source: seawater | place: Indian Ocean: South | collected 2010 | reverse complement strand
GCATATTCCTTCGTGCATGCCCAGCCAAAGACGCAGGAAGACATCGACCTGTGTATGGAAGCCTTAGAGGGATGCCCAGTCGAGGCCATTGGCGACGATGGCGATGAGGACTAACGGTTCGTATCTTCTTCTACACTTCTTTTGAATTTGTAAACGCGCCCAGTCGGGCGCGTTTTTTTTTGACCTGCACCCTCAGTCTAATCGCTTCCACATGGAGGGAGCGAACAGAGCGAGAACCGCGTAGAGTTCGAGCCTGCCGAGAATCATCAGCAGAGAGAGGAACAATTTGGTGCCCGAGTGGAAGGAATCGTAGGTTTCGGTTGGACCTACGCCAGCGAATCCGGGCCCGATATTGAATAGACAAGCTTGGACGGCGCTGAGGTTGGTGCCCATAGACGTTCCCATCTCGAATACAGAAGCGATTTGCACAGACGAAAGGAAGATTGCTCCTGTCAAAATCAGATACATGGCGATTTCTTGCGTGGCAGATTCGCTCAATGTGCGGTTGTTGATTCTTATCTGCCGAACAACACGTGAACGAAACGAGCGTTCGATATACATGACGCACAGTCGCAAGGCCACAACGAGTCGATTGATCTTGATGCCTCCTGCAGTAGAACCGGAACACCCGCCAATAATCATCAGCGCGACTAAGATCGCCTGTGGTAGCGAAGGCCAACGGGCGAAGTTCTCGGTGGCGAAACCGGTCGTCGTCAAGATGGAAACAGTTTGAAAAATACTGGATCGGACTGTGTCGACGACATCGTCTCCGGGAGCTTCCACGGCGATATTTAGGGAAACAATAGCTGAGGATGCCAACAGGATGACGACAAAGGCTTTAAATTCCGTATTGGTAGATATGCGACGAAATCGTCCATTTAAAGTAGCTAGGATTATTGGAAAACTGATGGCTCCCAAAGTCATGAATACAATTCCGATTGATTCCACTGCGGCGCTATTAAATGCCGCAATGCTCTCCGTTCGCGTACTAAAACCGCCAGTGGCCACGGTCGTAAACATATGGCAGACAGCGTCGAACCAGCTCATTCCAGCGATGCGGTAGGCGATCGTGCAGCACGCGGATAGGCCAAGATATACGTAGATTAGCCGGAGAATTGCCGATTGCACACGGCTCTCCTCGAAATCGAATGTCGACCCTGATGCTTCATTCGAGTAGAGCAATTTAGCTCCGGCCCCTAGGAAGCCGAGTATCGCCACGAAGAATACTACGACACCCATTCCACCAATCCACTGGCTCAGCGATCGCCAGAAAAGGATGCTATGCGGTAGCTGCTCTAAATCCGAGAGTACGCTTGCCCCGGTTGTCGTGATACCTGAAACGCTCTCGAAAATGGCTCCAGATATTCCAATATGGGGCGTCGCTATTAGGAAGGGGATGCTGCCGAGAAGGCTAGACAGAATCCAGCCTAGCCCGATCACGCTAAGAGCTTCCCGGCGATAGAATCGCTGTGGCGCTTTTCGCCCAACCCAGTAGAGAAAGCCTGCAGCAATGAGTGAGGTGGCGAGGGATGTTCCGAATGCGGCGATAGTTAGCCCTTGATCGGGTTCGTTGTCCAACAATATGGATACGCATAGGCATAGCGCGAATGCCAAAGCGATGATGACCATCACCACGCTAAGAAGTCTGGATACGAGACCAAAGTTCATCGAATGCTGGACTTCGCTTTTCCGTAGTCGAGCCGCATAAGTCTATTTTGTAAGCTTGAGCAGCTCCTTAAGATTCTTTTTGCCGATTATGGCGATGATGGAATCGCCGGCCTGCAGGACGTCGTCGCCCGTAGGCATGCGGGGAGTGAAATTGGATTCCTGTCCGACGATTACGCATCCACTGGGCCAATTTACGTCCCGTATACGTTTTCCAGATACAGACGATTTGGGGCCAATATCAAGCTCGATTATGCACGTGGAGCATTTGTCTCCTTCTTCGAGTTCGATGAACGATTTCTTTCCGATATACCTGAGAACCTCATTGGCGGTGGCGATTCTCGGGGAAACGGCCAGCTCCAAGCCTAGAGAGAAACTCAGCTTGTCTAGAACCTCGATATAGTCGGCCCGATTGATGGCCAGCATCGTGTGTTGGGCTCCCAGCTTGAAGGCCTGCAGGCAGGTCATTATGTTGTCTTCGTCGTCTTTGGAACAGGCGATGAAGAAGTCCGTGCTTCCTATCTCCTCCTCCTCGAGAACGCGTAGAGAGGTGCCTTCTCCGTGCACGAAGGTGACGTTCGGCAGGCTTTCGGCCAGGGATCGGCAGAGCACCAAGTCTTTTTCAATTACTCGGATTTTGAATCGCGGGTTGCTCAGCAACCGTACCAAAGAAATGGATATCTCGCTACCGCTAAGCAATGTGATGCTGATTTTCTTGGAGAGTTGGGAATCAGGATCGAAAAGCGGTTTTGCTTCGAACAGCGAATCGGGATGCCCGAAAAGGGTAACGATATCTCCCTCTTGGAGGACGGAGTGGGCGTTGGCGACCGTAGAGGTGTCTCCACGCTGAATGAGGCCGATGCGCAAGTCGCCGGGCAGTTTCATTTCCAGAAGGGGAATGCCTGCGATTTTGGCGCCTTCTTGAATCTCCACCGATAGTACCTCGATTTTCCCTTGCCCGAAATCCTCGACGGCTACCCGTCCTGGATTGCGAATACGCTTGGCGAGCTCGACCGCTGCAAGCGCCTCGGGGTTGACCAAATGGTCTATCCCAAAGTGGCGTTGGTGGTTGATAACCGAATTGTCTCGGAATGTAGCGTCATGAACGCGGGCGAAGGTTGTCCGGGCCCCGAGAGCTTTGGCCAAGGATGATGAAACGAGATTGGTTTCGTCCCGACTAGTCATGGCCAAGAAGAAATCGCATTTCTCGACCCCTGCTCGCCGCAATGTTCGAGCGGAGCTGCCATTCTCATTGATCACGCGAACATCGAGTTGTTCGTGGATGGTTTGGGCTCGTTCAGGATCGCGCTCGATTACGGTTACGTCGTGATCGTCCAGACTCAAGGTTTCGCTCAAATGAGAGCCAACCTCGCCGGCGCCTACGATTACGATTTTCATGTCAGGCGGATTCTGAGGAATTGAGGAGTCCTGTCCAGAGGAGATTCCAGGCAAGTGGGCAATAGCGGATCCACTAAATATCGTCCGAAAGCCGCTTGCCGATTCCCGCAACCAGCACGCCGATTAGCAGTAAACCGAAGAACTTGTAGACGATATAGAGATAGAGGGCGTAGGCGAGCCCGAACGGATTGCGCCAGTTTGGCTGCCAAGCGGTTTCTTGTCCCAGGTCGAGAGCGGGGATCAGAGTGTCTAGGGCAAAAATGATTGGATCGAAGCTAGGATACTCCCTAGGCGTGCCTATCCATGGATCGCTATCTTCCTGAAGATAAACCTCTTCCGAAGCCGGAACCAACGCGTCTTGCTGCCAGTGGAGATTAGAATAATTCAATCCGATATTGATGATCAGCAGGGTGATGAGCGTCCACAATGTCTTCTCTGGGCGATATCCGTAGTCGGCGAACCACCAGAGCGAGTTGGATATCGTTTTGCGAACGCGGCGAATCCCGAGAGCGATGCGCTTTCGAAAGTTGAGACCGGATTCCTTCAGTCTAGTCCGATGTTGAGCGGATTCGACTCGGCTGGCCTCGCGTTCTTTTGAAGAACGGCTAGGATTGTCAGTGCATCGTCTGCTAGATCGCCCAGTACGGAACGCAGATCATTCTCTAAATTCATGGAATATCGTTTGCTCTAATGGTAGGGTAGCGGCTCAATCAGTTCCAGTAAGGGAATGCGGAGATATTGATGCTGGAGCAAGTTCCAACTTTACAGAGCTGTATCAATAGTAATCGCCAAACGGGAAAAAATAGGGAGTCTAGGCGGCATTTGGATGAGGTGAAGCGCTCAAATTTGATCGAATTCTTAAGGAATGTTACATTTTGCCCGTAACATTCCCGTAACATTGACTAACCGATCAGATACGGCGATAGTCTTCGTTTTTCGTAGTTTAAGAATAACTATCAAACCTCGACAATTATGAGCACCCCAGTCACTGAAATATCAGGCATTGGACATGCCACGGCGGACATTCTCAAGGAGCACGGATTTGGAACAGCGGAATCGATTGCGACCAGCGCGGCTAGCGCTCTGGCTGTGGTTCCTGGATTCGGTCCGATTCGATCCAAGAACGTGATCGCCGCGGCCAAGAAAGTTGCTTCTGCTGCCAAGAAGTCGACTGCCGGTAAAGCGAAAGCTAAGAAAAAGAAGGCCCCCAAATCTTCGCCGAAATCCAAGTCCAAAGCCAAATCCAAGGCCAAGGGATCGAAGAAAAGAAAAGCCAAGCCCGACAAAAAGAAGGACAAGAAGTCTTCAAAAAAGAGCGGTAAAAAGGCTAAGGCAAAAAAGGGATCGAAAAAGTCTTCTAGGAAAAAGAAGAAGTAGCGATTTTGTCAGGCTGGTTGGCTAGCAAGAAAGCGTCGCTGATCGGAAATTGAGTCCTGGATCGAGGTTCCAGGTCTTCCTTAAGGGGGACGCTTGATTGCTTGAAAATCTGCCGATTCTCTCCATGCTTTCCTATCTGAAGAGCGGAACTGATTGTTCCCGCTTCTAGATAGTCATTTAATTCGAAGAAGGAGCCCCTGATATGACCCAGATGCAACGCCGCAAATTCCTTTCCACCGTTGCTGGAGCCGCCGCCACGGCCCCGCTTATCGCCAAAGCCAAGACGAAGACTCGTGGCGATTTGCCGCCAATTCCGCAGGTAGCTTTAGGCAACACAGGCATTACGACTTCGCGGATGGCTCAGGGTACGGGCTTTAAGGGTACGCGACGACAGTCGGACCAGACCCGAGCGGGATTCGAGGATTTCGTGGAATTGATGCAGCATGGCTATGAGCGCGGCATCCGTTTTTTCGACTTGGCGGACCAGTATGGGAGTCATTACTATTTCCGAGAAGCCCTTCGCCACTTGCCGCGAGAGGATATCACCATCCTCACCAAGATGAATTATCGCTTCGATGATGCGGATACGACCGCCTTGACTCCAGCCCAGCAGCGGCACTCGGCCCGCAAGGCCATCGATCGGTTCCGGTTGGAATTGGATATCGATGTCCTTGATGTCGTGCTTATGCACTGCGTCGTCACCCCCGAGTGGGATAGCGAGCTGGCAGGCTACATTGAGGTGCTCCAAGAGTACAAAGAAAAGGGTGTCATTAAAGCTCTAGGTATGTCAGCCCATGACTTGCGTGCATTGGATCGGGCTACCGAGCTGGATTGGGTTCAGATCGCCTTTACGCGTATCAATCCGTTCGGTACGGCCATGGATGGAACGCCAGAGGAAGTCATTCCGGTCCAGCGCAAATTCAAGGATCGCGGCGCCAGCGTAGTGGGCATGAAAATTTTCGGGGCCGGCAAGCATGTCGATCAGTGCAGCGATTGCATGAAATTCGCCCAGAATCTTGGATATCTGGACGCGATGACAATCGGGGCCCGCAATCCCGAAGAGGTGGACCACAATATCCGCCTGATGAACAAGTATCCAGCGGCCTAAGAGAAATTCCAAGCTACATCGCTTCTTTGTCTCTCTCCCAATTCGTCAGGAGCGCGGTTCAGGCTCGTTGTGCAGTGAAAATGATCACGTGATCACTTTCACTGCACACGGATCCTTCGATCAATCGACCGAGTACTTAGTTTTGGGCGATGATGGTAGTGATGCGGTTCGCCGCGAGGGGTCGGGAGCGGATGAGCTTGATAAACTGGATGGAGGTCTCAAAATCGTTCAATCGTTCAATCGTTCAATCGTTTCGCGGAGATTTTCGCTCCATAATGTCGTGTTGATACCCCGAATGAAGAAAGCTCTGCTTGTGGGATCCCTCTTGGGGGTGGGCTCGACTATGTTCAGCGTAAACGGGCAACAGGTGGATTTTGAACGGGAAGTCGCCCCTATTTTGGAGGCGAAATGCCTCTCTTGTCACAATGCGAGCGATGCGGAGGGGGATCTTGTCTTGGATTCGAGACAATCTGTTTTGGAGCATCCGGATGCGATTATCCCAGGAGAAGCAGCGGCGAGCTATCTGGTCGATGTCATCACGGGTCCGAGTCCGGATATGCCGGAAGATGGCGAGCCCTTGAGCGGCACAGAAGTATCTCTTATCGAACGTTGGATTGATGAGGGGGCTGAGTGGCCAGATGGGCGTATTTTGAAAGACAGGAAGCCGCGTGATTTGGATTGGTGGTCTCTGCAACCGATCGAATCGAACCCTGTTCCGGACAGCCGATACGATCATCCAGTCGATGCCTTTGTCGATGTGAAGCGGGCTGAGAAGGGAGTGTCGCCAGTTTCGCAAGCCCGGGCGGCCGTTCTTTTTCGGCGTCTGAGCTACGACCTGACTGGTTTGCCTCCGGTCCCCGAGGATGTGGACGCGTTCGTGGCAAGCTATGAAGGAGCTGAGAATGAATCCGATCGGGATGCGGTCTGGGCTGATTGGGTGGACCGGTTCCTGGCGTCGCCAGAGTTTGGAGAAAAGTGGGCTCAACACTGGCTCGATTTGGCCCGCTTTGCTGAGACGCACGGCTACGATAAGGACAAGTTGCGAGCGAACGCCTGGCCGTATCGAGATTATGTTATCCGCAGTTTCAATACGGATAAGTCTTTTGGGAGATTCGCTAAAGAGCAAGTTGCGGGCGATGTTTTGTTTCCTGGTGATTCCGATGGAATATTAGGGCTCGGGTTCCTGGCTGCAGGGCCCTGGGATTTCATCGGACACTATGAGGTCGGTGAAGCGAAACTGGATGGCCGCATTGCCAAGCATCTGGATCGGGATGAAATGATCTCGGCCGTGTTTAACGTGTTTCAAAGTTCTACCGTGCAGTGTGCTCAGTGCCATAACCATAAGTTCGACCCTATAAAGATGGAGGACTACTACCGCTTGCATGCCGTGTTTGCGGGAGTGGATCGGGAGGATCGGGTTTATGAAGGGCTTTCGCCGAAGCAACTCGAAGAACGAAACGATCTGATCAGGGATATCAATCGGCTCAAGAGAGAGCAGCTCGAAATCGGAACCCGTATCGACCGTCAGATTACCGCGAAGCTTTCGGGCATCGATCGCCGAATCGACATGATCAAGGAAATTTATGGAACGGGGGATTCGTCGCAATTCGGTTTTCAGGCAAGGCCGGCAGCGAAATCCGAAACCGAAAAGTGGATACAGGTTGATTTGGGAAAACCTGCGAATGTGGATCATATCCGCTTGATGCCTGCCTACGACAAGGACCACAAGGTGAAGGAAGGCTATGGATTTCCGATACGCTATCGGGTGGAAGGGTCGAGTGATGCGGATTTCAATGAAGGCGTTCGCTTGTTGAGCGACATGAGTAGCTCCGATCAGCCTAACCCGGGTGTTGAGTCTGTGCATGTGGATGTAGGTCCTCCAGCTATGCGATATATCCGAGTTACCGCTACCAAGCTGCCTCCGCGACTGCCCTTCAAATCGGATTTCATTTTCGCTCTAGGCGAATTGGAAGCTTTAAACAACTTTGGTGAGATCAATTTTGCGCTGAGCAAGGAAGTGACAGCTTCAGATCAGATTGATGACAGCGATCATTGGCGACCCGAGTATCTGGTAGACGGAAACTATTTCAAGGAACCCTCCGATGGGGCTGCGTTCGAGGAGCTAAAAGCATTGCAGAGCGAGCGAGCTCGCATTGAGACGGAGATCCGCTCTCCGGAGATTGAAGCCAGGAAAGAGGTCATCCAATCGGAAATCGCTTCGCTAACCAAGCAACTCAAACCGTTCGATTCGGACTCCGTGGTCTATGCGGCAAACGCCAATTTCGTCATGCGTAGCCGATTTGGGTCTAGGGACGGAGCGCCGCGTCCGATCCATTTGCTTAACAGAGGAGATCTTCAGGCTCCTGGAGATCGCATGCTTCCAGGAGCGCCTCCACTATGGCAGGGCGTTCCTGAGGTTTTCGATGTCGACAATCGAAACGAAGGGGATGCTCGAGCGGCTTTAGCCGGCTATCTGACGGCAAGAGAGAATCCGCTTTTCTGGCGATCCATCGCCAACCGCGCATGGCAGTGGACCTTCGGAAAACCACTGGTGGGATCGCCCAACGATTTTGGACGCATGGGGCAGCCACCGACTCATCCGCAATTGCTGGATTATTTGGCGGCTCGGATGAGAGACGATCCGAGTCAATCGCTTAAGTCGCTTGTCCGGTTCCTGATCACGAGCCAAACGTACCGCCTTTCCAGTGATCACGATGAGGCTAACGCCATGATCGATTCCAGCAACCAGTTCTATTGGCGGGCGGACAGGCGACGGCTAACGGCGGAGGAATTCCGGGATTCGTTGTTGGCGATAAGCGGGATCCTAAGGCTGGAGGATCGAGGCGGAAAAAGCTTTTACGATTTCGTGCTCGAGAAGCCACAGCATTCCCCGCACTACGAGTACCACTTGCATGATCCCAACGATCCTGAATCGCATCGACGAACGATCTACCGATTTGTAGTGCGGTCTCAACCACAACCCATGCTGACAACATTGGATTGCGCGGACCCTTCCATCAGCGTGGCCGTGCGAGACGAGTCGACTTCGGCTTTGCAGGCCCTGACCCAATGGAACCACCGTTTTGTGGAAGCGATGGCGAAGCGGTTTGGCGAGCGCCTTGAAAACGAGGGATTGGCTCCGAGGGCGGAGATGGTCGAACGAGCGAATCGCCTGGCCCTTGGCAGGCCTCCGAGTTCCCTGGAAAGCGAATTGCTGGGAGAGCATCTGAAGCGATTTGGCCCGGCCAATATGGCTCGCGTTTTGTTTAACCTGAACGATTTCACCTATCTCGATTGATATGAACCGGAGAACATTTTTGGGAACGATGGGTGGTATGGCCTTGGGCAATCTCTTGACGCGAGAGGGACTCTTGGGCGCCTCGGGCGTGATTCACCCCTTGCATTACGAGCCGAAGGCGAAACGGGTGATTCAACTCTTCATGGCCGGAGCGACGAGCCATGTGGATACATTCGACCATAAGCCGTATTTGGAGAAAAAGGACGGGCAGCCTTGGGATCCAGGCGAAAAAGTTGAGCTCTTCCAAAGTGAGCCCGGGGCCACTTATGCCAGCCCCTGGAAATTCAAGCCTTATGGTCAAAACGGCAAGATGCTGAGCGATATAGTCGCGCCTCTTGGAGAAGTCGTGGATGAGCTGGCGTTTATTCACAACGTGGTGGGGAAGACTGGCGTACATAGTCAGGCAACGCTTCTGCAGACGACGGGATTCAATTTTCCAGGTTTTCCCAGCGCGGGATCCTGGGTGTCCTACGCCTTGGGCAGCGAGAGTGATGACCTGCCCACGTTTGTTGTGCTACCCGACCTGCGAGGATTAGCTTCCAATGGAGCGAAGAATTGGGGGGCGGCCTTTTTGCCAGCCCAACATCAAGGTACGCTTATTCGACCGGGTAACGCGAATCCCATTGCCGATCTCCATCCGCCAAAGAGCACGTTCATTTCCCCTGAAAGCGATCGAGCAGGTTTGGAGTTGCTTAGCCGCTTGAATGCGGCTCACGCTGAGGATCGACCTGGCGATAATCGCCTTTCCGCCCGTGTCAAAGCCTATGAACTGGCTGGGGCTATGCAGCTCAGCGCTACCGACGCGTTGGATGTGTCACAAGAGCCTCAATACATTAAGGATATGTACGGGCTGGCTTCGGAAGGCCCGGCTGTGGATGACAGCATCATCAATACTAAAGCGGAGACGGAATTCTTTGGGCGCAAATGCTTGGTGGCCCGTCGGCTGCTAGAGCGTGGAACGCGCTTCGTGCAAATCTGGAGCGGCAATGACAACGGATTCCCGCGGCGAAACTGGGATAGCCACGAGAATATCAAGCGGGATCATGAACCCTTGGCATTAGGAATGGCTCGCGGCGCGGCGGCTTTGATCAAGGATTTGAAGCAACGTGGATTGCTAGACGAAACTATAATTCTGTGGACGACCGAGTTCGGGCGTATGCCTTGCTCGCAAGGCAGTTCGGGACGAGATCATAACCCCTTCGTATTCACGAACTGGATGTGCGGAGGCGGGATTAAGCCGGGAACCTATGGGGAAAGCGATATTTGGGGATTCAAGCCTCTCGATCCTAATCGGAAAACCGCGGTGTACGATATTCACGCGACCATTCTCCATCAACTAGGTATCGACCACGAAAAACTTACTGTGCGAAACAATAGTATAGACCGGCGTCTCACTGACGTGCACGGGCATGTGATCCACGACATGCTCGCGTAGGGTAGAGCCGAAATGTTCCCGCGTCGCTTGGTTGTCGCTCTTGCTCCGCTCCGCGTATTCCCCTGCTCAATGCCTGCCGCTAACACGGCCCACAGCGAACGGACGCAGTCGGCTCGCTCCAGCGAAGGTCTGGGCCTAGTTCGTCGCTCGTGTTTGATCCCTTAGTCCCCTTGCGCAATAATCTTGATCACGTGATCGTCATTATTGCGCAATACAGGCTCCAGTGGAGGTAGCTAAAGCTAGTTTTGGGCGACGACGGTTGTGTTCAGCTCGCCCCGGAAGAGCGCGCTGGCGCAGATTTCCAGGATGAGGTCTTTGAATCCGCCGCCGTTCTCCAGATTGGCTCGGGCGATATCGTCGGCTATGATCCTCTCTTGAAAGGAAAGGGGGTGGCCGAGAGCGTAGGCGAAGAGCTTTTCTGTCAGGGCTCGCGTGAATTGCTCCGAGCGGTCGAGTAAGACTTGTTTCATGGACGCGAGTCCGTCGAAAGAGCCGCCGGGCACGTTGCCTTTGGCGTATACTGGCTGTCCATTACGATAGATTTCCCGGTAGGCGCCAATTGCGTCGAATTGCTCCATGCCGAATCCCCAAGGATCAATGCTGCGGTGGCAATCGGCGCAGGTTTCGATTTCCCGATGGCGGGATAGCATGTCAAAGATGGTCTTGGTTCCGCGGACATCGGGCTCGATAGGCTCGACATCAGCGGGCGCGGGCGATGGAGGATCGCCGAGAATATTTTCCAGTATCCAAACGCCTCGGACGACTGGAGACGT
>MDTA01186959.1_pt1 | contig 11055 bp, 10 predicted proteins | sample 811151 | NCBI WGS metagenome assembly MDTA01 (sample SAMN05326648, study PRJNA326480) | marine metagenome | isolation source: seawater | place: Indian Ocean: South | collected 2010 | reverse complement strand
TTTAACCCATAGACAGATTTATGTTTTTTATCTATTTTATAGCATGGTTTTCTTGGCGAAGATACTTGGATTATTAAGTTAGAGTGGTCACCCTTAATCTTGAATTTATCGCCTATGCAAATGTTATTACTATCTAATCCACTTACAACTATATTTTCACCAAAAGATGGTATATCTTTTATAGTATTGTTTTGCATTTCTTTGTGTAATTTTTCATAATTTTCAAGTGATTGAAGTAAAATAGCTCTTTCTTCAACAATAGATTCATATTCATCTACAGCTTCAGTACTTCTATGCCATTCATTGCTACTTAAAAACCCATCTTTTTTACAAAAAGTTTGGTCAATTAGAATTCTATCAAATATATTAGAATCAACTTTTTCATTTGGTTTAAGGTATAATGAATGAATTTTCAGCATATATGATTATATATTCTTTTATTTAGATACTTATTGAAGTTAAATTACGTAAAATTTGATAACATTTTATGTTTGTATTAATCAATAAAAATGTTGAAAAGGTGCTTTAGTACTGGAAAACAACTGTTGGGAAAAGATGCTATTTTGAGAGCACTTGTTAATAATGATGTTGATACCATTTTTGGATATAGTGGTGGTGCTATTTTACCAGCATTCGATTCTCTTCACAAAAGTAAAATTAAATATTATATGAATAGACATGAACAAGGCTGTGGTCATTCAGCAGAAGGATATGCAAAAGTAACGGGTAGGCCAGGAGTTGTAATGACAACATCTGGACCAGGAGTTACTAATTTAATTACTCCTTTGCAAGATAGTTATTCTGATGGTGTACCACTTGTAGTTATGACAGGACAAGTACCTACATCCGCAATTGGGACGGATGCATTTCAGGAATGTCCAGCAATTGAACTTACTAAACCCTGTACAAAATGGAATTATCAAGTTCAATCGGCAGATGAAATTGAAAGAACTATTAATAAAGCGTTCGATATTGCAATGGAAGGACGTCCAGGACCAGTACATATTGATTTACCCAAAAATTTAATGATGGAGGAATTGACTTATACATATGACGAATTTATTAAAAAGTGTAAATCAAAACAGAAATCATCCAAGCAAAGTAAAATAAAAAACAAATACAGAAAAGATTTATCACACCTTGTAACACTTATTAATAATGCAGAGAAACCGGTTATTATTGCAGGCCAAGGGTGCAATAATTATAGTAAATTATTGAAGAAATTATCTTCAAAGGCAAGCATTCCTGTTACAACAACCTTACATGCATTAGGTGTATTTGATGAACGAGATGAGTTAAGTCTAAATATGTTAGGAATGCATGGTTCTGCATTTGCAAACTATGCAATTCAAGAATCAGACCTTATATTATCATTTGGTTCACGATTTGATGATAGAACTATTGGTACAATTGATGGATATGCACCTAAAGCAAGGTTCGCAGAAAAAAAAGGGACGGGTGGAATATTTCAATTTGAAATTGATAAAAAACAGCAAGGTAAAACAATTAAAACAACGAAAACTTTCTTGGGAGATTGTGGAAGTTATCTTGAATTTTTAAATTTACATGTTAAGCAAGATTATAGAAGTGCATGGCGAAAAAAAATTAAAAAACTAAAACACAAATACCCTTTTACAATTCATAAATTACCTGATAAAATTAAAACACAGGAAGTTATTAAAGAAATTTCTAATCAAACATTTTATAGAAATGATGTTCATATAACAACTGGTGTTGGTAATCATCAAATGATGTCAGCTCAATTTTATAACTGGACAAGACCCAAGCAACTTTTAACAAGTGGTTCTCTTGGAACCATGGGTGTTGGCGTTCCATTTGCTATTGGAGCACAAGTTGCCTTACCTGATAAAACATTAATTTGTATAGATGGCGATGGTTCATTTAATATGACTCTTCATGAACTTGGCACAGTAGCAGAATATAATATTCCTGTAAAAATAGCAATTATGAATGATTCGCGTCAGCAAATGGTTTATGTATGGCAGGAATTATTCTTTGATAGTAATTTCATTTCAACTACTAATACAAATCCTGATTACGTTGCATTAGCGAATTCATTTGGTATTAAAGCTATTGAGTGTAGTAAACCTCAAGATTTAAAATCATCAGTTAGTGAATTTATCAATTATAAAGGTCCTATTCTTGCAAATTTTATTGTAGAACCAGATAAATGTTATCCTCTTGTTCCACCTGGAAAAAATTTGGATGAGATGCTTCTTAAAGAAACAGGTAATAAACTTACTGGTATTGCTCCTAACTAACATAAAACACCTTAATTTATTTAAAATTTGATTTATTATTTATTATTTACTATTTATCTATTAGTAGACTTTAAGTAATGGTGTTATTTACGTGTGCAATATGTAAATATGGGCATAGCGTGATGAATGTTAGCTGTTTTATTAGTAAAGATAACAGGTATGTTTACTATTGTAAAGAACATAAACATCTTGCACCTGATACAAGTATTTATGTACCTTGGGACGATGAAAAGCCTGATTATGACTATAATACTTATAGTACACATCCCATAGATGATACATATATTATAAAGCCTATAAAGGATTATGATTTAAATAGCCACGGTGAAGAGACAAAGGCCGCACAGAATAATAATTTGTCAAATGAAAATTCAAAAAAATGAGTTATATATAGCTATAAAAGGTTATTTCTACTCTGCATATACTTGCTGCGAACACCGTGCCATCGCTACACTTATTAGATGACGACGATGATGAATAGGTTGCTTAAATAACTTAAATTAAATTTGATTTTTTATTTTCATTTGTATTGATGTAAAATCATAATGAGTCTTGAAACGGCCGAACTTTCGATTGTAGACCCAAATACCACTATCAATAGTGGTTCATCAGAATCTTGTGACTTAATTACCAACAGGAGATTCTTTGGAGACTATTACACAGTATCTTATGCTGTATTTTTATTACAGGCACAAACAACTTGTAAAATATCAATTGATAGTTGGAGATTTCCTATGATAAGTCATCCAAAAATGAAAGAAAATATGGAATTGTTAAAATTTAATTCCAACCATGGAGATATTAAAGTTGCCATACTCAATTTATTAAAAATACCATCTAAAATTTACAAATCAGATTCCAACGTAAAAGCACTTGTTGCAGTTGCAGATACTAATATTGATAGAGTACTCCGCAAAATTAGGAAATGGAATCTAAATGTTGAGTCAATACGTAGAATGTCTTCAGGTAGACAGTGTTTACTTGCAGCATCTAAGCTTGATATAAAAGCAAAATGGCCTGAGTATTTTATAAAAAGCACTAATATGAAAACCAATTGTTGTGGTAATTCAGTATTACAATTTGATTTTTGCGAAGATACAAGCTATACAATTAACTCATTTGGAGATCATGTGTTTTCGTATAGTTTTCCTGTTGAAGGTGTAAAAGATTCACGTATTGGATTTAGATATACATTAGCAAGTTCCAAAGATTCTAGTCTTGAAAATCTTGTAAATATTGGATATAATTGGCAAAACTTTAGAACTCCTACTAGTCATAATTTTAAAGGAATAAGGATCCCTTGTTTCTCAAATATTTTGACATCAAGTGGTATTTCTCAATTAAAAAACGCATATGCAGGTGCATGGGAAGTATTCGGTCTTCAGAGTAATGGTATTTTTAATGTTAACAAGAAAGGGCATTCTATTTCACTTAAAACTTTGGTAGTCGCCCAAAAGAAAGGATTTAACAGACCTCCTAAAAAAAATAGCAAATATTTGTGCTTTTATAATGAAAATGAATGCGGTTATCCATTAAAATTTAATATATTTGTAGAGTGTTTTTATCAACATGGAGATGGTAGTTGTCAAAATAAAATACCGCTAGTTGGAACATTTATTAATGAAAATGACCTATTATTGTAGTATTCAAACCAAATGTTTTCTAAATGTAAATGAGTATCTAACTTCCTTTACTTTTTTTTCTATTTGAATTTCGTGTGTAAATTCCTTTTGAAAATTACCAGCCATCTGTATTAAGTGGTTATTTTTAGTAATAATATCTTGTACAATTTTATTTGTTTTTTTATCTCTAATTCGAAATTTACGTTCAGCACCATAAGATAGCGAAATAACACCAACACTATCAATACCTTCTTCATCATCACTATGTTTACCAATGTAGTCTTCTCCACTATTGTATTTATTAACAAGTATACCATTAAAGTTAGCACCATATAGTCTATTAATTATATCAAGAAGTTCTTTAAGATTTTCAGATAAGGGTTGAGATTTACATAGTTGTCTCGAGTAAGTATAGCCTATTGAATCATCGGAAAAGAAACCTATACATCTTCGTTGTCGAGCTTGTTTACCATAAATCATAATTGGTGGATAGTTCAATAATAGCGAGTCTACATCATCTACGCATTTTCTAACAAGTTCTTCATTATCAGTAAAACTACGTACTTTGAGAAAGGAGTCAGCGGTATCAATGAGCTTAGACATGTTAATTGCTAAATTTGAATAAAATCTTATTTAATCAAATTTATTTTCTAAGTAAATTTATTAAAATTTGAAAAATATTTATAGAATATGCAGTTATAAATTTAAATTAGAATAATGAATAAAGAAATTCAAAAAAAAGTAGACGAAATAATAAACGAAAAAATTAATAGGTTACTTAATCAAGTCTGTGATTTGGAACCAGACTATTACGAACTGACTAATGGAGATTATGACCCGTGGTTTCAAATAGTGAATAACGCGTCATTGCTAAAAGTTATGATTGCATATCCTACTAATAATTGTTGGAATTGTAAGGTGAAATGGGCGTATATAACATCATCTCCGCATATTAATTGGCATCTAATAAAAAATAATTTAGATAAACCATGGGATTGGCGTGAGATTAGTAAAAAACCTGATATAACATGGGACATAGTACATAATAATTTAGATAAACCTTGGAATTGGACAGAAATTAGTAAAAAACCTGCTATAACATGGGATATAGTACATAATAATTTAGATAAACCTTGGAATTGGACTGAGATTAGTAAAAAACCTGATATAACATGGGATATAGTACATAATAATTTAGATAAGCTTTGGGATTGGGTTGAAATTACTAATAAATCAGATATAAAGTGGGACATTGTACACAATAACTTAGATAAACCATGGGATTGGGCGAAACTTTCTAGAAAATTACCTATTGATATTATATTAAATAATTTAGATAACCCGTGGGAATGGACTCTAATTTCCGGAAGACACGACTTATCATTTAATACTGTTGTAAACCATCCAAAATTACCTTGGGCTTGGAAATCAATTATAATTAGTAATGATGTAAATTGTAATTTTATACTTAATAATTTAGATAAACCATGGAGTTGGTATAATCTTTCAGGAATAAAAAGTATTACTTGGGAATTAATAGAAGCTACACAAGATAAACCATGGTGTTGGGCAGGAATATCATCAAGAATACCAATATCTTTTAATATTATAAAAAATAATATAGATAAACCGTGGGATTGGAATGTACTTTCATATAGAAAAGATTTGCCAATGGATGTTGTCTTAAAAAATCCAAAATTACCATGGAATTGGAATGTACTTTCAAATAGAAAAGACTTGCTAATGGAAGTTGTCTTAAAAAATACGAAATTACCATGGAATTGGGATATAATATCAAGCTATAGTAATTTATCACTTAATGATGTTCTTGAAAATCCAAAATTACCATGGGATTGGAGTGTGATATCAAATCATATTGATATAACCTTGGAAGTTATTTTAAAACATCCCGGATTACCATGGGATTGGAGTGAAATAACAAGTATTAAGGATATAACATTTGAAGATATTATAAAACATCTTGAATTACCGTGGGATTGGGCAAAAATATCTCGCAAATCATCTATATCTTTTGATATTGTTCTGAATAATCTTGATAAACCGTGGGATTGGGGTGTACTTTCTAGTCGGTCTAATATTCCTTTTGATTTTGTTACTAAACATTCCGAATTACCTTGGAGTTGGTGGTGGTTGTCAATGAATAAAAATTTAACACTTGAATTCGTAATAGATAATATAGATAAACCGTGGGATTGGACATTTCTCACAAAATATATAAATTTAAGAATTGATGATGTACTTGAAAATCCTAAATTACCATGGGATTGGAAACTGATATCGTCACGGAAATATTTTACTGATTTGAGTTTAGATGTTGTTTTAAAACACATCGAATTGCCATGGGATTGGAAACAATTATCATTAGAACTAAAACTGTCACCAGATGATATTAAAATATATCCTGAATTACCATGGAATTGGGATAACTTATCGTATAATTACAACTTATCGTCTGAATTCTTCACTGAAAATAGTGATAAAGATTTTTATTGGAAATACGTAGCATCAAACCATTCAGATATATCTATCGATTTTATACTAGATAATCTTGATAAAGATTGGCCTATCTCAATGTTTATTGACAAAAATTATGATAAAGATTATAAAAAATTATATGATGAATTATTAATAGAAAATAGCAGAAAAGAACATACAAAAAAATTCATGGATTCAATAAAGTGGGAATTGTTGGAAGTATCTATGCATCCTTCGAGAATCAAATATTTACTATAAAATTAAATAATGTAAATAGATAAATTATTATTTACATTTTTTATGTAAAAAGTGCACGTATTCCATCTTTTGCACCTTTGTTGATATGAATAGTATTTATATCTTCTTGTTCATCATTAGGATTTACTCTTATAGTACCTATATTTTTATCAAAGACTGGCATTTTCCATTCTCCACTCATCATTTTACCATTTGACATTCGCAATGAATGAGGATTAATGCCGCAGCCTATTTCTAATATAACTAGTTTTTTATTATATTTGGTTATATTTGTTAACCAATTATTCAATCTTTTACGTTGATGTTCATAGGGTTTTCCATAAAATTCGTAATCGCCAAACATACTTACATTAGGCCGGGACATACCATTACAATGAATACATTTGGGCAATGATTTAGCTATAAATGTATTATCATCATACTCTGGTATTTTTTCAGCAGCACAAACACCATTTACTTCATTGCATTTTTTGTTCATACACTGTAAATAATTAACACTTCCGTGCACTTCATAAATTCTATTCACATCAAAACCGGACCTTTTAAAATATCCATCAATGTTTGAAGTAGTAATAAAATAATCTTTATCTTTGATATGTTTTAATAATTCATAATATCCCTGGTGGGGTTCTAATTCGTTCATTAATTTATAAAAATGGGCTTTAAATCCCCATGCCAATTCTGGATTTTGCTTCCACATTTTTAAACTTGAAATATCATCATATGCATAAGTTTCATTACCAATTTTAATATTTTTTGTCCAGATACCATCAGTGCCGCGATATGTAGGAATACCAGAATCTACACTCATACCGGCACCAGTTACCAATAAAATTGCATCGGCATCTTTTAATAGTTTTTTGGCATTATTTATATCTTTTCTAAGATATTTTGCCATAATACCATTATATATGGTTATACTTTTAAGTAATTATATTATAGTAATTACCAAAAAGAGTCCATTAGGTGCATAAAATTTTATTAGAATGAAAATTACCATTATAATGTATAATTTATTTCAAATAATTCATACGTATAATGTTTGTTCTAAATAGTCTAAAATAGAACCAATGTTAAGAGTACCTAATCCTGATACTGGGTCATATCCTTTTGCAGCTGAAAATCCATAATCAGTTTTATTATCACAGCATTGGTCTTCAGTACACCAATTATAACCATCAGTAATATCTCTAAAGCAATTTTCGCAGTTATCTTGTAAATAATATAGTAATGGATTAATAAAACCGGCTTTAGTTTTTTTATTATCGAGTAACCATTTATTTACATAGGATAATAATCCTGCAACTACAGGAGAACTGCAACTTGTACCATCTACTCCACCTAATAAACCATCTATAAATGTAGGACAACTGTGACCTATTGCGCTTACATCTGGGTAAGCTCTTCCATTTATATTGAAGTTTGATGTATTTGGTAATTTAATTCCAGAATTAAGATAATTGTTAACTGATTTGTATTGCCAAGGTGGTGTATTATTTTGATATAAATCAAATCCACCACCAGCCGTCCATTTCACATCATCATATTGTATTGATTTTTCATTTATGCTCGTTATACAATTATTGTCCATACAAAGAGGTGATGTAAAGTTTAAAGTAGAATTATCATTAGGTACGAATGTAGCACCAACACTTAATATATATGGACTTGACCCAGGGAAAACTGGATTAATAGGTCGTTCTGTATCACATAATTCATTAGTTCTTCCGGGTGCACCGGCATCTCCGCTACTAACTACAATAGTAACACCCCGCAGTGTTATTTTTAAATATTCATTGTTAACGCGATTAACATACTGCTGAGAAGTGATATTTTGACAATCTATAATATCACATTGTCTATCTTCCGCCCAACCCCAACTCATAGATATAATATCAGGAACTATATCTGTATTAAAAAAATCTGTAGCAAAAGAATATAACCATTTAGAAGATTCCCAAAACCATAAATTTATCCCATTTCCAGATTGAGACATTAATTGTATATCAAGTTGACTTTCTACACTTACGCCTGTATTATCACCTTTTAGTTGAGTTTTATTATTAATTTTCTGACTATTATTTTGCTGTTGTAAGATTAAATCAGTTGATAAAAATCCACCGGAATGTTGATATTCAATAGATGCACCTGATACACCATCATTACTACTAAATTCTGATACATTGTATAAATGTAATAATGATTCTCTTCCAAAAAACCTATCGTCTGCTGTTTTACTATTTACATTTTTTTTCAAATCTTTTGTTACATGTTTTGAATCCATTTCAATAAATTCAATAATATTTTTTAGGGATTTTGGTATGGAATAGTTAAATAAATGTGAACTATAACTATTATTTATTTTAAATACCCGTTTTAAAATATCTTTATCCGCTGAAATATGAATACTATCTCCAAAATTTTTAATATCTTCAACATGATTTTCTCGTAACCATTTTATAACTTTAATTTGGTCTTCAACTGGTGGATTTACAATTTCACTTATTTCTTTTTTTGTCATCCATTTACCATAATTATTAGATAACGGGTTACTTATATCCAATAATTTATTCTCTAATACATCTATATTTTTTTGATACAATGCTATATAAGCCGATTTATTAAGTGAAAATACGCTGATTAATTCATAAATTAAAAAAAATAATAGTCTAAACATAATAATTCTATTACGCCGCAAAGCTTTAATTAGTAATAGAAAACAAGTAAAACCTTAAAAATAAAGAGTATTGATAGTATTATTATGAGTACAATGCAAATTGATATAATGAAAAATACATCATGGATAGATTCTAATAATAATTTTAATACAACTCTTATTAAACCAACTAATTGGATTGAACTTTTTAATGATATAGATTTAACTGATATTGAAATATTTTTAAAAGATAGACTTCATAAAGATGGATATTGTTATGAAATTTTCCCCCCAAAAAACGATGTGTTTAATGCGTTTGAAATAACTGGCCCTGATAAATTACGTGTAGTTATATTAGGTCAAGACCCTTACATAAATTATGGAGAAGCTATGGGATTGGCCTTTTCAGTTCCTAATGGTATGAAAATACCACCTTCATTGAGAAATATACTAAAGAAATTAGGAAAATATACAAAGGGTGTTAAAAACGGCGATTTAACTCATTGGGCAGAACAAGGTGTTTTATTGCTCAATACATCTCTTACTGTAACTGAAAGACATTCTAATTCTCATAGTAAATTATGGAAACCTATTACGGATAAAATAATTAAATATATATCTGATAAATATAGTAATATCGTATTTATGCTGTGGGGCGGAGATGCATATAAAAAACAACCATTAATAGATGCAAGTAAACATCATATATTGATTAGTAGTCATCCAAGTCCATTAGGATGTAATAAAAAATTAAAAGAATTTCCATCATTTATTGACAATAATCATTTTGAAGAATGTAATAATCTAATTGATGGAGAACCTATTAATTTTTAGATGAAATTGTAGCATAACTCAGAACAATAATAATTTCTGTTTTCTCTAAATAAAAATGTATGTTTAAAACTGCATTTACATACTTTACATTTTATCCCACTAAATTGATAAATTAATTTTATGATTTCCATTGGAAGATAAATTTTTTGTAACATAAATATGTTAATTAATTTAATAATAGTGAAATTCTTAAATGAGTATAATTTTATTTGTATAATATAGATGAAAGGCTTATCCTTGACCAAAAAATTAGCAGTATGGTTTACAGTTACAATATGTATATTTTTTTATTTATTTTCCGTGGCAGTACTTCCTGGTCCTAATCTTACATTGCCTGTTATTTTAGTTGCAACATCAGGTGTTCATTTGGCGATGTTATTATGGATTCTATTAACCACTGTTATACCTTTTATTGCAAGTAGTTTTGACTTAGAAATTTAAGTAATTAAAATTTGATTATATTTTACTTACTTTTAAAAAGTAAAATATAATGGCTAAATGTAAATTAAATGGTTGGATTTTACTACACATAATTACACTAATTAATTCATGTATTTTTATTAATCAAATAACTAAAATGACACCTTTTTACATTGATAACACAATTAATCCAGTAATATATTATGGATTTTTCCCATTCATTGCTTCTATTATCATACATATAATTTATAAATACGATAAATATCGTAATTATGAGCCTGTTTACCGTATAAATGTTTAGTAATTATTCATTAATTTTTCAATTCCGTAAGTTGTTTTGGCTAAAGGTGATAAATTTTTTGCATTCTTTGAACCTATTAAGATAATATCTTCTATTCTTATACCTCCAATAGAAAAATATTTTTTTAGTTCTTTTGTGTTTATATTAGAATTGTTGTATAGATGTGCCTCAAAATAAATACCAGGT
>MDTA01157527.1_pt1 | contig 11055 bp, 8 predicted proteins | sample 811151 | NCBI WGS metagenome assembly MDTA01 (sample SAMN05326648, study PRJNA326480) | marine metagenome | isolation source: seawater | place: Indian Ocean: South | collected 2010 | reverse complement strand
TAATTTTTTAGGATCAAAAATAGATAATAAATCTCTATAAAAATGACTTTTAATCCAGTTTCTAATAGGAAGAACAAAACCTTTTTTTGTTGAATTTAAAATCTCACTGTTAAGCTCGTTTTTAAATGCAGTTTTTAATATTTTCTTTAAATCAAAAAATGATGTTCTATAATTAGGAGGCATGGTTAAGAATAGATCAATCATTGAATTATCTAGAAATGGTGGCCGAACCTCTAAACTATGTGCCATTGAAAAATGGTCTGACATTAGAAGAAATTCATTGGGCAGCTGAGTTTTAAAATCTAAAAATGCTGATTTATTTCTTACATCATTACTATTGCAAGAATTATAAATATTATACAACAATTCAGATGTTTCAGTTATATTTGAAAATTTTTCATTAAATATAACTGTTTTTTTAATTTTATCAGTGGCATAATATCTATAATCAAATAAATATTTATTAAATATTTTTTTATTAATATTCTGACCAATTAATTGAAAAGGTAATAATCTCTTCCATTTTCCATAATTTCCAAATATTTCATCTGCTCCTGTTCCACTTAAAGCCATTTTATATTTCATAGATATCGATTTAAATATTGCCCAAGAAGGAAGGCCTCCACCATAAGGCTCACCCATACTTATAACCATATTTTTCAGTTCATCTCTGAACAAATTTTCTTTGTAAATCATACTTGTATGATTTGATTTGAGATGTCTTGCATAATTTGAAGCAGCTTCTATTTCATTTATATTTTTATAAATTGTATTACTCTCAAAACCAAGTGTATGGGTATTTAATTCTATATTATTTTTATTTAAACAATTAGCTATTATTGAAGAATCAATGCCTGAAGAAAGTAGAGTTGCAAAAGGAACATCAGATATAGTAGAATTTTTAATTGATTGATTTACAGTATGGTTTGTTTTTTCTATCCAAAATTTTTTACTTTCTTTATAATTAATATTGAACTCGAGATCAAACCACTTTGTTTTTTTTATTTTATTTTCCTCTAAATCAATTTCAATATATGTTCCAGGGTCTACTTTAATTACGTTTTGAAATATTGTTTCTTCATTGGGAATATACATTAAACTAGTAAAATTATAAATACTATTCAAATTAAGATCTTTAGAAAACTCTTTACTAGAGAATATCGTTCTAATTTCAGAAGAAAATATTATACAACTATTCTTTCTAAACAAATATAACGGCTTTATTCCAATTTTATCTCTACACAAAATCAGTTTTTTTTTATAAGTGTCGTAAAAAGCAAAGGCAAACATACCATTTATCTCAGAAAGAGAGCTCAATCCATCATGAATTAATTTATTTAATAAAACTTCAGTATCAGAATTTGAAGAAGTAAAGTCGATTCCCTTATATAATAATTTAGATCTTAAATCAGGAGAATTAAATATCTCACCATTATAAACTATAACATATCTTTTATCTCGAGAGTACATAGGCTGTGCACCATTCTTAATATCTTGTATCGCTAATCTAGTAGAACCCATCGCAAAATTTAAATCTTTATCTACATAATAATTACTATCATCTGGACCTCTATGATCTTGAAGAGTGTTTAAAAATTTTATTGAGTCTTCAATTTTATTATTTTTATACTTATTATTATAAATACCTACAATACCACACATAAATTAAAAAATTTTATTTAAATATTTTTGGCTAATTGTTTGAGAATTACCTTCAGATAACCATTCACCTAATTGATTAAAATATTTTATTTTTAATAAAATATTTTTTTTTATAATTTCAAATTCTTTTTTTCTTAATTTTTCATTATCTCCTTTGTACAAATTGAATGAATTCAATTCATTTTTAAATGATAATATATTTTCTCTTATATAGATTAATTTTTTACTTAAATTAATTTCTTCTTCTCCCAAAGAAAGAGTGATAGAATTATTTTTAGTAAGTAAAAAATTTTTATATTCTTCTATATTTTTGGGTTTAAGATAAAGATTGTCAAAATCAGTAAGCGTGCATTTTGATATTACTATTGGTTTTATGCCAAAACATGCTGCTTCTAAATGAGAAGTGCCAGAAAATGTTACAATTTTCTTTGCTTTTGAAAATAATTTGAAATTTGAGATTTGATCTAATTCAATATTAATATTATTTAAACTATAATTTTCTTTTTGTAGCTTACTCATTATCAATTTTAAAATTGTATGACTATTTTCACCCCATCTTTTACAATTTGGATGTGTTCTTAAAGTCCATTTTTCATCAGTGTTGTTTAATATTTTTAGTGTTTCAATAACCCATTCATAGTAGTCTATAAATATTCTATCTTGATCTAAAACATTGAATGGAGAGTCCCTAAAAATATGAAGTAAAATATAATTATCAGAAGTATAATTATTATTGGAATTTAAATTTATAGATACATTTGCATCTTCATAATTAGAGTTACCTTTTAATCTTTCTTCCCAGTACTGATGTACATTATTTATATTAATTACAGATAAAAGTTTGTTACGTAATTTAGATTCAGGCATAGACCATGAACGATCATGATTTTTATCTAAGCTATAAATATTCCAATTAGCTTGTGCATAAATTAATGAATTATATTTTCTAAATATTAATAAACTAATTCTACTTGAATATACTGTATGACCTAAAAAACAAACGGAATAATTTTTTTTAGCAATTAAGTAAATTTCAATAAACCTCTTATTACATATTAAAAAACTTTTAAAAATATTAAAAAATGATGGTTTAATTTGCCTATCACTTGATAAATTTCTCGATAAATCAGAAACTGCATGTAAATATTGTGTTTTGGACCATGATTTATTTGTTAATATTTTTTTATTATCAAAAAAAATAAATTGAAAAATAGATATGATAAATGAAACTGCATAAATAAAGATTTTTTTTAATTTTGAAATAATTTTTTTTTTATTAAGTATAGTAAATTCAATATTACATTCTTTAAAAATTTTAATAAAATTTTTGTCATTTATTATTGAATTAAAGTCTTCAAAAACTATTTGTTTATATTTTAGTTTATGACAGTAACTTACTACAATTGGTAATAACCAGTAGTATTGACTATCAATAAAATCATTACTTATAAAAGCTTTTTTATTTAATTTATTATTTGGCATCATATAACTTTAATAATTTATTAACTATAAACTCTTGAGTTTTTTTAAAAGAATCAAAAGTGGCACCGGCTATATGAGGGGATATAATCAAGTTATTATTTTTATTTGAAAACGCAATCAATTTATTTTTTTTAAAATTTATATTATTTTCGTCTTCTAAAACATCTAAGGCTGCACCTTTTATTTTTTTTCTTTTTAAAAATTGTAATAAATGTTCTTCATTTATTATTTCACCTCTAGCTATATTGATTAAATAAGAATCTTTACGAAGATATTTTAAATTTTCTTGATTAATTAAATTTTTATTACTTTCCTCATAATTGATTGCAATGACAACTATATTAGAAATTAAAAATAAATCCTTAATTGATTGAGCAAGCATATTTTTTTTTATATTTTTTTTATTTTTATCAAAAACCTTGACCCTCATACCAAATGCTTTTGCATATTTAGCAATTTTTTTTCCAATTCTGCCAAATCCCAATATCCCAATATTTTTATTAAATAAGTCATTACCAATATAGAAATCTCTTCTCCATTTTTTTTTACTTTTAACATCATGAACAGATTGATAAAAATTTTTATTAATTGCTAATATCATCAAAAAAGCAAATTCGGAGGAAGAATATATATTTTTTAAAAAATTTTTTTCATTTTTTAAAGAAACTACTTTAATTTTTCTTTTCTTTATTTCAACAAGATCAATATGAGTTAAGCCAGTAGTAAAAGTTACTAAAACTTCTAAATTTCTAGCATGTTTCAGTAGATCTTTATCAAATTTAAATTTAAGTCTTGAAAGAACAATGTGATATTTTCCTATAATTTTTTTTATTTCTGTTCTAGATTTATCAACTTCATTATAGGAGAATTTTTTTTGTAATATTTTTTTTTGATCTTTAGAGAAAAAATTAGGCTCAAGATTTATTAATTTTTTCATCTCAATAATATTTTTGCAAGCTCAAAATCATTTTTATTATCTATATTTATAGATCTTTCAATAGGCATTATAAATGGAGTTATATTTTTTCCATAAATAGTATTTTTATTTAAGTTTGATTTTTTAAAAATATAAATTGAACCATTTCTATGATAAATTTTTGATAAATTTTGTCTTCTTTTAGAAAAATTATTTTTATCTAAACCAATTAGTTTGTTATTTATAATTTTGTACATCCTCGCTGGATGATGATCATCAACCTTATATACGCTAATCAAAGTGTCAGCTTTATTTTTAATATATAAATTATATGAATCTTTTATATCTTTTGGATTTCTTAGTGGGCTTGTGGGTTGTAGTATCATAATATTTTTATAATCATTAATATTATTTTTTAAGTAATTTTTTATTGCATCAATTACTAATGATTTATCTTGTGATAAATTTTTTGGTCTTATGTGAACTTCAACATTTGAATTATTTTTATAAAAATTAATTGTTTCTTTATGATCCGTTGAAATTACAATATTTGTAAAAATTTTTGAACGTATTGCAGACTCAACAGTGTATTCAATTATTGGTTTATTATTAATTTTTTTAAAATTTTTTAATTTTAAACCTTTTGAGCCTTTTCTAGCTGGAATGAATGCCAATAATGATTTTTTCATTTATTAGTAAGTTATTTTTTTTTGTATCGGTGGACTAGAAGATATAAGTTTTTGAACAATTCTTTTGGCAGCATTTCCATCACCAAAAATTTGTTTTGAAGTATATCTGCCCTTTTTTATTTGCTTTTTAACTTTATTATAAATTTGCTCATTATTGTAATTTGATTTCACAATATTTTTACCGTGTTCTCTACCATTTTGCCTAGTCCCAACTAAAACAACTGGAGTCCCAAAAAATTCACCTTCCCTAAGAAAACTGCTACTATTACCTACAGCGCATATACAATTTTTCAAAATATATGCATAATCATCGATTTCAAAATTTTTAAAAAAACTGATTTTAGAATTTATATTTCTTTCTCTATATATTCTTAATCCTTTAGAAATTTCATCAGAACCTGCATCAATGTTTGGCCATAGCCATATTGTTTGAATCTTTAATTTATCTATAGCCTTTAATGTATGCTGTATTTGTTTGAAACCTTTTCCAAATTCTGATGTCACTGGATGCTGTACTACAAGTAGAAAAGGTTTTGCGAAATCTATTATACAACCGACACCATTTTGATTTATATGATATCTATTATTTCTTATTGGTGTATTTTTTATTAAATCTATAGATGGACATCCAGTGTTGTATACAAATTTAGAGTTTTCTCCCATTTTAATAATTCTTGATTTAGATTTTTCAGTCGCAGGAAAATGAATGTGTGATAATTTTGTTATTGCATGTCTCACACTTTCGTCAATTGAGCCAGTAACCTCCCCGCCCTGTATATGTGCTAAAGTAATGTTCATATAACTTGAAGCAATTGCAGTCGCCATAGTTTCGTATCGATCTGCAACAGTAACAACTACATCTGGTTTTAAATTAGCAAAACATGTAGATAATTCAACAATTGCAATACCAGTCGACTTTGACATTGTTTCTAAATTTTCACCTTCTACTACCGTATAAACAATTGCATCAGGTTTAAAACCATCATTTCTCACAATATCTAAAACATTTCCAAATCTTTGAAGTATAGCACTTGCACTTAAAATTAGTTGTAATTTAAGTTTTTTATTTTTTTTTATTTCTATTAGTAAAGATTTTACTCTCCCATAATTAGCTCTACTAGCAACAACTACACAGATTTTTTTTTTCATAACTATTTTAAATCCTTAAAAGATAATAATGATCCTTTTTTTATTTTTTTATTAGTTTTTTTACCTATAATATCCTTTTTTTTATCTTGAGATATTCCAATTCCAGGTTTTTTTAATATTAGATGATTAGTTTTGACTACTTCATTTTTATTAATATCAGCTTTAAGAAAGTAACTTCTTCCAAATAATTTTCTCATTCTATCTAAATTTACTTCTTTATTTTTTTTCTTATTTGTTATTTCAAATATAATATCTCTTGCTTCAATTAAATCTTTTAGTTGGGAAAAATTTAATGATGATGAGCTATCAAAACCAAACATTTTCTTATCAAATGTAACATGAATCTCAATTATATTTGAACCTATTGTAAGAGCACCTATTGATGGATATATTGAACCTGAATGATCTGAAAAACCAGTAACAAGTTTGAATTTATTCTTAATTTCTATAATTTTATTTAAATCAATATCTTTCGGTTTAGATGGATATTTGGTTACACAATATAATATTGCAATTTTTTTGTGAAACTTTTGAACAATATCTATAGATTTTGATAATTCATCTAAATAAGATAATCCAGATGAAAAAATTATTGGTTTTTTTGTTTTAGCAATATGATTTATTAATTCATAATTATTTACTTCTCCAGAACCTATTTTGAAAGCTTCTATTTTAATCTTGTTAAGTATATCAACTGCTTGAGTAGAAAATGGTGAGCAAAGAAAGGTTAGGCCTCTATTTTCAGAATGTTGTTTTAACTTAAACCATTCCTCTAATGAAAATTCCATTCTCTTCCAGTAATCATATCTAGTTTTATCATTTAAGTATCTTATCTTCTTTCTAAACTTATCATACTTGGAGCTTTCAAATTCGGATAAATGACATTGAAACTTTACAGCATCAGCACCACAATCAGCTATTGCATCAATAAATGAATGTGCTAGCCCTACACTTCCTTCATGAGCTTGACCAATTTCAGCAACAATTAAAGGAAACCGTTTTGCATTATTAATTATATTTTTCATTAATTAGTTACTTAAATTTATTTTGTATTTTTCTTCATATGTTTTTCTCATAATCGATAATATATATTCACTTCTTACCTTTTGAGTATGTTCTTTTATAACTTTTTTTCTATAATTATCATATATAGATTTTTGAAGGTTGTCGTCATTTAGAACATAATTTAATTTTTTTATTAATTCATCAGTATTTATTATTTTCCATTTACCCTCAAAAAATTTAGTTTCATAAATAATACAATCATGTAAATCTATCCATTCTTCACCACAAATTTTAGAATCATTTTTTGGTAAAAGAATTGGAGAACCATAATTTACAAGCTCTGTATGCCTATATGAATCCCAAATCCTCCCTGATGGAGAAAGATTAATTTTTGTAGAAACTAATATCTTTTTTAAATCTTTATCATTGATTTGATGTTCTCTATCATGGCTATAAATTAGTTTAGATGTTGGAAAATGCTTACTTATTAATTCTATTAATTCAAACCTATCATCACGAGTATGAGATTTTTGATAATGACCAACAAAGGAAAAGGGGTATATTTTTTTATCTTGTTTTATTCTATTAGTAATGTTTTTCACAGGCAATGGACTTATAGGAAAAATTTTTTTATTTTTAAAGTTTATTGGGATATCTTGCTTAAAATATATATCAAATTGTGTTTCTTTAAAGTTTCTAAAAATTTTTTTTATATCAAAATATACTTCTTCATGATCAAAACGATCAAAAATACAATGAATATTTTTGTATTTTGTTCTTTTTTTTAAAATGTTTAAAGCTTTGTTAGAGCACCTAATTGAAGATAATATAACATCAAATTTATTTAAATTTTTTTCAGCTTTTTTAAATGAAATAAATGATGGTTTTAAAAAATCAAAGTTTGAAGGGTAATTGTCGTTCTGTATAAATGGAAATATTTTAAAAAATTTATTATAATAAATTGGACTTAAATTTGGACAAAAAAAAACATTTTTTGCACCCATTATTCTTATTATCTCTCCATAATGATTTAGATCACCACTTAGGAATAAATTTTTTGACTTTAAATTAAAACCAAATATTCTTAATATCAATTTTAAAATAAAATAAATTAAATGAAATAAAAAATCTTTATTTGATCTAATTAATAAACTAGTTGGGAATATAAGTATTTTCATTATCTATAATTTTTTTTATACCATAAAATTGTTTTATTTACCCCTTCATCAATAGAAATTTTTTTTTGAAATCCATATTTTTTAATTTTTTTTATATCTGGATTTCTAATTAAAGTTCCACCAATTGGATTTTTATTATCAAATGTAATTTTGAATTTAAAATTTGGAAAATGTTTCAGTATATTTTTAATAAGTTTTTTTATAGTAATTAAATCATTTGTTCCTATATTGATGATCTCATTATTGCCTTTTTTAATAACCAAATATAGAGCATTCAAAAAATCATCGATAAATATAAAAGATCTTTTTTGTAAACCATTTCCTTGAATTGTAATTTTATAGTTTTTATTTTTGATAGATGTTAAAATTTTATTTATAATTTCTGGAATAACATGATCACCTCCCATGTTTGGGCCATAAACATTATGTGGTCTAAAAATAATTATATTTTTTATTTTTTTATTCATAGAATGAATTCCATACAATTCTGAAATAATCTTACCTCCAGAGTAAGAAAATCTAGGATTCATTATGTCTGGAATTAAAATTCTTTCTTTTTCTGTTGTTGGAATCTTTGAAGGTGTTGAATAAACTTCAGAACTAGAAGCTATTAAAAGTTTATTAATTTTTAATTTTTCACACAATTTAATTATATTTATTATTCCCTTTGTGGAAACATCTAATACTTCAAATGGATATTTATAAAAATTTTTTGTTCCATTTATTGCAGCTAAATGAAGAACTATATCAAATTTTTTATTTATTTTTTTTATAAAAACTTCATTTCTTATATCGTAATTTAATATTTTTAGTTTTTTATTTTTTAAATTTGAAGGGACGCTTCTTCTGTTATTGTCAATAATTGTAACATTAAATTTTTTTTTTAAAAAAAATTCTGCACAACTAGTCCCGATAAATCCCAATCCGCCAGTTATTAATATAGAACTCATTTATAATTATTAGTAAAATTGACCATTAAATTTATAAATCTATCAAATGTTCTTTTAGAAATCATAGGATGAACTCCAATAAAGAATAAATTTTCTTTTAAGATAAGTGTGTTTGATAGTTTACTTCTAATTTTTTTAGGCATTTTTCTTAAACCTGGTTGATCAGCAAGATTGCCTGCAAAAAGAGGTCTTGTTTGCACATTGTTTTCTTCTAGAAAGGAAATTAATTGATATCTACTGAATTTACAAGACTCCTTTATTAATATTGGAAAGCCATAGTATGTATGTTCTAATTTTGGAAAATTTACATACAAATTAAAGTAATTATTAAGATTAAAATTTTTAAAATTATCATTCAAATAATTAGCATTTTTAATTCTTATGGCATTGAATTTATCTAGTTTTTTTAATTGCTCTATACCAAACGAGGCATTTATTTCAGTCATTCTCATATTATAACCAAGTCTTTGGAATATATATCTTTTGTCATAATTTTTAAATCTATCATCAGTAAACCATCTACTTTTAATATTTTTGGAGTTAAAATTAATTCTACCAAATTCTCTAATTGATCTACAAATTAAATCTAATTTTGAATTATTTGTAAGTATCATTCCGCCTTCTCCTGTGGTCATATTATGGGCTACAAAAAAACTAAAAGCTGAAATATGTCCGAATGAGCCTACCTTTTTGTTGTTGAACATTGAGCCATGAGCTTCACAACAATCCTCAAATAGAATTAGCTTATGTTTTTTTACAATTTTATTTATCGCTTTCATATCGCATGCTAATCCCAACGTATGCACTATCATCAATATTTTTGTTTTTTTGCTGATTGATTTTTCGATTTTCTTTGGATCAATATTTAAATTATCCTTATTTACATCAACGTAAACAGGAACAAGACCTAATTGAATTATAGGCATAGCTACGGTAGCAAATGTAGCCGCTGGTATAATAACCTCATCTCCTTTTTTAATATTAAATGTTTCAATTAATGCAGCAATTGCAATTAAATTAGCTGAGGAACCAGAATTAACTGCAATGCCGTATTTAGTTCCAATATATCGTGAATAATTTTTTTCAAAAGTTTTAACTTTTTTACCTTGAGATAAATTTAAATTAATTATTGAATCTATGGAAGAAATAATTTCTTTGTGATTAAAAACTGGTTCACTAAGAGTAAGTGTGGTTGAAGAGTTTTTTTTTGACTCAAGCTCTGAATTTACATATTTTTTAAGGAATTTTTTATTTTTTAGCATAATAATGCTCAATAACTTTTCCTATACCTTTTTCAATACTTATTTTTGGCTCCCATCCAAAATATTTTTTTATTTTTACTATTGATGCAAAATGAGATCGATTATGATCATTAACATGGTTGTTTTTAAAGGTATAAGTTTTATTAAATTTAATTTTATCAGCAAAAATTTTAACTATTTGCCCAATGCTATGAGATGTTTTGTTAGCAATATTAAATTTTTCTTTAATTATTTTATATTTTTTTTGTTTTAAAAGAATATATATTATATCCAAAACATCACTTACATAAATAAAATTTCTAAATACATTTTCAGAAAAAAATACTGGATTTTTTAAAGCAAAAAATTTTCTTTGTAAATCATACACAAATTGATTTTTATGCATGTTTTGACCATAAACAGTAAAGAGTCTTAATATAAATACATTAGGTAGATTTTTTTTATTAAAAGTTTTTAAAATCATTTCTTCAGAATATAATTTACTCTTTCCGTAAAAATTATTAGGTTTACAAGTTTCAATTTCTTTAAAAAGTAATGTATTATTTGAATAAACATAGACAGAACTTGCAAAAATAAAATTGTTTATTTTAAATTTTTTTTTTGAAAAATATCTACATGTATTTTGTATAATTTTTTTATTGTGTAGAAATATACTTTTATTATTATTTTTTATTGGACTTTTTGAGATACCAGCTAAGAAAACAATGTTGGTAATTTGAAAATTATCAAATTTACTAAATTCTTTATAGTTCAAAAGATTTA
>MDTA01177804.1_pt1 | contig 11056 bp, 14 predicted proteins | sample 811151 | NCBI WGS metagenome assembly MDTA01 (sample SAMN05326648, study PRJNA326480) | marine metagenome | isolation source: seawater | place: Indian Ocean: South | collected 2010 | reverse complement strand
TATTGGGATGCTGCAGATGAAACAGTAGATCCTTCTTCTTCTGTTGTTTCTTCTTCTCCTCTTAATGGGAGGGTTTATTTGGGGGCTCCTTTTGGCAATATCGTCAACCTACAAAGTAGATCCGGATTGTCAACTGTTCCAACTACCATCTTTCAAAAAGATCCTGATGAACTCGTAGACATTTGGTTTCCTATCTCTCAACTTCTCGCTCCTTCTCAGTTGCCTATAAATCAGAGACTAGAGTTCTTATTTGTGAATTACATAGATATGGAAGTTCTGAACAGTGCAGGAGCAGATCAAGCCTCTATGTATTCTTTAGGGGATACGAGAATCATTAACGGATGGGTTAAGGTGCGAGTACAAGCAGGATCAGACAATACAGATTATGTCGTACGCTTAATCATTCAAGATACAAACCTTCAGAAGTTTGTACTATCAAATTTATTACAAGTAAGAAAAATACTACCATCATAGGAGGTTATCATGCCATTAGAATTTGGACGTGGAGCATTTATTAAATTAGGGGAAGAATCAACATATGGAACTATTGCAGGTGCTATGGGTGTTGACAATCGAATTATATCAGCATCTTTTCAGAAGACACAAGAGAAGGAACGAAAAACACATCTTTCTCAATCAGGATCGGGAGGTTTTCAGAATGGTCACTTTGAAGCCTTTTTAAACTGTGGAGGTTCTATTGATCTCCCTTTGCTTTATGAAGGAACAGGGATGCTTATTAAGGCGGCTGTTGGTAATGTAACAACTTCAGGATCGAGTCCTTATGAGCATTCTTATATTCCTTCTGCTGATGGATCTGTTCCATCATTGTCTATTGCATTGCAAAGAGGAACAGGATCAAAAGAGATCTTCTTAGGTTGCAAAATTGCGTCTATGAACATCTCAGGATCAGCAGGAGAAGAGATAACTGCATCCTTTGAGATCATTGCACAGGATTCACAATCTAGAGCAGCTGCCCTAACTTCTTCTTTTGGAAGTGGTAAGCAAATGTTTCATTATGAATGTGGTAACCTTTCTTACAACTCTGCGAGTTATGCGATGAAGTCTTTTGAGTTTACACTTGACAATAAACTCGAAAGAAGAAACGTTTTGGGTGATAAGAAAACACTTGAGCCAGTAGTATCAGATGTTAAGGATGTGACTTTGTCTGTAACTTTGGAGATGGAAGATAACAATTTGTTTGATGCTTATATCGCAGGAACACAATCAGATGTTGTTTTCAGCATGACAAATGGAGATGATATTTGTGAGATTACACTTAGAAATTGTTACATTACTGATTATGATGATTCTGTTAATACCTTTGGAGCTATTGAGAGAAGCATGACCTTTGTAGGAGAATCTGATGCAGTTGATGAAGCTATTCTCATCAAAATAACGAATCAACAATCCTCAGCAGTTGCAAATTAATGAGCAAAATCGGAAAGGGTTTGTTGTGGATTCTCTTCTGTATTGTTATAGGATCTTTTCTATGGGCAATTTTATGAAGGAGGAACATGGGAAAAAAAGCGGTTTATCATCCTTTCTTTTCAAAATACATCAAGCATGGGGAAGGGAAAATTATCTTAAAAAAGGCAGGCATTAATGGGGGTCAATTAAACAATTGGAAGAACTTCTATAACACACCAAATTGCAAAAGTATCAAATGGATACTACAGGCAATTGCCGAACATAAAGGATTAGATTTCGATACATTATTAGTAGAATATTTTAAAACGGTATAAGGCAGGGAACAATGGAAATATTAAAGGAGATCGCTGAAGCATCGACATTTCAAGTGTCGTGTTTTGGTAACAAGTTATTAATTGAAGGAAGGATCTTAACTGCTCCTGAGATAGAGCAGATCGGTCTAGGTTCTTCTTTGCTTGCTCAGGAGGTCTTGATCTCCAACAAGCAACAAGGGCTTAGTAGCATAGATCAGATCAGAGAAAAAGCAGATAAAGAAGGCATGGAAGGACTAGATGAGACAGAACTTCTAAGACTTCTCGACTTTGCAAAGTCGATCAGACCTGAAACGATGGCAAGAATATCAGAGGATCAAGATAAGATTCTTTGTAAGGTTATCAAAAGAGCATCTCAGGATCAAGGCTTGACGTGGGAGAATATAACCCTTTGTCATGCTATGGAGCAAATGAATGCAGATCAAAATGTTCTATGGGTAGGTGTATTTACTTCAGAGGATAGAAACAACATCATTAATAAAGCGATGCAGGGACAACAGGAGGCAGTTGAACGGCTTAAACGATTTCAAGGGCGATCCTAACTATGTGTTTGTTGTTGATTTGATTGCTCGTACTTATGGACATCTTCCTTCAGATGTTCTTAGGTTGGATTTTGATGATCTGTATATATGTGTATATTGTCTTATACAGAGGTCGAAGCGGTTTAATCAGATTTTGAGAAAACAGACCAAAGGAAAAAATTCAATGCTCTTTCCTGTAATAAATATCTCAGATCTGACAGATATGATATAATAGGTTTCAAAGAGGATTGTCATGGCTCAAAATCTAGTTGAATACATTTTAGATATCAAAACCAAAGCAGCAGAACAGGGTCTTGACAAAGTCGTTGATGCTTTGGAAGATGTTGAGAAGGAACTAAAGAGAACTCAAAAAGAATCTCAAAAGACAACAGACAATTTTGAGAAGTTTAAAAAAGCAGGGATCGCAGTTGGAAAAGTTACCGCTGTTATGGCTGCTGTTGGGGTCGCTGTTTTGGCGGCAGGGAAAGCCGCTTTTGAAGCATCTAAAAGAGTTACTGATCTAGTCAATGAGTTGAATGATTTGTCCGTTAGAAGTGGGGTATCATCCAAAACAATACAAGGATTGAGACAGGCAATGATCTCAAGCGGTCAATCTGCCGAAGGTCTTACTGAAGTACTGGGGGCAATATCCGGACAATTCGCGCAACTAGGAATAGAAGGATCGGCAGTTGAGAAGAAATTCCTCTCTTTTGGTGTTGCTGTTCGAGATACAAATGGAGATCTTAGATCAAATAATGATATTCTTTTGGATTCTATCAAGTTATTACAAGGGATCTCTGATTCTTCTGATAGATCTAGAGCATCTGTTGCTTTATTTGGTGAAGCGGGTGCAAAGTTAAATCAAGCACTTGCGGCTGGTGACTTTGAGAAGTTCTTATCATTTACAGAAAAGTTTGGTATTGATACAGCGCCCCAAGCATCTAAAGCAGCTGCACATTTTCAAGTCGTATTATCAGGATTGGGAACAGTTCTTAATGGTACACTTCAAAAGTTTGTCACTGCTACAGATGGACAGAATAGATTCATTCAAGGCATGATCAAACTTGGAGGAATTGTAGCATTCACAGGATCACTCATAGAATCCTTTTCAGACGAAATAGAATCTCTAACAGATATAATTCTCGATCTTTTGAAGTTTGGAATCAAACAAACAATACTTGTTCTTACTGGAAGTTTTTCCATTGCTATAGGATCGATCATAAACAATCTCAATCTTTTGGGCATACAAGTTGATTTTGTGAACAAAGCCATGTCTAGTCTCGCAGGATTCACGCTTGAAACAGTAGATCCTACAAATAGATTGTCAAATGCAATAGACAAAGCAAAAGCAGACATGAAAGAGTATCAGGGAACAATGCAAACTCTTAATATCAACCTAGAAGAACTTGGAAAAGGTACTAGTATTGCATCTTCTGAAATGAAAGATTTAGGAAAGACAACAGAAGTGACTACGGAAAAGATTAGAACTTTGGATGATGTTCTTAATGATCTACTAGATCGATTTGTATCTTTTGATATCGCTAAATTTGTATCCGATTTCGCAATTGCGTTTGATGTCTTGAATAAGAATCTTAATAAGGTTTTTGATACTTCAAAAATAGATCTATTTATCAATACTCTTAATTCAAGTCTACGAAGAGCATCAACACAAATCGATTTTAAAGAAGGCATTTCTGTTCCTGAGGTTACTTTTGAAGGTGCTTTCATGGGTGGATTTGAGGAATTGCTAACAAAGATCAAAGTAGGAATAGGAGAGATATTTTCTATTGCATTGAAAGGACTAGGAAGATCGGCATCAAAAATATCAGGAGCATTAAACAAAGGACTATCAGCAGGAGCAACAACAGCGATCACGGGTGTTTTGGCAGTTCTCAAAATTGCCAGTTCTCTAGGAGAGAGAGGATCAACTGTGAAACAAGTACAGGAAAGTGTTGAAGAAGATATCAGGGCAAGGGCAAAGGCTATAGAACTAGGTTTGAGAGCATTGCCTAAAATACTACTTGAAACACTACCTCCTCTCTTTGTTGAGTTTGCTGATCGGGTTGTATTTGGATTCTTCAAGGCAATCGCTGAGTTTGTAAACATCCTCAAAGACTTTTTTAGATCCATCTTTACAAGAGAAGGAAGACAGGAAAGAAGAGCGCAGAGAGACAGAAGACAGGAAGCAAGAGGAGAAGAGTTTAGAAATAGATTGGAACAACTTATAAACATAGCAGGATTCAGATCAGGAGGTCGTTATCTTCCTTCTGCGAGAGGTGGCATAAAATTTAAAGGAATGCAAGATCAAGGACTCGCCATGCTTCACAGAGGGGAGTTTGTAGTCCCTGAAACGGGACAGATGCCTCAAGCAGTTCAAAGAACAATGGGCATGGGTCAAAGTGGCATAAATATAACAATAAATGCAGCTGTAGTAGAATCAAATGCTGTAGATGAATTGGTGAGACAAATAGAAAGAAGGTTTCAAACGTTTGGATCTTCAACCTCTCCCTTATTTGGAGGTAGATGATGGGTAATGCAAAGTTTTATTATTTTCCCATTCCTGATGCTCGTACATTGGTAACGATAGACATGGGGGAACAACTAGGAGAACTCTTTTCTGAGTATCAATATGATGTATCTGAGAGTATATCTAGAGGTGGAAGAAGATACCTATCTCATGGTTTGCAAAGGGAATTTGTCACGATCCAACGCGATCGTATGATACTAGGAGAAGACCTAAGCATGAAACTCCAATCGATGCAAAATCACCTCGATAGGGGCGGTTATGTTTCTTTTTGTGCAGATTCAGACAAAGCCTATATACACCCTCTTCTGAGTACACTAGAACAGGATTCTCTTCCTGTTTTGCTTGGATCGAACCCCTTCAAAGATGTAACAGGGACAAATACCCCAACTGTGGGAGATTACATAACGATACAAACAGATTCTCCTACTTCTATCATTGAAAAGAAGAAAGTAAAGACAGTATCCGGATCATTTTCATCCTCGACAGGTGGAACAATCGATCTCTCTCCAAAGTCAGTATATACATATCCTGAGAGAGCATTTGCGAGATATTATAGATTTTGGCCTACTTTGAGAAGGGGAGCGTCTGACATAGGACAGAATATAATCACAAATGAAGGAGGTCGTTTGTTCTCTCTCAATGTACGATTGTATTTAGATTCCCATACATTGTTTAATTTTCATAGTGGGTTTGATGGTATCGATCGATCCCCTAACTTCACACCTAACAGCGTTCCCGCTGCTTCAGGTGGTAGTTCGGGCGGTGCAAATCCTTTTACACTTAATGAAAGAACAGGATCTACTCGCAGCCCATCGGCTGATATTCCCGAACCAAACACACCTCCTGTAACAGTGGATCAAATTATATGAGTTGGGATCTTGAATTTGTAGGCTCGTTAAATAGCGCTTCTCTATTCGTAAAGTATAGATTAGAGTTTATAGGTGTTCTCAATGCTTTGGGAGAGCCTTTTTCTATTTCAGAGGATCAAGGGATTATACAAATTGCAAGAGGCTCAATCAGAATAACAGGATCAAGGGTGATACCTCAAAGATGGTCTGTTTCCTTTGGTGGGTTCTCTCTTCAGTTGACAGGAGATATAAGATCGATCCTCCCAAAGATGAGAAAGGGACAATTGGCAGTTCTTCAATGCTCAATTAATCGAGGAGGATTCAGAAACCTAGCAATAGGATCTCTAGATACGATATCAGGGCAAAGGGGTCTATTCTCTTTGGGATTCAAAGATCTGTTATCTGCTCTTCAAACATCACTTGATACCAGAGCGGGAACAGTTTTTAGTACTACAGATCCTCCTCACTTCTCTTTGTTCTATGAAGTAGGAAGAACAACAACATCGACAAGTACTTTTGGGGGATCTGACGGTACTTTGAATCTAACAGATGCATCTTTTTTTAAGAAGCAAACAGGATCGAAAGGTATCGCAAGAGTTACAAATGGAGCAATAGACTTCTATGTATTTTGGACGGGTTCAACAAGTACAACCTTAACAGGATGCACTACAGCAGAATATAACAATACATCTAGAGTATCAGCACCTTCAGGATCTACGGTGACATATTGCGCATGGCTTCAGGGAGAACCTTATGAGATTATTGCAAGCATCCTAACAAGTACAGGGACAGGCAACAATGGAGAGTTTGACGTTTATCCGGTTGAGTGGGGTATAGGTGGAAAGATTGACAAACAAATCTTTGATCTCTCAGATGCCAAAAGAGCAAGCAAAGAGATAACAAGATCAGGAGATGCAGATTATGATATCGGCTTTGCTGTTGAATCTCCTCTCACAAATGGATTCAGATCAATTGTAGACATCTTTTTGGCTGTTGGTATCTTCCCAGTATACAGACAAGATTCTATATCTATTCGAGCATGTACAGATCCTGAAGGAAAAGAGACACGAAAAACACCTGATATCAGAGCGCAGATATCTGATTATGATATTATTGATGTGTTATCACATGACTTTTTCTCTCCTGATATCGCTAACATCTATAGAACGACATATATCAAATACAACTTTGTAAACGTCTATTATTCTGGTGGTGTTTACAATGGCTCTAGAGTTGATTCTCTTCCTGCGGTTTCAGAAATATCTCGCGACTTCTCAAAATACTATCTCGCTGATCCTGACAATAGACAATCTCAAGCGCTGCAAGATCTGCGTAGATTAAGAGTATGGGATCTCTATATCTCTGAGAGACTTGTTATTAGATTGCCTCTTCGATTTGCTACTCTTGTAGCTGGTGACATAGTAACGTTCAGATCCGATTCAGTTGAACATCTGTATGATACAGTAGATCCTATCTATAAGGGTAGATACTGTATGGTTTTGGGCTGTGATTATTCGATCGATGCTCAAGAATGTACTGTCACTTTAGGCGTTCCATCTCCAAAAATGCAACGTACAACAGATGCAGAAGATACAGACGGGGCTTATAGTGGATGGTTGCCAAACTCGACATATAACAATACTCAAATGTTTGTATGGTTATCAGGAGATGTCAATCTCAACCTAGCAGGATCAGATGTGAGTACATGGGTAGATCGTCAGAATGCCTTTTCATTCTCGAATCAAGCAGGGAACAATAACACATACAATACAGGAGCAGGAACACCTTCAAAAAGTACGACAGTATCAGGATTTACTTTTGTTAGATTTGCCTTTGGTGACCATGAGTTCCTTGCCGCTGATTATAATGCAAAGATGGATCTATCCGGTACAAATGGATTGTGTATTGCTATCTTAGTACGTGCCTATGCTGATCCCATAGGAGATTCAGATTTTAATGGAGCAAGTTACTACAAGGCTCCTTTGATCAATTGCGGGAGGTCTTACCAACTACATTTCTTAGATTCATTCTCAGGATCTACTTATACAAATGCCGTAGGATTCGATAACAACAGTTCAAACTTTGCACAAGATTCAGTTATCGCTCCTCCTGATTCAAATTGGAAGATTCTGATTTATAATACAGCTGCGATCGGTGGTTATTCAGGAGAAGAAGGGGTGTATGTTAATGGAACATCTGTAACAAGTACGAACTACGATCCCACAAATGCAGATATCTCCTCCTCTCCTGATTTTCGTATAGGTCGAGATCCTGATATAACCTATGCAGATCAAGCAACACAATTTAATTACGCTTTTGGTTCTATGGATGTTGCAGAGGTTCTAGTATTTTCCATACCTTTACATGATGCAGAAAGAGAGAAGGTTGAGGGGTATATTGCGCACAAATACAAACTAACCTCTCTTCTCCCTGTTTCACATCCTTACAAAAATACAGTACCAACATAGGAAAAACAATGCAGAAAGAATATTGGTGGTGTCGTAAATTGTTAGATGATGGTACATATTATTATATATATGTCTGTCGGGACTTTGCGAGGCAGATCTGCTTTAGAATGGGCTACGACATTAATATAGATGTTGAAGATGTACCCAAACATATTATAGAAGAGAAGAAGAATAGAAGATATGATTAGATATTCAAAAGACAGACCTCCTGTAATAGATCAAGTTATTGATCTCGGTTTTGCAACTTTCAAAGGCAAGTATGATCTCAATATTATTGCTTGTAGGAATATGAAAGAAAGACCTGATGTCTTTCAAGATACAATTCATGTTGTATATTGGGATCAGAAGTGGATCGAGTATGTTTTTCCTTGTACGACCCATGCAGGACAACATTATCTTTTGAATCCTTCGAGATCTGCAGGTGTAGCAATCCTCAAACATGACCATCAATACAGATCTTCCTTCAAGATTGGAATGAGATCAAGCGGCTATGAATGCTTAGTGCCTTGCAAAGAAATACTTGTTTGGAGAGATGGAGATAAGGATGAAGTTATCGAGTATGGAGGAGAGGATCACAGTAGCGCAGGAATACAGATACATAGAGCAAACGCTTCAAATACCTCTCTTTCTATAGGGAGATATTCAGCGGGTTGTATTGTACTACAGACAGGTTTTGATGAGTTTATGAATCTCTGTAAGAAGCAAATACAGAACAGAAAAGGATCTACATTTACACTAACAATATTAAAAGGAATACACCTATGAAATTACCTTATGCAACACTATCCAAAGTACTCATGGATAATATCTACCAAACTTATATACAAGTTAGAGCATCTCAATCTCCTGATTCTGATGGCGGTCGAAAAGTAACAAGATCCGAGATTTGGGAACTCGTTACAAACTTCATTGTCTCGACAGGTATGCAGATTGAAGAGTTGATTAGTCTCAATAATGGAATGAGATACAATGTAAAATTTCGTTGGAAAGTGATCTCAATAATTGTAAAATCTTTGAATGAGTTGCCTGATGCATTTGAAGAGGCAAAGAGCGATGATCAGAAGATCAGCAAGCAGGAAGCAATGGAAATTATCGGGCAAATATTGAAAAAATCGATACCTGCTATTCTCGATTTGACAGAGAGTGAGATAGAATAGGGCTATGGATATCTCGACCCTCATGAATGCCGTTACAGGTCAGTTTGGCGCTTTGTGCCTTGCTTGTGTTGTTTTGTGGAATCTCATGCAACAGCAGAAGCAAAGCATGGAACGTCTATACAAGGACAACAAGGAAGATAGAGAACTCTATAGAACGACTCTAACGAACCTATCACAGAAGATCGATAAAATAGGAGAAGATGTAGCTGCAATTAAGAGAGAGTTGAAATGATGGAAATGATATACGATACTCTTCTCAATGCGGGCGCGATCGGTTTGCTTGCTTTATATGCTATCTATTCAAACTCGCAAAGCGAAAAGCGGATCGAAGTATTACTAGAGAAGAAAGAAGAGAAGGAAGAACAGATCAGAGAAAGATGGATCTCTGTTGTTGAGAAACTACAAAAAGAGAGAGATGAACTAGAGAAAGATATCTCTCGAAGAATAGAAAACATTGAGAAGATACTGGAGAGCAAACATGGAAAATGAATCTGAAAACAGAAAATGCGCTCTCAAGATCTACAATCTGATCTATGACCTCTCAGAGGATGGACATACAAATAACGCAATAACAAACGGCATGTTGTTTGCTCTATCGTTGCATGTTCTCAATTCCTCATTCTCCATTAATGAAATTATAGAGCAATTGAAGAAGTTGTTTTTCACGATCAAAGGAGAGATAGGGAAAATAGAGGATGGGGATCAGGTTGAAATATCCGACTTAAAACCAGTTAATTCTCAATGGGATTGATAGATGTAGAGTGCATCTAGGATAAAATAAAAAATGCTCAATTAATGAATTCCTTTAAAAAAAGAATTCCCTGCCTTTTTCTTTTCCTCCTTATCTTCAAGGAGGTTTTTTTTGCGTTATTTTGTAGATAACAATATATTGTATTATAATATCGAGAAGGCAGGATTGAGATATGGGAATGAGCGACGCTAGATCCACAGGATCAACATCAGGAATATCAAACAGTTATGATCTATCTAAGAAGATAGAGATTGATTTGAACTATACACCGAGAACAGCAAGATTCATCGCTGAGGTTTCTTTGATAAATATACAATGTTCTTCTCTTTCCTCTGCTCCCAAACCTGATAAGATCACTTTGAAGATCTCAGAAGATGCAACTGGTAACGAGTACGTTTTGACAGCAACAGAAACAGATCTTGATTACGGACTAGGTGATAATAGTTATGCTACAGGAATCATTAGAATAGATGGAATCATCTCCCTAGATCGTGCCGATACTGTATATGCACATATCAAGACAAATCAAGGAACACTCACGATAGATCAGATTGTCATAACCTACAACGATGGGAAGAAGTAATGGCAATTTCAAACGCTTTTAACAACTCAGGAGGAACAGGATCAGGAGGAGGATCAGGATCGTTTGATGGTACCATTAAGGAGGTATCATTTACAGATCAAACTCAACTCACGATATCACATGACTTTGAAAATTATCCAACTGTAATTATACTTGATGCAAGTGGGAACCTCGTACATGCTGAGGTTCAACATACTTCTTCATCTCAAATATTGATAAATTTTTCAGATTCTTTGTCGGGAACTGTGATTATAAGATAATATAGTATTGACTTAACAACCCTAACAAAAGGATTTTACTATGCCATTCAATAATTACGCTCCTCAATATGTCTTTAAAGGTCAAGTTCAAAGTGATACTGCTCCAAGTGCAAACACTGATCTAGTTCGTAAGCAAGATGTATCAGGTCTTTCTTTCATCTCCTCGATCGCAGGTGGCTCTTCGACATATTTATCCGTAGAT
>MDTA01127023.1_pt1 | contig 11057 bp, 8 predicted proteins | sample 811151 | NCBI WGS metagenome assembly MDTA01 (sample SAMN05326648, study PRJNA326480) | marine metagenome | isolation source: seawater | place: Indian Ocean: South | collected 2010 | reverse complement strand
ATGGTAGAACTGGCAGCTAATATGAAAGTTAATGGCGACAGGCTTTGGGATAGTTTGATGGAAATGGCAAAGATCGGCCCTGGTATTGCTGGCGGGAATAATCGTCAAACTTTGACAGATGAAGATGCTGAAGGTCGACGATTATTTCAGAAGTGGTGTAATGCAGAAAACCTAACCATGGGCATAGATCAGATGGGAAATATGTTTGCGACTCGGGAGGGTACGGACTCTTCAGCACTCCCTGTCTACGTAGGAAGCCATCTAGATACTCAACCAACTGGAGGGAAGTATGATGGTGTATTGGGGGTACTGGGAGGATTAGAAATTATTCGGACCCTGAACGAAATGGATATTAAAACCCGCCATCCTATCGTTATTGTTAATTGGACTAATGAAGAGGGAACCCGATTTGCTCCACCCATGCTTGCCTCGGGAGTCTTTGCAGGGGTGCACACTCAAGATTGGGCTTATTCACGAAAAGATGCAGACAATAAGTCCTTTGGGGATGAATTGAGACGAATTGGTTGGTGTGGGGACGAAGAAGTAGGTACTCGAAAAATGCACGCATTTTTTGAATTGCATATTGAGCAAGGCCCTATATTGGAGGCCGAGGGTGTTGACATTGGAGTAGTAACTCACGGTCAAGGTCTAAATTGGATACAAGTTACGCTGACTGGCAGAGAGAGCCATACCGGTTCTACTCCAATGCCCATGAGAAGAAATGCGGGCCTTGGCATGGCTCGAGTAACTGAGTTAGTGCATAAAATCGCAATGAAAAATCAACCTGAAGCTGTTGGTGCTGTTGGACAATGCAATGTTTATCCGAATAGTCGGAATATAATTCCTGGTAAAGTCGTCTTTACTATTGATTTTCGATCACCTTCATTTGATACTCAAGATCGGATGGAAGAAGAGTTTAATGAGGGTGCAAAACAGATTGCAAAAGAACTTGATCTTGAAATAGAAATGGAAAAAGTGGGGCATTTTGATCCAGTTACATTTGACCAAGGTTGTATCGATGCAATCAAAAAGGCTTCTGATAGATTGGGCTATTCCAGTAGAGAAATTATTTCGGGGGCGGGGCACGATGCTTGTTGGATAAATAGATCTGCACCAACTGCTATGGTTATGTGTCCGTGTGTTGATGGCCTAAGTCATAATGAAGCAGAGGAAATAACCAAGGATTGGTCGACGGCTGGAGCGAATGTTTTATTTCATGCCGTGGTTGAAACGGCCGAAATTGTTGATTAATGAAACTTTAATTCTTAAGTGAGGAACTGAAATGGGTAAAGTTATTAAGGGTGGAACAATTGTTACCGCTGATCGCGAGTGGAAAGCAGATGTTTTGATAGAAGGTGAAACAATTAAACAGATCGGAACGGACTTAAAAGCAGATGAAGTAATTGATGCCGAAGGGGCTTATGTTATACCCGGCGGGATAGACCCTCACACGCACCTGGAGATGCCCTTCATGGGTACCACAGCAGCCGAGACATTTGAGTCTGGCACTTGGGCGGCAGCTGTCGGAGGGACGACAATGTTAGTTGATTTTTGTTTGCCGGGTGCTGACGGAAGTCTAGTAAATGCAGTTAACGAGTGGCATAGAAAGTCGACACCTCAAATTTGCTCAGATATTGGATATCACATGGCAATAACGGGCTGGTCCGAGGGTATTTTCAACGATATGGCAGAAGTGGTTAAGATGGGTGTAAATTCGTTTAAACATTTTATGGCATATAAAGGCGCTTTGATGGTAGAAGACGATGAAATGTTTGCATCGTTTAAGCGTTGTGCGGCGATTGGAGCGCTTCCGATGGTTCACGCTGAGAATGGCGATATTGTAGCAGAACTTCAGCGTAAATATCTTGAAGAAGGCGTGACTGGACCAGAGGGCCACGCATATTCGCGTCCCCCGGAAGTTGAGGGAGAGGCCGCCAATAGAGCTATAATGATAGCTGATGCAGCAGGAGTTCCATTATATATAGTTCATGTTTCTTGTGAGCAATCACATGAAGCAATCAGAAGAGCGCGCCAAAAAGGCATGCGAGTTTTTGGCGAACCTTTGATACAATTCTTAACTTTAGATGAAAGTGAGTACTTTAATAAGGACTGGGCTCATGCTGCGCGACGTGTTATGTCACCTCCGTTCAGGGCAAAAGAACATCAAGATGGCTTGTGGGCTGGCTTACAGGCAGGTTCTTTACAAGTTGTTGCCACTGACCATGCAGCTTTTTCTACGGAACAAAAAATGATGGGCGTCGATGATTTCACGCGAATACCAAATGGTACAGGAGGTCTAGAGGAACGGCTTGCTGTTCTTTGGACTGAAGGCGTGGAAACTGGACGGTTAACGCGCAGTGAATTTGTTGCCGCAACGTCGACAAATATTGCAAAAATTTTGAATATTTATCCGAAAAAGGGGGGCATAGTTGAAGGAGCTGATGCTGACTTAGTGGTTTGGGATCCTTCAATATCAAAAACCATCTCATCGTCTTCGCAAAAATCGGTTTTGGATTATAATGTATTTGAAGGTTTTGAAGTGAAAGCGCAGTCTCGCTTTACATTATCTCGAGGAGAGACTATCTGGGCTTGGGGAAAGAATTCTTTACCGCAACCTGGTAGAGGTAAGTTTGTTCCTAGACCTCCATTTCCCGCTTTGCATAGCGCAGTTTCTAAATGGAAAGATTTGAATTCTCCTCGTAAAATTGAGAGGGATCCACTAAATATACCCGCTGGAGTTTAAGCTAGGTAACAAGTGATCGTAAAATATTGACAGTTGGATCTCTTTGCGCACAAAAGGTTTTGAATGGAAGATAAACAAGTTATTTCTGGCAAAAACTTAAACCTCGTATTCCAAACTGGCGATGGCCCTGTTGTAGCCCTGAAAGATGTTTCTCTAAATGTAGCAAAGGGGGAATTTGTATCTTTTATTGGTCCATCTGGATGCGGCAAAACAACCTTATTGAGAGTTTTTGCGGCACTGGAGAAACCAAATTCGGGAGAGTTAATTGTTAAAGGTATGTCGGCTGAGAAAGCTAGGCAAGAACGCACTTATGGTTACGTTTTTCAAGCAGCAGGGTTGTATCCTTGGCGAAACATAGCAAAAAATGTCCGGTTGCCATTAGAAATTATGGGTTTTAATAAAGATGAAATGGCTGCAAGGGTAAAAAAAGTATTAGAGTTAGTGGATTTAGCTGGATTTGAAAAAAAATACCCGTGGCAACTATCGGGAGGTATGCAGCAGAGGGTTTCCATAGCGAGGGCTCTATCTTTCGATGCAGATATTTTGTTGATGGATGAACCCTTTGGCGCCCTTGATGAGATAGTAAGGGATTATTTAAATGAACAGTTACTTAAACTTTGGCAATCAACAAATAAAACCATTTGTTTTGTAACCCACTCCATACCTGAGGCAGTGTACCTTTCTACTAAGATTGTCGTAATGTCTCCCAGGCCAGGTCGAATTATAGATATTATTGAAAGTGATTTGCCCCAAGAAAGACCTCTGGATATCAGAGATAGTAAGAAGTTCATTGATATCGCTCAACGAGTTCGAGAGGGGTTAAGGTCAGGCCATCAATATGAATAAATCAGTTTTACCCATTGCCGTGATAGTTTGTTTCATTATGATTGTTTGGTATTGCTGTGCAATTTTATTGAACTCTTCTTGGGCCTTGGATAAGGCGGAAAGGAGTGATAGATCTCTAACTTTTGTCGAACTAGTGAAAGACACCTGGTCGCAAAAGAAACCGAAATTGCCAGCACCTCACCAAGTCGTTGAAGAAATGTGGAATACTATTATTTATAAAAAAATTACCTCCAAAAGATCTTTGGTTTATCATGGATGGATAACTCTCTCTGCGACTCTTGCTGGCTTCGTCCTTGGTACGGGTCTTGGTATTTTGCTTGCCCTAGCGATTGTACACGATCGTGCCACAGACCTTAGTGTAATGCCTTGGATAATAACTAGTCAAACTATACCAATATTGGCACTAGCCCCAATGATCATAGTTGTTCTTGGCTCTGTTGGGTTTACGGGGCTTTTGCCTAAAGCTGTTATATCAATGTACTTGTCTTTTTTTCCTGTCGTAGTGGGAATGGTAAAGGGGCTGAGGTCTCCCGAGTTGCTTGAAATCGATCAAATGAAAACTTGGTCGGCCACCAAAATACAAATACTATTCAAGTTAAGGTTCCCTAAATCTGTTCCTTACTTATTTACGTCCTTAAAGTTGGGAATGGCGGCTTCATTAGTTGGTGCAATTGTAGGTGAGCTTCCTTCTGGTGCAATTGCTGGTCTGGGTGCTAGAATGCTTGCCGGGAGTTATTACGGGCAAACAATTCAGATATGGAGTGCTTTATTTACGGCTGCTATTCTAGCAGCATCGCTTGTCGCAATTATAGGTTTCATCCAATCCATAGTTTTTAATAGGATGATGATTTTAAAATGAGCTGGTTTCTTTTCTTTGCCCTATCCTTCTGGCTTTTTACCTGGTTCCTAAACGTCAGAATCAGTAGAACAAAACTTACTAAACTAACCAAAATCATGCCTCCTATTCTTTTTGGAGCTTCCTTGATTTTAATTTGGGAGGCCTCAATATCAGCATTCAATGTCAGTGCAGTCATATTGCCAGCACCTTCTGCAGTTTTCATTAAACTTTTGAACAGTACGGCTATACTCTGGATTGATTTTGTTCAAACGTTTATTAAAGGTGCTCTTTCTGGTTTTCTTTTAGGGTGTTCTGCAGCACTATTTGTTGCGCTAATTGTTGATAGATTTAAATTCTTGGAGAGGGGTCTTTTACCAATAGGAAATTTTATGGCGGCACTTCCAATAATTGGAACTGCGCCAATTTTAGTTCGTTGGTTCGGCTTCGATTGGGAGTCAAAGGCTGCAGTTGTAACAGTGATGGTATTTTTCCCCATGTTGATTAATGCAATTCAAGGTTTACAGATGTCCGATACGATTCATAGAGATCTAATGAGAACATACAATGCAAGCTATTTTCAGACTCTAATTAAACTTCGGCTGTCTGCGGCAATGCCATTTATTTTTAATGGACTTAAAATTTGTTCTACCTTAGCATTGATAGGTGCGATTGTTGCGGAGTTTTTTGGATCGCCAATAAAAGGAATGGGTTTTAGGATTTCTACCGAAGTAGGGCGATTTGCACTTGATATGGTTTGGGCTGAAATAACGATAGCAGCATTGACAGGATCGTTGTTTTACGGTGGAATTGTTTTATTAGAAAAGGTTACAACCTTCTGGCATCCATCGCAAAGAGGAAGAGCGTAATAAAAGTTGTTAAAAGGAGAACAAATATGAAGAATTGGATGAAGTTTGCAATCAGTGGAGGCATACTGATGATTGCCTCAATGACTAGTGCGGCAGATAACGTAACTATCCAGTTAAAGTGGGTCACACAGACTCAGTTTGCCGGATATTATGTTGCGCAAGACAAAGGTTTTTATAAAGATGAGGGTTTAAATGTTACCATAAAACCAGGTGGACCTGATATAGGACCGATGCAAGTCCTAGCTGGAGGTGGCGCAGATGTAGCAGTGGATTGGATGCCTTCGGCTCTAGCTGCACGGGAAAAAGGTCTTTCCGCAGTTAACATAGCCCAGCCGTTTAAAAGTTCAGGAATGATGCTTACCTGCCGAAAGGATAGAGGTGTTAATTCTACCGCTGACTTGAAGGGAAAAAATCTCGGTGTTTGGTATTACGGTAACGAATACCCATTCCTGAGCTGGATGGGTAAATTAGGTCTTTCTACTGATGGCGGCTCTGATGGAGTTACGGTATTCCGACAAGGTTGGGATATTCTCCCTTTGACCCAAGGGGATGCAGATTGTGTTTCGACAATGTCGTACAACGAATATTGGCAGGTTCTTGCAGAGGGGTTAAAAGCTTCAGAGCTTACAGTATTTAAGTATGAAACTGAGGGCGTGGCAACCTTAGAAGATGGTTTATATGTTTTAGAAGAAAATCTGAATGATGCTGCTTTTAAGGATAAAATGGTGCGTTTTGTGAGAGCCTCCATGAAAGGGTGGAAATATGCTGAAGAGAATCAAGCGGAAGCAGCTGAGATAGTTGTTGATAACGATGACTCTGGAGCACAAACTGTTGAGCATAATACGACCCAAATGGGAGAAATAGCTAAACTAACCGCAGGAAGCAACGGAGCCCTTGATCCAGCTGACTATGAACGAACCGTCAAAAGTTTGATGACAGGTGGTTCTGATCCAGTAATTACAAAAATGCCGAAAGGTGCCTGGACCCATATGATCACCGACGCTGCTCTAAAGTAGGTGGTAAAAAAAAATGTGCTCAGAAGTGCAAAAAGTGCTTCTGGGCAGGAAGTATCAAATTTTAGAAATTGGAGAGAAATAAGTGACTGCTTACTCAATTGTACGCATCGATATCAAAGATGAGGAAGAATATGCTAAGTATGCTAAAATAGCAACGCGGGCAATAGACCAATTCGGTGGTGAGTTCTTAGCTCGGGGTGGCGAATACCACCATATTGAAGGAACTAGTCGAGCGCGCAATGTGATAATAGAATGGCCTGATGTGGAAACTGCAAAAAAATTCTATTATTCGGACCTCTATCAAGAGGCTCTTAGCTACGGAATTCCGGCAGCAATCCGCGATTATGTTATTGTAGAAGGCATATAAAGAGAATATTTTTTTCAGTAGCGTGTCTATCAAGCCCTTTGCCTATTTCTTTTTTACGTAGTATTCCCTCAGGCGCCTATCAGTCTTTTCACCATTTACAACCCTTGAAGCTAAAAACTTATGATTGTTTTCTGTGCAGAAATATGGAATGTCCAAAACTGCTGCGGGGTCGTCAGATAATATTTTTATGATCGCACCATCATTTACTTGGTCCATTTTCTTTTTTAATTTTAGGACGGGTAGAGGACACAATAGTCCAGTTGCATCAATTTCAATATCTGGTTTCATTTTTGTTTACTTTATCACCAAGATTGTAAAATCACTTTTATTCTGCAGCCACTGTCGAAATTTTTTCAACTTTCACAGCACAATATTTAAATTCTGGAATTTTTCCATAAGGGTCAAGAGCTGGATTGGTAAGCAGGTTTGCTGCTGCTTCCACGAAAGCAAACGGCATAAATACCATATTTGTCAAAATTTCTTTATCAGCAATCGCCATAATTTCTATGCTTCCTCTTCGGGTCGATACTCTTACAGTGTCACCTGCGACAATATTTAACTTTTTAAGTGTTTCTGGATTTAATGCACAAGTTGCTTCTGGGTTAACTGTATCCAAAACATTTGATCGACGGGTCATCGAACCGGTATGCCAATGCTCAAGCTCTCTGCCTGTGGTCAGGACAAGAGGAAACTCTTTATCTGGAACTTCAGCCGGTTGAATTATCTCTGCAGGCGTAAATTTTGCTCGCCCGCCAGCTCTTGGGAAACCGTCACCAAACACAATTGGTTGTCCTGGGTCACTCTCGTCCAGGCTAGGATAAGTTACCGCATCCTCGTTTTCCAAGCGTTCCCAAGTTATGTTGTCTAAGGATTTCATAGACAATTTCATTTCAGCGAACACATCTTTTGGTTCTTTGTAAGTCCAATCAAGCCCTAGCTTTTTTGCTAATTCAACCGTTATCCACCAATCTTCTCTCGCTTCACCGGGTGGAGTTACTGCAGGCCGTCCCATCTGAACTTGCCTATTTGTATTTGTAACTGTACCTGATTTTTCGGCAAAAGCTGCTGCAGGCAGTATAACGTCCGCATAATTAGCTGTTTCCGTGATGAATAAATCTTGAACAATTAAATGATCTAATTTTGCGAGTGCTTCCCTAGCATGGTTAAGGTCTGGATCGGACATTGCCGGGTTTTCCCCTAAAATGTACATACCATTGATGCTTCCATCATGAATAGCATCCATAATTTCAACTACAGTAAGACCTTTTTCCGAAGAAAATTCTCCAGTTTTCCATATATGTTTGAATGCTGACCTTACGCCCTCATCAGAAACACTTTGATAGTCTGGTAAAAACATCGGTATTAATCCTGCATCTGATGCACCTTGGACATTATTTTGACCCCGAAGTGGATGGAGTCCTGTACCTGGTCGCCCCACCTGTCCACACATTAATGCAAGGGAGATTAGGCATCTCGAATTATTTGTTCCGTGTACATGCTGACTTACGCCCATACCCCAAAAAATCATTGCCGCTTGCGCCTTTGCAAACTCTCTTGCAACACTTGTCAGTGTCTCTGAGTCAACTCCACAGATTTCAGACATCGCTTCAGGAGAAAACTTCTGTAAGTGTGCTTTCTCGGATTCCCAATTTTCCGTGTAACCTTGAATGTACTGCTCATCATACAACTTTTCCCGAACTATAACATGCATTATGGCATTTAGCATTGCTACGTCTGTACCTGGTTTAAATTGTAGCATGTGGCTGGCGTGCCGTTTCATTGCTGTTCCCCGTGGATCCATAATGATTAATTTTCCACCGCGCTTTGTAAATTGCTTAAAGTAAGTTGCCGCAACTGGATGGTTTGCGGTTGGGTTCGCTCCAATTATTATCGCTACATCTGCATTTTCAATTTCGTTGAAAGTAGCAGTTACCGCTCCTGATCCCACATTTTCCATTAAAGCGGCGACAGAAGATGCATGGCAAAGTCGTGTACAATGATCCACATTGTTGTGACCAAAACCTTGCCTAATCAATTTTTGGAATAAATAAGCTTCTTCATTAGTACACTTTGCAGACCCAAATCCGGCTACCGCTTTACCTCCATTTTCTTTTTGAAGTTTAATCAATCCATTAGCTGCATAAGTGAGTGCCTCTTCCCACGTAGCTTCTTTGAAATGCTTAAGTGGATTTTCAAGATCGACATTAAGACCCTTGGGAGGTGCGTCATCCCTCCTAATTAAAGGTTTCGTTAATCTGTGTGGGTGATGAATATAGTCGAACCCAAAGCGGCCCTTTACACAAAGTCGTTGTTCATTTGCCGGTCCAGGGCCTCCATCGACATTTTTTATTTTGCCATTTTTTACTTTAATATTTATTTGACAGCCAACTCCACAAAATGGACAGACAGACTTTGTTTCTGAGTCGTAATCTTCACTATCACCCACTTGGTGGAGGTCCAATGCGGAGGCTGGCATTAGCGCACCTGTAGGACAGGCCTGTACGCATTCTCCACACGCCACGCAAGATGACGACCCCATCAAATCATCTTGATCAAAAATTACTTTTGTATTCCTCCCCCGACCTGCCATGCCTATTACGTCGTTTACCTGCACCTCTCTACAAGCTCTGACGCACAAATTACACTGGATGCATGCATCGAGATTTACTCCCATGGCTACGTGACTATCATCCAATAATGGAATTTTAGCTTCCTCAACTTTTGGAAACCGACTCTTGTTTATTTCTTGATTATTAGCTGTTTTCCAAAAGTGAGATGATTGATCATGAGCAATGTCTTGCTCTGGTTGATCACTAATTAGTAATTCTAACACGGTCTTTCGTGCTTTTTTTGCGCGTAGTCCTTCAATATTAACTATCATACCATCGGTTGGTCTTCTTACGCACGACGCAGCAAGCACTCTTTCTCCCTTTATTTCCACCATGCACGCTCTACAATTCCCGTCTGATCGATATCCAGGTTCACCTGAATGGCAAAGGTGAGGAATGATTTTTCCTTGTCTTTTAGCAACTTCCCAAATGGTTTCATTACTTGTTGCAGACACCTCTTTTCCATCTATTGAAAAGGTAATCTTTTTTGTCATTAACTCACCTCTTCGGGGAAATATTTAATTGTGGATAAAATAGCATTAGGAGCGGCCTGCCCAAGTCCACAAATTGATGCATCAACCATGGTTTCACATAGATCTGACAGAAGTTCTGTATCCCATTTATCTGCACACATTAGTTTCACGGCTTTTTCACACCCCACTCTGCATGGAGTACACTGCCCACAACTTTCGTCTTCGAAGAAGCGCAACATATTTAAGGCAGCATTGCGGGCTCGGTCTTTATCGGATAAAATTATAACGGCTGCCGACCCGATAAATGTTCCGACGGTTTGAAGTGTATCGTAATCCATTGGAACATTGTCTACTGATGCAGGCAGTAGACCTGAGGACGGACCACCCGGTTGGTAGGCCATGAATTTATGCCCCTCAAGCATCCCACCTGCTGCCTCTATAATATCTACTATTGTTGAGCCTGCCGGTAACAAGTGAATGCCTGGCTTTTTCACGCGGCCTGACACTGAATAAGATTTTAACCCTAATCGTCCGTTTTTCTCTATTTTGTTAAGTATTTCGGGACCTTCTCGACAAATTTTGGCAACCCAGTGTAGTGTTTCAACATTGTGAACTAATGTTGGCTTATTAAAGATACCAACTTCAGCTACAAATGGGGGTCTATGCCTTGGAAGACCCCGCTTACCTTCAATACTTTCGATCATTGCTGACTCTTCGCCGCATATGTAAGCGCCCGCTCCACGCCTGAGGTCAATATAACCGGGTGAAACTATTTTTTTTGCTTCCAGTATTGAAATTTCGTTCCTAAGTATTTTTATAACAGCAGGATATTCGTCTCGCATGTAAATAAAAATTTTCTTTGCATCAATAGCCCAAGCGGCAATCAGCATACCTTCTAGAAAAAAGTGCGGTGTTCTTTCAAGGTAATAGCGATCTTTGAAGGTTCCCGGCTCACCTTCATCTCCGTTAACTGCTAGATACTTTTCTCCCTCCATACTTCGTACTATGGACCACTTTTTCCCAGATGGAAAACCTGCTCCACCAAGCCCTCGTAACCCTGACTCTGATATTTTGGACTCAATTTCCGATCTCTCGCTCTGACCATTTCGAAAACTTGTAAGACTTCTGTATCCTCCATCTGCTAAATACTTATCAAAATTTTCATATCTAGGGACTCTGGCAGAAAATTCCATGTTGGCTATTGCGCTTCGAGTGTTCGCCAGATCCGCATTGTCGATATGATTGTGACCGATTTCGAGTACAGGCGCAGTATCACATCTACCCATACACGGTGCTCGT
>MDTA01219246.1_pt1 | contig 11058 bp, 3 predicted proteins | sample 811151 | NCBI WGS metagenome assembly MDTA01 (sample SAMN05326648, study PRJNA326480) | marine metagenome | isolation source: seawater | place: Indian Ocean: South | collected 2010 | reverse complement strand
GAGATTTAAAAGGATTGTAATTGTAATAATGACTATTAGCTACCTCATCATCTATAAAAAATTTATCACCGTTAGGCATATCTATTGTTAAATCTGCTTCAGGTATATCTGCATGTTTAATTGCTTGGTATATTCTTGCCATGTGTTTACTAGGATTAAATTGTCCTAATCCAATACTAGGTTCACCTAAATATTTATATGCTGCACCTGCATAAATAGTATTAGCTAAGTCATTAGACATACCACTAAATCTTTTTGACCAATCTTTGTTCTCTGCTTTTGTTCTATCAAACTCAGATTCTAAAGCAAACAATGGTATTAATTTCATTACTACTTGTGGTTTATAACCTAACGATAACAACTCGTATGCAATATCTACAGGATCTACTTTAGCCATTTGGACCTCTAAGTGTTTTGATTCCTCTGTTAAATGATCCAAAGAAATTGGCATGTTTAGTGATATTGCTATCAGTGTAGTTAGTACCGTCATTAACATATTTACTCTTATCTATGCTAAACAGGTCCTTAATCCTACGTACAGTATCAGCTTTCATTTTTAACCAATGATCTTGACTTTCTACTACATCTTTGATAACTTGATCTTTGCCACCTGCTACGTTCCAATTTATTCCATAATCTTTATTTAAATCTAATTGATATTGTTCAGGCATATTCTTATCTATACCTGCATTTAATGATCTTATAGTATCCATACTTGTAGGTTGTCCTGTAAGTCCTGATGATATACCTGTAATTAAAGCTAAAGTTGTTGGATCAGATTGTAAAAATTCTTTACGGTCTGACAATGACATGCCTTGCATATCTTGTATTTGTCTCTCTTGATTTTTTCTTGATGTATATGAAGTTAGATCCATTAACCATTTACCATACAAAGCTCTCTCTGCGTACTGTCCACCTGCAATCATTAATGTAGCTAAACCACCTGCACCTAATCTTGTTGCTATAGATCCTGCACCTGACTTCTTTAATATATCCATAGTTGCTTGTATACCTTTTGCACCTTTTGCTTTTGTTGCTTGTGCAATTTTAACAACACTCTCACCTAATTGGTTTTGTTTACTTAACCATTGTCCAAAGTATTTAGGACTTTTACCACTAGATACCCACCATGCAGCAAATGGTCTATAAGCTAACCACTCTGCGTTATATAATCCTTTTTCAAATATGTATTCTAATTGTTTACCTAACGGTCCAGGTTCTGCTGCAGATCTTGCAAAGTTCATAACACTTTGTTTCCATGCTTTGTCTGTACCTACTGCATGTGCTGCAAGCACACCACCAATTTCACCAATAGCACCACCTGTTATAGCTGCAAATCTATCTGCAATATCACCACTATTTAAATTGTCTAACAATGCAACTCTTGATATATCTTGTAATGCTTTAGCAGTTTCATTTACAATATCATTATCTACAGTAGGTTTAACAAATGTAGCTACACGAGGATCTGTATATAAAACTTGTCCATACTGTCTACTTGCAGTTATAGCTTCCTCAATAGGTTTCATTGTTACTTCGGCTATTTCATCATCTATTATTTTTGCACTGTCATCTAATACAATTATGTCGTCAAGGTCATTTACATTTCTAGGTTGATCCTCAATAATGCTTACAGGATTAGCTATGTTTATATCCAAATAACTTAAATCGCCTGTAGATCTTACAGGTGCTAGTGGTTCTACTAATGATTCATCAATAATAACATTGCTTATACCTTGTTCACGCATTTGATCAAATACTGTTCTACCTTCTAATGCGTCAAACTCCATTACTTCACCGTCTACTACTGCTTTAATATTAAATGTTTGCTTAGATAATTCCTCAGCTTGTTCTAGTCCTGCTTGTGTTGCAGGTACACCAGGATCCTCACCTGCTAGTGCATTTATAAACCCTGTTCTACCTAAATCTAAAAAGTTTTGATTACCAGGACCTACATATATAATTGCAGTTTTCTTTGACATATCAGGAATAATAGGCCTTATTGTTGATACACCAGGTTCACTTGGTGTGTATCTATACACATTATCAAATTCATCACCTGTTAATTCTCTACCTTCATCATCAAAAAATTGCGCACGTTCAAATCCTAAACCTTCATACCAATTTACTAACCAATTACCTGTACCAGGATCAGGCCAAAGTTCTATTTGTGTTCCATAAAAATCAGCAAATTCTGTAAGTCTTGTCATTATTTTTCTACCTATGCCTTGACCTTGTGCTTCAGGTTTTAAATACAATGAGTTTATATATATTGAATCGTTGCCTCTTGATGATAAAGTAAAGAGTTTTAATTCGTTATTAAATTCACCTAATATTTCTTTTTCCATTTTTTCTGCTAACTCTGCGCCTGTTAATGTTTGTGATGTCAATTCATCTGTTGCAATAAGAAAAGCATGACCAGGCCTAACAACACGTGTATGTCCTTTGCTATCTATAAACGCTACATGTTGTGCGTTACCTTCCATAGATAAATTAGCAAATGTATCGTAGTATTGATTTATATCCGCTTCTAAAGATCTTATGTTATATACATTTAAATCTTGTACTTGTTCTAATACTTCTGCAGGAGATTCGTGGCTTAGTATTGTAAAGTCTCCGTAATTAATTAGATCATTACCTGTGTCTTGTGCAAGTGCTTCATACACATCTGATATTATTCCTCTAGCTTCTTTGTATATAGCAACTTTTAATGAACGATCTATATCTAAACCTTCTATTGAACTAGCTACAATGTTATCTACATTAACCACATGGTGTGCATTGTTTTCAAATGTAAGTGCTTTTGCTTCTGCAAGTTCATTGTATATCATGTTGTTAAGTGCAGGTAACACAACACTATTAGCATTTATAATATGTTTTAATTTATCTGATCTACCTAATGAACTTCTGTACAAGTTTGATTCATCTATTAGATAATTCATTTCCTTATCTGTAATGTCAAGATCATAAGCAAACTCTCTAGCACCTGCAGCACCCACACCATTAGGATTATCTACATGTGATTCTGCATTTACTTTTTGTGCAGCTAATGCAGTTTCATAAAACGGATCTGTGTATAACACTTGTGCAGCAGGTATATTTTCTACTTCTGTATTAAATAAATAACCTAAACCAGGATACCTTCTATCAGGATTAAATCTTGTAGATCCTCTATATCTGTCTGCTTGTTTACCTTTTTTACCTTCACCTGTTTTTTTAGTCCACCAATTCTTTAATCTTTGTGGCCATGATATAAACTTGTTACCTTTAGTAAAGTATGGTGATGATCCACCTATACCAAAAGGTATTCTTGTACCACCTTCTGTAGTATGAAATGTATCTACACCACCTACGTTTGCATACAAGTTATTAATAATAAAATCACCTTCATCTTGTGTTAAATAACCTAAGCGAACTATGTCATCTATATTTAAATTGTGTTCATCTAATGCAACTATGTAATCAAATACTACTCTTGCAGGTATAGGTATATCTAACTTTGCTGCAAACACTACATTATCAACTAATGATCCACCTGCTATAAAATTAGAAGCATACCTTTTTTGTGCATTGTATACACCGTTATTAGCAAACTCATCATACTTTTTAGTCTTTTCTTGTATTTCAGATAATATATCTTGATCAATAAAACCTTCAACAAATATATCATCATACCCATGCGTAGCTAAATCAATCATTGCTGCTTGTATTTCATAATGCCAATGAGGTGTAAAGTTATCAACACCACCTAACTTACGATTGTTCATTTGTATTATGTTCCAAAACCTATTAAAAGGATCGTATTTTTCCCTATAGGTTTTCCAACCTAACCCACCAGGCATAACATCAATAGCTAAATCATTTATTCTTTTAATTAATTCAGCTACATTTTCAGGATACTTACCTAAATTAAAAGCATTTATATCATCTGCATAACTCCTTGCGTTACTTATCCATATTGAATTTGAATCTAACCAATTTGCTGCACCGTTTATTCTTGAATTTGGTTTTATTAAAGCATGGTCCATACTTGTAGCTGTCTCTTTGTTTAAGTTATCTACTTTAACTTCCCAATAATCTTGTGGTTCGTGTAGTAAATTAGCATGATCAGGCCTTACAGGTAAACCGTCTGCCATTAATGGATTATCACTATTAGGATAATAAACCATTTGCAGATCCTCATCACTTAGTACAGTAAATCCTTTACTCCACCAAAAAGAATCATCAGACATTGATGTGTCAAAACCTTCTTTAGAAAAATCAATTAAAGTAATTGGTACATCTATATCATTAGATAGCTTTTTAAGTTTATCTACTATCTCTGTACCTATACCAAATCCTTGTTTATCAGGTTTAATGTATAGTGCTTCTACGTATATTTCCTCTTTGTCTAAGACATTGTTAGCTGATAGATCAAAATGTAAACCACTACCGTCTCCTGCTTCGCTTTGTGTGTCATCTAAAAATTCACCATACTGCTCTTTTAGATCATCTAACAACTGCATTACTTTATCCTCTTTATCTAATTCAGGTTTATCTTTAGGTAAATTTAAATTAGATTCTGTTGTTGGTTCTCTTACGTATGATGTACTATTTTTAAACTCTAATAGCTCACTCTCATTGGTAAATCCAAATCCTTCATACCACCTTGATATATCACCTTCATCTGATGACGGTTCTATAAATATTGGTAATTGATATTTATCTGCAAATTCTATTACTTTATCTATTACTGCTGTACCTGTACCTTGTCCTCTATATACATCAAATACTTCTAAGTATTTTCCTTCTATACGATCATCTTTTAAAAACACTTGAAATTTATTTACTCCAGGAAAATCTTGACGTATAAAATTATATATATCTGACCAATCATCTGCCATTTGTGTAGCAGAAGGTATACCAATTAATTCATTAACTACTGCTTTTTTTACTCTAGTAGTTCTAGGTGCAACTGTATTACTATCTACAGGACCTAATGCAGTTTCTAAATAAGCTATTTTACCGTCTTTATTTGTTTGATTAGGTTCAAGATTATGCTCAAACAATACCTTCCATATAGGATCTTTACTTAGATCCTCTTGCATTTTTCCTTTATATTTATCGTTTAACATTTTAGTTGCTTCTGATAAAAATACTTCTACTCCTGACCAACCTGCAGGAAAAAACCCGTCTAATAATTGATAATGTTTGTTTTCAAAGTTTTGTGGCATAGTAGCTGCATGTCTACTTGTTTGTGTCCACTCATCACCTTCCCAATTATTATCTAAAGTTTGTACAAAATCATTGTATATGTACGGATTGTTTTGATGTGATAAATAATTTGCTGTTGCTTCTTTTATATATCCCTTAGCTTGTTTTAATTTAGTTAAATATTCAGTTGTAGTTTCAGGTACGTATGATTCCTCTTTTAAACTTTTAAGATATTTTTTAACTCTTTTCCATATTTCTGATGTATCAGTTATTCCTGCTTTATCTGTTTCAGCAAATGCACTAAACAATGATTCACCAAACATTGCTGTTGATCTAGCAGCAAATGATTCAGGTACAACTTGTCTTATCTTATATGATTCTCTGCCTGCTTGACTATCTAAAAAATTACCATACCAACTGTTGTTTAAACTTGTACTTGTGTTTTCGTATGACATAAATCTGCTAAAACCTCTGCGATAATCACCAATAATAAGATCTACTATATCCTCTGCTTCTGATTCGGCCCAATTAATTCCACCTTGCATATCTATAAAATCGTATTTTTTTGCTATTTCTTTTACTACACGTGTAAATTTTTCATCTGCTTTTGCAATAAGATCAATTAACTGTGGAAATGGTATATCCTTCATGCCTTGCAACAGTTGTTCCATTTGTCTGTTGCCTGCACTTATGTGTATAGCGTTTTCGGATAATAAATAACGTACAGCGTCAAGCATTATTGCATGACGATCTAAACCTAAACCTTCATAAAATTCATCAACAATAGCATTTAACTTAGTTGATAATTCGTTTAATTCATCAATCCTTGCCATGTGCTACTTCTTGATCATATTTTTTAATCTCTTTAAGCATGGCGGACATACCCTTTTCTTTATGTACTTTTACAAAATGTTTTATCTTAGCGTCTCTATCCATTACGCATATCCACCTTGATTCATACTACGTAGTTGCCTTACACTTCCTAACAAATTAGTTATGTCATTTGCTTGTGCTTGTTGCATATCACTACGATCCTCACGTGCTTCTAAATATGGCATAGCATAATTAGCTACTGATTCCTCAGGTGTTATAAGTTGTGGCAAGTTATCAAGAGTATCTTGTAAATCATCAAACATACCTCTGTTAGCTAACTGTATAGCTACTTGTTGTTGTTGTTCGTATAATTCTGAATTAGCAAAATATTCCTCATCACTTGTTGTAACTACATCACCTAATAGTTCCCACTCTGCTCTTGACAATGTACTTGTGTCATAACCCATTGTGGCCATACCGCTTTTAATTGCTCTACGTTGATCAAACAAAGTAGGTGCAGTATATTTTTTAGGTGTAATAGGTGGTACAATTACAGGCCTTGTTGCAGCTTCCTCTAGCACTGTCTCTACTGATTTAAGTCTAAGGTTAGCTTCTGTCATTGCAGATTTCATTGCTGCTTGTGAAGCATTACCCCACCTACCTTTTTCTAATAAATAATCGTTGTAACTCATGTATCCACCATTAACCATTTTTAATTGTACAGCTTCTTTTTCATCACTTGACAATGCTATCCATGATGTTTTACCTGTACTTTGTCCATTAATGTGATCCATACCACCGTATATATCTCCTGCGTTTTCTATAGTTACTTGTGCTGCTTGTGGTATCTCTGTGTTTTTAACACCCATGTAATCAATTTCACCATTAACCATGTTTTGTTTTGCAACTGCCGCAGTTTGTGGTCCAGGTACCATATAACCTAAACCTACACCACCAAAACCTTCACCTGTTATTGTGTTAGCTGCAAAGTAATTATCTGCTTGTGCTTTAACAGTATTAAGTTCCTCGTCTGTATATGAATCATCTACAGGTTGTATGTAAATGTTTTGACCAAAAGTTCTGTATAATTCATCTTTATCATCTTGTGATAGTAACTCTGTACGTTCGTTTACTTTTTTACCGTCTACATATTCAACTATATAATATTTAGCAGATCCTGCTACTTCTGTAGATGTAACAATTCTATCGTCCTCAACAGCACCATAGTAATTTGTATATGATCCTTTGTAATCATGCAGGCCTGTTTCATCAACTAATGTTGTTTGTGGTTGTGCTAAGATTTGTGGTCTTGGTTTAAAACCAACAGGTCCTACATTTAATGCACCGTAGTTATTAGGAAAAGCACCAAACATTTCTAAATTAATATTTATACGTCCACCTTTTTCTTTAACGTATTTATCTAATTGATCAGAGTGGTACATCATAGATCCACTACCGTCTTGCGGTCTAACTATAATAGGAAATACATCATCATTGTTTGCTGCTGTTTCTTTAACAGTTGCAAGTTGCCATTGGTAAAATTTGTCATCACCAATTAATCCTGCACCCATTTCTTGCCCTCTATATATTTTTGTAAATAACTCGTTATCTACATTTACCATTGGTCCAGGTACACCTGCCCACCTTGATTCACCTGTGCCTTTGGCTAGTGCTGTGTTTACTATATTTATTGCTCGTTTATATCCCATATTAAAATTAGTTGTATCTTTACTATTTACTGAAGTTATGTACATCATGTATTGCAAAGTTCTTGCTACTACTTGATCAACAGGTAATGTGCTGTATGAACTTATTTCTGCTTTAACTTCCTCCTCAAAACCTTGAAAATACATAGGTTCTGTACGTGTACTTGTACCTGTAGTTATATATTCTGATGATGTGTTATCTATGTATTTTATTATTTCTGCTATAAAATTATCAATTACTTCTTGTTCTGTCATACTTCCTCAGTAGGTAACATGTACCCATATTGTTCCATTACTTCTTGATCATATTGCAAATCCTCTAAAAACCTTACAGGTTCGCTAAACCAATTATCTAATACTCTTTCGTATACTAAATAAAAATCAGGATACTTATTAATGATACCACTTACGGTCTCTCTTAGTTGCTGTCTTTCCCTAAAGAACTGTCTGCTTGATCTCCAACCGTCTTTTGTTAATCCTGCTGCTAATGACTTTTGTTCTAGTCTTGTAACTTCTGAAAAGAATATATCTAAACCTTTACCTGTATCTGTACCACTTAATTTAGCGTTTTGATCCCATGTTTTTAATTCATCTACTGCTTGTTCTGTACCTGCGCTTTGCATAACACCAGGAATAGGACTACCGTATCCAGGAAATCTAACACGTGCTTCATCATCAGATATAGCTAAGAATTGATTTCTTGCACGTGCTTGTCTTGGATCTGTAATGTCAAATGTTTCTAAACTATTACGTCTAAGGTTTTCTACATAGTACGAACCTAATCTTTGGTTTCTTATGTATAACCATTGTTCTGCATTTAATGTTTGTCTTTTACCTGATCGTAAATTTCTTATATATGCTTCATAACTAAATTCACCACCACCACCGCTAGGTATAGCGTATTGTGCTGTAAGACTATGTGATTCAAACAATTCAGGATTTTCCTCTTGCCATGCAACACCACGTTCGTCTACAGGTCTAGGTTCAATAACTTGTGTTTTAGGTGTAATTAAGGATATTGGATTAAAACCAAATGTTGTAATAAAATACTTTGTTGCTTCGTGATTATCACCAGGAGTAAACAAAAAATTACCTTGTTTATCTTGTGGTGGTGTTTGTAATAATTCTCTATAGTAATCTGCTAGTGCTTGTTTGCTTATAAAGTTATCAGCATTACGTGGATCACCTATGTCATACCTTACGTTTAATGATGTAGGACCAACCCATTGTGATAATGCTTTTATAAAAGTCATACCTCTTGCAACATTAACTGCTTGTTCCATAGTATCTTGTTGCCCTGCACGTGTAGTTGTATCCATACCATTTGCTTCTAATACTGTAAATGCGTCAATAATTGTGTTGCCTGCAACACGCATAAGTTCACCTTGATTTTTATTACTATCCATATACAATGCCTGTACAAATGATTTTAAGTAACCAGGTACACCTGCTGCTGCTACTAAGTCTGCAGGAGTATCAACATTAGGTAATCCATATTCAAACAATCCTTCTACAACGTCATCAAACTTAGGAGACATCTCAGCAATAAATGCTGCAGGTATTTGTACTGTAGGACCAATACCAGGTTTAAATGACATAATTAAGTTAAGTGCAGAAGCATATCCTGCAAGTCTTAATCTTACGTTACGATCTCTACCAAAAGAAATATTAGATAATCCTTCACCTACTATTGGTACGTTAAATACTTCCTCACCTGTTATTTCATCTGTTGCAAAAAAACCTTGACCTTGTACAGGAGATAAATCATTATCCTCACGTAAGTTTTCTATAACTACCTGACCACGTCTTATAAGTTCAGGATTGTTTTTTAGTAATCCTCCCCATGTAGTCATAATTTCTATAAATGCTTCACCAAATGGAAATATAGATCTTAGATTGTATGCTAATTTTTTACGTGTAGATAGATCATATAACAAGTTTTGTACTTCATCTAATGCGTATGCTTTTGCAATATCATCTATCTCAGTAAGTTCATTTATATCTAATCTATTTGCTGCGTCTTTATTTAGGTTGTATCTATTAGCAGCTAAATCTTTTCGTAATTTTTCTATTGCATTTTTAACTGTTGCTGTATCACGATCGTATGCCTTCTTAGATATAGTTCCTTCTTTAAGATCTCTATCTAATTTTTCTAATTTATTTTTTTGTATTTTATATGATTCATTAAAATCCTCTTGTGCTTCTTTTAACAATCTTTGTATATCTTTATTAAAATCTACACCGCTAGCAATATCAGCGTCATTTAATTCTTTAATTCTTTTTTCTATCATTTGTAAATTAATACGTGTATCTTTGTCTCTAAAGAATTTAATACCTACACCTTTTTCTCCTGCTGCTTGTCTAAGATCTCCTATGATATTTTCTAATAAATTAGCTTCAGGTATGTTTGCACCGTATGCACCTGTCCATGAAACAAGTTCATCAGAATCTACTGATTTCTTTATCCTTCCACCGTTTAATATAAGATCTCTCATTTCTTTTGTCATTGAAGGTAATAGATCATATATTGCTCTCCAATATGCTTGTCTAAATACAGGAGATCTTGACATGTTATCTGTACGTTCTCCCATAAACATATTGAACATATTGCTTATTGCCTTTTGATAAAAACTTACGTCATCAATCATGTCTGCTTTTGGTACAGCTACATAATCAGGAAGGTGTATAACGTTAAAAGGATCACCTATAAAATCAATTAAACTTTCGTAATGCTGTTCAGGACTATCAAATATTTCACGAAGTGTTAATGGTTGCTCTAGTAAATCACCGTCTTTTGATTTAGTAATTTTTGTTTTACCTGTTCTCATCATGTTTAACAAACTTGGTAAAGCTATAGTTGCGTTTTCACTATCCTCTATGTTTTCTAGTTTGTACATAGGTCCTGTGATAACACTATCATCTATTTCACCTTTTAATGCTCTGTAAAGTAAATCCTCATCTACTGTAAAACCACCACCAACGTTCATGTGAACTCTAGCAATAAGTGCTTCTGCAATAGCTTGTCTACCTGCACGTGTTGAACTTGCTAGTTCATACTCTGCACCACCTTTATTCCATACTTCTAATAGTTCATCTACATAGCTATCTGCTTTGTCTGCAAATATTTTTGCCATTTCAAATTCATCTTTACCTTGTTTATTTCTAAATAAAAATTTAAACATATCATCATATTCAAGTTTGCGTAACTCATTAAGATAACCTTCTATGTATCTGTTAAATTTACGAGTATCGGTTATGTTTCCTTCCTCGTCCATAAATTGTGTTTTAGTTATAGTGCTGTAATTACGTGGTCCACCTCTAAACCTTACACGTCTACCTTTAACAT
>MDTA01058962.1_pt1 | contig 11059 bp, 10 predicted proteins | sample 811151 | NCBI WGS metagenome assembly MDTA01 (sample SAMN05326648, study PRJNA326480) | marine metagenome | isolation source: seawater | place: Indian Ocean: South | collected 2010 | reverse complement strand
TACAAGAACAAGCTCGATGCAATTTTGATTCTTGACGCGCCGCTGCTGCTGCGCACAACCTACCGCACCGTCATTGCGCCGTTTATCCCGCCGACAACGGCGGCCAAAGTCTCGTTTGTGAGCACGCCCGCCATCAAGCAAGGGCAGTAAGCCCGACATTTAATCCAAATACAGGATCTTATGCAAACCTCAAAAAGGTGTAAAGCGCGGCCTTTTTATCTGTGCCTATAATGTCCACGTTTGCATTTAGCAACCTTTGCCATGTCTCTGGGTTGTCCGGCCCGCCCCAGTATCTTGCCTTGTAGCCAGCGGCGTGGATAGCGTCGACTTTGGCCGCGATGGTGGCGTCGTCGCTTGGGTGGCCCCACTTCATCGACACCCATGCTGTCACGGCCCGTGTTCCTGGATCGTTTGGCACCACGCCGTCTGCGTCCAAGCGCGTGCAGGCACCGGGGCCGTTTGCGGCCATGTGGGTAACAAACGCGGCCGCCTCCTCTTTGGGGACGCCGCTAATCACCACGTCAACGGCCGAGCGCGACCGTGGCATCGGCCCGCAGCCCACCATTGCGTTGTACGGCGGGCTGTTTAACAGGCGCGTCAGCGCGGTCCACGCTGGCGCCCTACAAGCATGGCCAACGTGCGTGAGGTCGATGAGCAGCGTAATTTTCTGGCAGAGGCCCAGTTGCCGCGACCGGACAAAGACGGTGCCGTTGTTGGCGGCAACGCGCTCTGCAAGCGGCCTAAGGTACGCGCCCTCTAGCGTAATGTTCATTGGCGTGTGATGCCCCAAAAAAAGGGTATTGTTCCGCAGCAGCACGTCGGCCTCAACCGAGCAAAACCCCAGCGACAGCGCCTCAAGCAAAGGCGTTTGCGCGACGCTGTAATCATTGTGGGCGTGGGCCCTCTGCAGCGGCACGAGCCCCGGGCCGGCCGCGGCGGCGAGGTGCTTGATGGTGGCGACTTCGTTGGCGGTGGTCCAGCACGGCGGCCGGTGCGCAACCAGCACGGCAACCATCGCGGTGTTGGTCGCCAACAACGCCAGACCCCCAATCGCGGCGCACCACTGCGATCGCACCGCTGGCTCAATTCGGTAGCGCGCGCCGCCCATTTCCCCGGTATGCGCTGACGGAATGTGTGTTGTGTGTGGGTCCTCTTTGTTTCATCTTATCAAGCGCGCATCGATGCGGGTGCGGGTGCCCACAAGCGCGGCGACGGCGGCGTGCTGCGCGGTGCGGCCGCTGCACCAGCGATCAAACCTGGTGGCGTCGGTGTGGGTCGGGGCGCTCGTAAAGAGGCGCCACGGCCTAGGGGGGGGCTGCTGGCGCATCGAGGCGGCGACGACGGCGGCAATGTGCGCGAGCGATGTGTACTGCCGCACGACAACCGGCCTGTGGGTGCCCGGCGTTGGGGCGAGGGCGATGGCGACCACGCCGGAGCAGGCCTCGGTAGCGCGCGGCCCGCCGTTGGCGGCGGCTGCGGCAAGGGCGCGCTCGACGGCGGCGGCGGTGGTCGGGGCGTTTGCGCACGCGGCCTCGAGGCATATTTCCTCGACGCCGGCGGCGGTGCACACCGCCGCGAGCGCCGCGGCCCCCAAGCACAGCACCGACCGCCTGCGTCGCAGCGCTTCGGCAAACTCGGGCCTTCGCATCAGCGCCAAGGCCTCGTCGACGGTTCCGGCCTCTGCGACGTAGCGCCTGCGATGACCACTCCTGGCGGCCAGCTCAAAGGCGCCCGGGGGTTCCGCCTGCCGTTTGGGGCGTGGCACGTGGTGCTGGCCGTGTGCCACCTCGGCACCGCCACCGCGATCATTGTGCACGCGCTGGCGACCGACCGGCGGTGGGCTGTGCCGGTCGATGTGCTGTACAACCAGTGGGAGACGTCGCTGACCGAGGGCGGCGACGAGTGCGGCGGCGACGCTGGGCCGTGCATTGTGACGCTGCACCGGCGCCGGCTCGCCCGCAGCCTGGCCGTGTGGCTTGTGGTTCCCTTTTTCTCGGTGGTGTCCGGGCTGCATCACGCGGCGGCCGCCGGCTCGCTGTTTGGCGCCGGCGGCCCCGCGCCCGAGCGCCGGGTGTGGGCCGCTGTAACGTGGTTCAAGCTGACGTCGCTGCTTGGCACCAAGACGGCCGTTGCACTTTCCCCGCGGCGGCCGCCGCCCGCCTCCGCGGCCGGGTGGTACGCGGCGTCGGTGATCGATGGGGTGGTGTGGGTGCGGTGGGCCGACTACGCCGTGTCGGCGACGCTGATGCTGCTGGTCAACGCGGTGCTGTGGGTGTCGCCGCCCGACCTTCAGACGCTGGTGCTGTGGGCGGCGGTGCAGGTGCTGATCATCGCGGCGGGCGCGGGTTCCGAGGTGGCGGCGTCGGCCGGGCGGCACGGAGCGGCGCGGGTGCTGTTTTGGTCGGCGGTCGCCCCGTTTGCCGGGGTGTGGGCGGCGCAGCTATACGTGTTCTATGTCGCCGTCGACGCCGACACGGGGGCCGACCCCCCCGCGGTGGTGTACCTCTTCCTCTTTGGCCTGCTGGCGGGCTTCTCGGCGTTCCCGATTGTGCACGGGCTCAAGCTGCGGGCGTTGCGGGCGGCGGGCGCCGACGCCGGGGCCCGGCTGGCGGCCAACCTCAAGTCGGAGGCGCGGTACGCCGGGCTGTCGTTTTCGGTCAAGTTTCCGCTGCTGCTGGCGTACTGGGCGGGCAACGTCAACCGCGACGCCACCACCGTCTTTGGGTTTGGCGACCTGCGCGGCAGCGGCAGCGGCAACGCCAGCGGCAACGCCACCGGCACGACGCCCGGGTCGACCGACGACACCGACACGGCGGTCTTCATCGCCTTTGGCATCGGGGCGGCCATCGCGCTGGCGCTCGACGCGCTACTGCTTTACGCATCGCCGCCGCGCCCCGGCGACCTCCGCGGCGGTGCAACGGCCGCCGGCAACTCCTTTGAGCTCACTCAAACGTTATTGTAATAAAGATTTCTACGTGCCGGCACGTGCGCATTTTTTAATTGCGGAATGCCGAAACCCCTTCCTTCTCCCGACGCGTGCGTCGAGGCGGTGGTGGTGGAGGCGCTTGCGTGCCTGGCCGCGCACGCGTACCTGCACTGGCGCGACCACTGGCTCGACACCAAGACGTTCACGGGGGCGGTGCAGCTTGCGGAGGATTCGGCGCGGCGGGTGTCCGCACTAGCCAAGCTCGGGCTGGGCGGCAAGATCTGGACGCCGACGTCGGGCACGACGGTGCGGCCGGCGTACGTAGCGATCGAGCCGACGGCAGGCCTCGAAGCCGCGATAAAGGATGCGGCCCGCGCCGCATCAATAAGCCGGCGGGCGTACGAGGTGATCCGCGACAAGCTGCAAGCGTTTCGGGCGGTGGCGGGCCAGCCCGGGCTGACGTACTCCGTTGTGCAGACCGAGTACGCGGTGCACGAGCTGGCGCGGGCCGAGAAGGAGCTGCTCAAAGCCGAGGCGCGGTTCAAGGCGTGCCAAGCCCGGGGCGTCAAGACAGCGGACCCGGTGATGTTTGAAGCGCTGAAGACGGCCCGCGCCGAGGCGGCGGCCTCGGCGGCAGCGCACCGGGCCAAGTGCCCGATCAACGCAACCCCATGTGGCGACCTCGGCATGCGGGTGCCGCCCAACTCCCCCGGGGCGCAAGCGCGCAACGCCGCCATCGGGGTGGCGCAGTACGTGGCCGACGCCTTTTACCGCGAGGTTCAGGCGCTCAAGGTTCCCGGCTGGATGCCGGTGATTTCGTGCGAAGCGGCTGGTCCGTGCGCGCTTGGCCGCCCCGTTGACCCGCTGGGCCGCGACCGCGGTACGGCGGTGCGCTGCATGTCCAAGGGCGGGCGGACGCACTACGCGCACGCGCAGTGCTTCAACCCCCCCGTCTCGACGGGTGCGGTGCACCGTGCCAACGCGTGGGTGTGCAGCATCTGCAACGAGGGCATTGCGCAGTCGCGGTGCATTCCCGTTGGGGTGTCGCACCCCCAGCAGCACCGCTAGCAGCACCGCTAGCAGCACCGCTAGCCTCAACGCAAGCGGCTCTGCCGCTCGGCCCTGCTCTTTTCGGCGTGGCAGTTTGGACAGAGGAGCTGGAGGTTCCAGCGGTCGTTTGGCCCGCCGGCGAAGAGCGGGATGTTGTGGTCGATTTCGGCTGTGACGGGGAGCGCAGCACTGCACGTTGCGCACCGCCACCGCTGGGCAGCCCCGAGCTCCCACCGCAGCACGGGCGAGAAGCGCGCGCGCTTTGAGCGGCCGAGCCCGACCTTTCCGTGCAGGCGGTACCGCCACCGCGCCAGCCGCTCGCGCATGGCGTGTGCACTTTTTACAACGCAACACTGCCTTTGGTTATATATTCACAACAATGCCAACATCCAGCGCGTGCGCGGCGCGCTTAGTCTTCGTCGCCAAAGGGCACCGCAAAGTTAAGAGTCACGTTTGTGGCATCGGCATCGGCATCGGCGTCGTCGGCGTCGTCGTTGGCGTTGGATTGGTCAAGGGACGTTTCCTTCAAATATGCTTTATATATGTTCATGGCGTCTTTTCGTCTTTCTTCCAGTATTTTGTTTGTAAAAGGATTGGTTTGGAGTGCCTCAATATGTTCTTTTATATTTTCGGCAGGGGTGTTTTTCCAGCCTTCTACTGTTACAATTTCTGTTTCACATACTTGAAGGGCATAGATCATGTTTATTTTTAATCCCCATTTGTTCCTATTAAGGTCTTTACTCAATTTGTCTATGCATTGAGAATACTTCCCTTGTGCTGTTATATGCTCTTGAAAGCCTTTGAATTCACGTTGGAACGTGTCACTCAGCTGTTCTTTCTTAGCTTCCCACTCCTTGTTTGTGTTGGGATTTGTATCGGGGTTTGTCTGCTTCCAAACGGCAAGCTCTTGTGCAGCGTACTCCTTAAACTTGGTGTCATACTCCAGTTCGACAACCTGGGGAATATGGTCTGATAAAATTTCATGTTGCGACCACTGCTCCAAGTTTGCCTCAAAAAATTCGTCTTCGCCCCAAACATCGATTATTACCTGACACACAACTTCAATTTTTTTATAAATGGCATCTTTATCTTCATATTCAGCGTAGTATTGTTCATGCAACGACCACAAACGATCAAATATGTACGATATGTCGATCTCGTACGTTGTCTTTGCAACTGTTAATTTTTTCGTTAACAATGCCTTAATGCGGCCGGGGTCACATTTATTTAAAGCGCCCTGTAAGTAATCGCGAAGAACCCAATTGTACGTAGTAGTATCGTCGTAATTGCTTTCATCCTCTTGTAACTGATCAATGGCATCAATTTTCACGCAGGCAAAGACCGCTGCCTCAAATACCGGAAAGCTGTGAATCCGGTAATTGTCGACATATCGTATAGCTTTTTGCAAAATTTGGTTTGGATTGCACGTCGCATTGTTTGCCAAAACATCAACCATATCCTTTAATTCAACATACCAATTTTTTGGGTAAACACGTAGATTTCGGATTACCACCTTTTCGATGCTTTGAATCATTCTTGCATAGTATGTTTTTAAAGTTTCAACATCGGTTAAGGGGGCTGGTTTCATGATACATACGGTTTCTTTCGCAGATTTTTTTGTGGAAATTTTTTCATAGTTATGGCCCTGTGTAACAACCTCAAACAAGACTTGATCGTTTGACTCTTCTGAAGATAAAAAGAAGCCAGGCATTTCGTAAACTGCCATCTCCATGCCTTTAAAATCAAACTTTTCCCTTTCGGTTTTTGCATTGGTAAGACATGTATTGATGAATTCTTCGTCGTAATTGCGTCCTTTGCGAAGGGGGGTTTTCTCTTGGTTGTAATCGCACATTATTTCGTTGCCTGCTGAAATGAGTTTTCCTTGTTGAACCTCAATTACACAGTACCCCGTCTTTGTCATGGTTAACTGGCAGGTATTCTCAGTAGAAGAGGATGCTTCGTTGGCATAAGCAGCCGCTGCATCGTAATACTTCGTAGCGTCAATAAGTTCAAATTGCGCGCCTGAATAGTTGGCGCAAAACGCATGGTTTGTGGTTTCCCACGTAAAATTACCAGGCGCCGTATTTTTTACGCTGTACGCCTCGTGCAATTTTTTTGTTTCTTCTGGCTCGGATTTGAATTTTTGGTCAAATTCAATTGCGCTAGCGTACCATTTTCCGCGGTACGTGCACACTTGCGATTTTTCTTTTATAGTTGTAGAACTAAACAGCCCTCTTCCGTGATTGGTATTTTTGACGCGATATCTGCTCACAGTCGCAAAATAGTCGGGTATGTCAGGGTCATTTTCAAGGTGATTAGTTATCATAATGTTTGTGGCGTATGTTGGGTCTCTTGCAAACTTCAAGATTGCGTCCTGCATCTCTTCCACTGAGTCAATGTGTAATGCGTCTGTTTTCCATCCTACGCCTTCGCGTTTTATGGGTATTGCGTCGGTCTGTAAAATCGATTGTAGAAGTGTTTTGGGTAGTTCAATAACAGATTTATCCGGTTCTGGATCTGCATCTTTTAATGCTTTAAGTAACTTTTCTACAAACGCATTAAAATCCGGTGACGGTTTGGTCACGGTTTTGAGATTGTCACATATTGTTTTAATGCTGGTTTGCGTGTTTGCTGGTGTGGATGTGGTCGGGTTGCTTGTGTCACTTGTTGTCGGTGTATCAACATGATTTCTGATTTGGGCTCGCAACGTGTTCATCGTCTGAACAAGATTGGCTGGGTTTTTTTTGAAAAGCTCTCTCAGGTGCATTTGAATCTTGTACAACTTTCTGTATTGCTCGTGAGCCGTCATTTCTTTTGATTCGCACCACAACTCAAGCAAGCATTTGCTTGGTTTATCTTGATCAGGTCGCAAAGTAGCGACGTATGCGTACAATATGTTATTCGTTATGTCAGCTGAATTTGGGTCGTCTGAGTCCGAAACTTCAATAGAGACCGGGGTTGTTAGGTCGCTGGGATTAAGTTGTTTGCGTATAGCCCGCTTTACCAAGCTTAGCAGGTGGGGTGTAGAAGTTGCTATGGTAGCGGAAGGTGGAGCTTGACTTGAAAGGTTGTCTTCATTTGACGGGTTATTACCTTTTGATGTGGCCGCGTCGTCTTTGTTGACACTCTTGTTTTGCGTCCACAACTTAACGAATGCACTACACAATTCTTCACGAGTTGGTGTGGTATTGGTTAAGCCTTTTTTAAACGTTTGTTTTTGATCCAATACAAAAACGTATGTGGCATCAGTCTTGGTGCCGCTTTCTTTGTGTTCAATTGTATTCCATTCGAGCTCGGCGTACGTTTCATTGCTGCAAAAGACAAAGCGCGCAATATGCAGGTTGCGGGCCGGTAAACGAGCAAACATACAGCAGCAACTGTCAACGCCAGATAATTGCCGCCAGCGCTTTTTGTTTTGCATACCTTTTCATATCTGTTATGTCCTCTAATTTGCACGTGTACATTGTTTCATCGGTAAATTTTACCTCCAGCTGTGCGCCGGTATCTAAGTTGTTAAATGTCAGGCAACCTTCGCCAATACGAATTTGAATAGGGGATTTTTCTTTCGGTGTGTTATTTTTAAACAGGAAACCTGTGGCCTCATACCACCATGTGGATGTAATTTCTCCATACAAGCCGCCGTCGGCCATACCGCCAACGCAATTGCTTGTCCGTATTTCTTTCAAGGCGGATATATAGAACAATGCAGATTGCTATCACCGGCACATTTACAAGAGCTCGAGCACAAAGCGAAGCGCTGCAAAGGTGGCGACGGCGGCGAGCTGGCCGACAAGGACAATGGCGCGCCAGATGACGGGTGCGAGGCGGAGCAGGACGATGATCCCAAGGATGGCCGGGAGCAGGACCTCGAGCACGAGGTAGCCCGAGCCGAGCGCGACGCACTCGATGTCGATGTCTTCGTCGGCGCTGGGCTGGCAGTTGCCGTACGGCCACGGCCTTGAGTCGTACGTGGCCCACCCCAGCGCGGCGTCGGCGGCCGTGTAGAGGTGGGGCACGGGGTAGAGGTACCGGATCGCCGGGCAGACGGCGGGCGACACGACCTTTTTGAAGGTGGGGTAGGCGATCGACTCGACCGTGTTGTACGGCCCGCAGTCATCGACAAGATGGTCCATAAAGTCTGCGAGCCCGGTCGCGTTGATGTGCACGAGCTTGTAGGTGGTGAGATGCGGGGTGGCGTGGCCCTTTCCGTGGTGAAATAGGTGCTCGATGTCTTTGATGACAGTCTTGATGACGGCGATGACGTCGCCGATGGTGACCTCGAGCATCGAGATCACGTCGAGCACCACATCAAAAATGTGGGCCCAGAGGCGCGAGTGGTGCGAGATGCTCGGGGCAACCCAGAGCACGGTGGCCCTGGCCACGAGCGCGGCAAATCCGACCACAAACACAATGGCGAAGAGCCCCCACAGCGCCACCACATCCCTAAATAGCCCCACGGCCCCGGAAAGCCCGGCATCGACAAGGGCCTCGGCCCCCTTGGCCACATCCTTGACCAGGCGCTCGCCCGACACCACAAGATCCTTGACAATCTCCTCAAGGTGATTTCCGGTGGCGCCAAGCCACTTCATGGCGCGGCGGTGTGGCCACAGCCGAGCGCGGGCGGCATATACTGCATCGGGGCTGCACTGCGCAATAAAACATTTATGCGTCGCGCTTTCTACGTATATATCCTCAACGGTCCCAGACGCCACCGCCTGAATGCCCGCGGCCTACATCCAAGGCGGTACCCTCCACCGGGTGCGGTGCAATGCGCCGTTGACGCGGGCCACGTCGAGGGTAGCCGTCAAGGTGACGCTGTGCAGCGCCAATCAGCACGCCGCCGGCTGCGACCGGTGCGCCGGCAAGCGGCACACCAACAAGACGGCGCGGTGCAGCGCGTCGTTTTCGCTGCGGTCGCCCATCAAAGCGGCCTCTTCCCACACGCTGCACGAGCTGGAGACGGGCCGCCGGGTGCTTGGGCTGTGGCGGCTCGAGGTGGACAACGACGTCGTCGACCCGCGGCTGCTTGCGCGCGCAGGCATTCTCGTTCGCGTTCGCTGACGGCCGGCACATTTGCACGGGTTCTGCTGCCGTGCAATGCCGTCGCACGCCGAGCTGCTGACGTCTGCGCTGGCCCGGGTGCCGGACAACGACCCCAAGGCGGCCAAGGCCGCGCGGGCGTTTGTGATGGGGCTCAAGGGCGACAAGGCGGCCATCAAGTGCGGCATTGCCGCCGAGCGCAAGGCCAGCAGCAAGGCGGCAGCAACCGGCGGCGGCAAGGCGGGCAAGTCGGGCAAGGCGTCGCGGCGCCGCACACAGGTGCCCGAGTCGGTGCTCAAGTACATTGAAGAGAACATAGATGGCGTCGACGGCGTCGACCCCGTCCCCACAGCCGCCACAACCTCCGCGGCCCCCGCGGCCCCCACGGCCGCCGAGAGCACGGGCGACGTCAACGCCGACATCCCGGTGGTCATCACCGACTACAGCTGGCTGCAGCGTTCCGCCGCGCCAGCGCCCGCTAAGCCAACGGCCTCAGCCTCGGCCTAATCATGTGGCGGTGGTACGTATCCCACGACACGGCGACATCGCCCGGCTCGGTGGCATCGCCATAGGCCCCCGGCGGCACGGCCCACGCCGCACCGATTGTGGCAGGCAGCTCGGTGACGCCCGTGGGCAGCGCCTCGGGCATCATGTAGGGCCCGGCGCGGTGGTAGAGCGCGGTGCGCAGCGCGCACGCCGTTGTATCGGGGGCCCCCGTCATTGTCTTCATCATTACACGGCCGCACCGCACGTCCTGCCACGATATGTCACCACACGTCTGCGCGGGGTGCACCGCGGCGTCGGCAAACACGGCGCGGTAAAACACGGGGTAGTACTCTTTCATGGCGGCCGCGTCGGCGACGCGGGTTCCGGCGTAGAGCGCCTGCTTGGCGCCGCCGCAGCCCTGGGCCTTGGCCTGGGCGACCTGCTCGGCGACGACGCTGGCGGCCCTGTTGCCGGGCAGCCCCGGAATGGGGGCCTGCGTCACCGGCGCGGTGCACTCGAGGTGCAGCGCGCCCTCGAGGTTGTACGTGTGTGCGGGGCACTTTCGCATGAGCGCGGCCCACGCGTGGCCAAACCTGCCGGCCTTGGGCCGTGACGGGCTCTTGCTGACGCCGTAGACGACGCAGCCCTCGCGGTACGTGGCGCAGAGGTGGTCGCACGCCTGCACCAGCAAGGCCACCATGGCCTGGTGCACCGCCATGGCATCGGGGCCGCACGCCGGCCAGGCAACAAGGCCGAGCCGGCGGTGGGTTGGCCACCGCTTTAGCAGCGTGTTGGCCAAGAGCACCGCCGAGCAGGCAAAGTCGTCGCAGTCGGCGTTGGTGCCGAGCGTCACAAAGGTGTTGCCGCGGTCGTCCTCGGTCTCGCTGTGGTAGTCGCCGCCGGCGCCCTGAAGCATGGCGCTCACGAGCGCGTCAAGCGTGGTCGTGGACCCGCCCACCTTGGCGTCTCGGACGACGGCCGCCGCAAGCCTCTGCACAACCTCAAGCATGGGCACGGGCCCGCGCGTCTGGCCGGCGGCAAGCAGCACGACCCCGCGGTAAAAGTAGGCGACAACCCCGGCCTCAAAGCGAGCGGCGCAGCGACGGGCGTCGTACACGTCGACGCCGAGCAGCGCCCACCCCATCTCGGCCGTCGTCGGCACGGGCCACGCCGTCTCGATCATGGTGGCGCCGTCTGCGGGCCCCGTTGCCTCGTCTTCAACGTGGCACGGCCGGAGCCCCACAGCGGCCCCCGGCTCAAAGGCAATGCGGAGGCGGTGGGGCGACGTGACAAGCGCGTGAGCCGTCTGCTGCCCGGCGCCGGCCCGCATTTTTGTCAGCGGCGCTTCTGATCGCGCCGTCGACGGCGTGCACCGCTCAAGGACCGCGGTGCCGAGCACCGCGGTGATCCCAGTCTTGGCGTCGGTGCAGATTGCTGTTACCTTGAGCCAGAGCCGCCCGGGGGTCACGGGCACGGGCTTTGTGTCGGTGGTGTGCATCAATGCCGTCGACACCCACAGCGGCCGCGACGCCGGCAGCCCCGCGGGCACGGCGGGGG
>MDTA01002989.1_pt1 | contig 11059 bp, 9 predicted proteins | sample 811151 | NCBI WGS metagenome assembly MDTA01 (sample SAMN05326648, study PRJNA326480) | marine metagenome | isolation source: seawater | place: Indian Ocean: South | collected 2010 | reverse complement strand
CGCCTGGCCGGTACCGCCGCGGCGCGCGCTCCGCGCGCGCGCCACGCACGGCGTGCTTCACTTTTATTCTGAATAAAGGTTTGGCTTTCTCAAAACTTCTTGCCGGGCGCGCTTCGCGCACGGGCTCGCAGCCCCAACTCTTTTCACCTGTCTGGCGACGCTGGCTTCGTTCCGCAAGGAACCCCTACCTAACAATGAAGCTCAAACGCTTTCTACTGCGTTATTATCCTCCGGGCATCATCCTGGAGTTCGAGCAAGCTGGCGAGCTCAAAACAAAGTCGGTCGACCTGCTGACGCTCACCCCAGAGACTGACGTGGAAGTACTTGTCAATCAGGTGGTACGGACGGAGCCCCTTATCTCGGAGAACCGCAAGCCGCAAGTGCGCAAGCTCATTCAGAAGCTCGTCGAGAAGATCGAGTCGCAAGAGAACCAGAACTTCTACCTCTTCAAAATCCTTCGCGCTCACATTCTGCCGCTTACCAACTGTGCTTTCAACAAGTCTGGCGACCGTTTCATCACCGGCTCGTACGATCGGACATGCAAGCTATGGAATACGCTCACCGGCGAGGAGCTGCTCACGCTCGAGGGCCACAAGAATGTTGTGTACGCGATCGCATTCAACAACCCTTACGGCGATAAGGTGACGTCGGCGGTGAACGCGGCCGTTGGCGGCCGCATCCTGCCCTCACGAGCGTCGCACGACCAGGCTGCCGCACCCTTCCCCACCCTTCTACCCCGCGCCGCACGCAGATCGTTACGGGTTCTTTCGACAAGACGGCGAAGATATGGAACTCGCAAACGGGTGAGCTGCTGCACACTTTGCGCGGACACGCAACCGAGATTGTCTGCCTGTCGTTCGATCCGAATGGCGTAATCGTAGCGACGGGCTCGATGGACAGCACTGCGAAGCTTTGGGACGTGACTCGCGGCGTTGAAGTAGCCTCGCTTGCCGGTCACACAGCGGAGATCGTCAGCCTAAACTTCAACACTGCTGGTGACAGAATCATCACCGGCTCGTTCGATCACACCACCAAAGTCTGGGATACAGCGACGGGGCGTTGCCTGCACACTCTCGCGGGCCACCGGGGCGAGATTTCGTCGACACAGTTCGACTTCTCGGGAGAGCTGTGCATTTCCGGCTCAATTGATCGCACCTGCAAAATTTGGAACGTACAGTCGGGGCAGTGCATTAGCACCCTGCGCGGGCACAATGATGAGATCCTGGACGTCGCTTTTAACGCGACTGGGACGCGACTGGTTACGGCTTCGGCAGACGGGACCGCGCGAGTCTACAACACGATGACCGGCGCATGCCAAGCGATCCTCATAGGCCACGAAGGCGAAATCTCGAAGGTGTCGTTCAACCCGCAGGGCAACAAGATCATCACCGCGAGCAGGCGCTCTCTCCGACACCCAAGCCTGCGTTGCGCATCCCCGAGCCTGCGCTTCGCACTCCCATGGCACCCTGAGCCCACTGTGAGTATACCCACGACCGGCGCAGCGACCGAACCTGCCGAGTGTGGGACGTGGAGACCGGCGATTGCTTGCAGGTCCTCGAGGGCCACACAGACGAAATCTTCTCGGCGGCCTTCAACTACGAGGGCGACACCATCATCACGGGCTCTAAGGCGCGCACTCGAACGCGCCACGGCCTGACGGCACGGCTCAAACCCTTCCTTTTGCCCCTTGCAGGACAACACGTGCCGCATCTGGAAGAGCTGAACGGCCTCGGCGCTGGCGAGAAGATCAAATGAGAGGCCGTAGAGTCTCGAGTGAAGATGGGAGCGGGGAGAACGAAGTGGCGGTCGACACACCTCAGTCTAGCTGCTCGGTGATCTCTCCACGTCTACTTTAGAGTGGCGTAGCCTCCTTTATCTGTATGGTAATGGTTCCCATCGTTTCGCGGCGAAAAACCACACAGAAGAGGGCGGATGTTTGATAGAGGGTGTGCCCGAAAGCTAACCGCGTCTAATCGGTTTCGTTTTTAAGGCACACGCTGGCGGTCACACCGGCACCGATTGCACCGGCTACAACGGCTAGCGAGACTGCTGTCGATACCTGCGATTGCAGCAGAAAGGTCCATCCAAGGTCGGCGAAGGTGGGGCGCAAGTTCGAGTTTGCCGCTCGCCTCAAAACCGAGGTAACCGCCGATTAACTTGAAACCAATGAATGCCAGGACAGCGGCAATGGCCGGGCGCAGGTATTCGAACTCAGCAACAGCGCTCGCCACTAGCGTGTAGAGCGAGCGCAGACCCAGTATCGCGAAGCCGTTCGAGGTGAAGGCCAGAAACGGGTCCGTGGTCACGCCGAAGACAGCAGGCACCGAATCGATGGCGAAGAGAACGTCGGAAAGCTCGATGCTGCAGAGGGACGGGCGAGCTCACAGGGGGCAATGCGGAGCGCTGTTTGGTGATGTATCCCTGTGAGCGCACCAAACGAGCGCCAGCAGAAGTGGCGTAGCCTGCCACCGCGCCGAAGTGTGAGCAAAATCGAATGGGCGGGCGGAGGGGATCATGCCTTACCAGCGTGCGGCCTCCGTCGTCGCGCGTGAAGAATTTCTCCCCGTCGTAAGTGTCTGTTCACGAGGCGCGGGGTCAACCCACCCATCCACCCGCACACTCGCGCGCGCGCACTGAGCCCCGTCGCGCAGGGTGCACCCGGGCCGAAATGCAGGAGTGAGTGGTTCGTAGATGTGGCGGACCTGTCGACGGCAAGAATTGTTTGGTGAAGACGACGACAGCATTTTGAGACAGATCCCTGTTGGGCGCGGATCAGCCGTTCGTGAGATTGGCGCATCGACAATTTTGCATGCCGGGATCGAAACTTTCACCGACTCATTGACTTCATCCTCTTGAAGGAGGCTGTACGCCGAGAGCAACAGCACTCCCGCGAACAGCAGCAAGACGCCTTGAAATCGCTCGACGAGTGCAAGGCCGCCAAGGATGAACGTAGCACGCAACGCCACCGCCACTATCAGCCCCCAGCGCAGCACGCGCGGCTGTGCAGCGGCAGGGGTGCGAAAATAGTCGAAAATCAGAGAGAAGACGAAGAGGTTGTCAATCGAGAGACTCTCCTCCAGTATGTAGGCAGCAAACCAGGCGGATCCGTCCTCCGCGCCGCGAAGAGCCAGCACGCCACCGCCGAATGTGAACGCGGCTGCGACTGTCAGTCCCGTCTGGAGGAGCGCGGCACGCGCCTCTTGAGCCTGCGAGTCATCCACCGTTCCCATCCTCGGCCTGACACGATGCCATTTTCCGCTGCGAATTGGCGCCAGCGCTGTCGAGGACTGCAATGCCGACAGCACAGAGAGCACCAGAGCGGGGCCCACCATTCGCGAGTCGCTCCGGTCGCTGGCTGCAGGGTATTAGGAATTCCCACAGTAATCCACTATCCATGACTATCGACCCTGTCGGTGTGCGGAGCTGTGACTTTGTCCATGCTTCTCCGCCGGAGTGTCGGCGTGCGCCGGGTTCTGAAGGAGTGGCGTGTGATCATCGACGGGCGAGAAATCCGCACGCCGAGCAGCAACGTGCTTGCGTTGCCGACGGAGGAGATGGCCTGGGGCATCGCGGCTGAGTGGGAAGAGCAGTCTGCACGGGTGCAGCCGCACACGATGCCACTGATGACACTTGCGTCGACGGCAATCGACCAGCTTCCCCAAATCCGACCTAAGATGGTGAACTCCATGGTGCGTTGCCTGGACGCGGACGCCGCTTGCTTTCGCTCGCAGCAACCGCAACTGGCAGCCGCGGAGCAGCGCATGTTCGCGCCCTTGATACGGTGGTGCGCGTGCGAGCTGCGACTTCCGCTGGCGACCACGTCATCATTGACGCTGCAGCATCCTGCGGGCGCGGTCGATCGCGCCCAGCAATTGCTGGGCGAGGTGGGCGACTGGGAGCTCGCAGCGCTCGACTGGCTGACATCTTGGAGCAAGTCATTCGTCCTCGCGCTCGCTCTCGCGCGCGGCCGGATCGAAGCGGCCGACGCCACCATTGCGGTTCGTCTAGCCGAACAGCACCAAATCGACGAGTGGGGCGAAGTAGAGGCGGGGCACGACCTCGATGCCGCGCACGTGGCGCTGAGCCTCTCTGCCGGCGCGGGGTTCGTCAGGCTTTTGCGGGGGCCCCGGTGAGATCCCGCAACGCGCAACCGCGGCAACTTGCGCGCACGTTAACGACATTTTTTATAGCGGGCCGCTATTCGGCCTATTTGGGGGGCGACGTCGGCGTGTTCAGCAACGCGTGAGCTGACACCTGATCCGGTGGGTTCGCCGTAGACGGTTGCGGCGGTGGCACCGGCGCAGCAGCTTGGGTCGGCGTGGGGGCCGAGGTCGGCGGCGGGGGGGTCGCAGACAATCCAGGTGGTGAAGCTCCGGCACCCTTCGGCGCAGGATGCTGCAGCATCGGCGTGCCGGAGGACTGCTGGCCGGCCTGTTGCATCGGCGGTGGGGCTGGCGCCGGGTATGGTTGCGATGCAGCCGTGCTTTGAGGCATGGCGAGCCCAGCGTCGTGCATATGCTGTTGCGCAGGCGGCGCTGTCGCCTGCGGCGGCTGTATCGCCGAACCGACCGCATCGCCAGAGGGCACGAAGCTGTGCGATTGCGAGTGCGCAACCGTAAAAGGAATCGCCGCGTGAAGCGTCCCCTGCGTGCTAGCCACGGAATTGAGGTCCGCGAGATCAGAACTGGCACCCCCGGAGGGCTGGCCGGTGGGCACGGTCTTGGGAGGCAAGCTTGCAGCTGCCGCCGCCTGTCCCTGCTGCGCCGACATCTGAGACGCCCATTGAGCTTGGATGCCGGCGGCGAGAGAGCCATTCACCCCGCCGCAGGCTTGGTGCGCCGCCTGTGCCGCGACCACTGCCTGCTGCGCCGCTTGCGCCGCCTGCGCCGCGGCCGCAGCCTCCGACCGCTCTTTGCCCCGGCGCTCCTGGATCATCTTCTTCATGCGCTCGTTGTTCTTTCGATGCTTCTCCCTCAGGTCTTCGATCTCTTTTGCTTGCTGAGCGAGAAGCTGGGCCATCATCAGTTTGTCGTCATCGTCCCCTTCGTCCTCCGCTTCGAAAGTGTGCGATGCTGCCGCATGGCGCGCCGCCTCGTGCCGTGCCACCTCGTGCCGCGCCGCATCGTGCCGCGCCGCCTCGTGCCGCGCCGCCTCGTGCCGCGCCGCCTCGTGCCGCGCCGCCTCCTGCCGCGCCGCCTCCTGCCGCGCCACATCCTGCCGCGCCGCCTCCTGCCGCGCCACATCCTGCCGCGCCGCCTCCTGCCGCGCCGCCTCCTGGCGCGCCGCCTCCTGCCGCGCCGCCTCCTGCCGCGCCGCCTCCTGCGCGGCAGCTGCCTGCGCGGCCTGCTGTGCGGCCGCGTGCTGACGCGCAAAGTCCTGCTGGTGTTCAGCCGCTGCCACGGCCGCTGCTGCCGCCGCTGCCGCAGCCGCCTGCTGCCGCTGCTGCTGCTCCGCTACTGCAGCCACTGCCGCGGCGACTTGGCGCTGCTGCTGCTCGGCAGCCGCGACCGCCGCGGCGACATGCTGCCGCTGTTGCTGCTCCGCCGCCGCCGCCGCTGCCACCGCCGCGTGCTGCTGCTGACGCGCAAGTTCGTGCTGTGCAGCGAGGAGCTGCTGCTGCGTGAACTGCTGTTGCGGCGCCTGCAGGTCTGTCGATCCAAGGTTCGATTGTGGGGGCAGCACATGCTGCGGAGCAAGCATCGGTGCCACGTCGCCCGGCGGGCCCGCTGGATATCCTGGTTGGAAGTGCACCCCTGGCGCACTCTGACCCGGTGGCATTGGCATAGTCGATGGGAATGCCTGCGTGCTCGACCAGGACTGCGGGACATCCGCTGATGGCGGTGGTCGCGACGCCCACGATTGAGCCGCCGCGACGGGCTCTGGCGCTACAGGGGGCATCTGTGCGGAGGCCGGCAACGAGCTGACCGCAGAGTCAGGCGGTGCGGAGAGAGACGGGTACAGTGGCGCCCCAGAAGCTTCTGCTGGAACGCCCAGCGCCGCCGACGCACGGGGAAGCTGCGACGCGACGGATTGCGATAGAGTCGGCAGGACAGGCGCTGGCTGCGCGGGATTCGCAGCAGCCTCGTGCAGTCCACTCGCAGAGCCCGCCGACTCCGCGGAGGCAGACGCAGGCGCTTCGGCTTGCTCAAGACTGAATGGTGTCGCTTCCATTTCAAGGGCTGACGTTTGCACGCGGCGGCACGTGTCCGGATGCATGTCTTTGATTTGCTGGATGATGTCATCCAGCGTTTCGGCCGTAGGCTCAAGCCCGAGCTCCTCCACCATCTCTTCGGCGACCTGCTCCGGAGTGTCCTTGCCCCAAACCATGGGAAACGTGACGGTCTTCTCCTCTCCCAGTATTGTAATCTTGCAGGTGAGCTCCACGCTTTTCTCTTCCTCGTCCGCACCCGATTGGCTTCGGCGCTGTGACATGTGCACGCGCGCCGAGGGTTGCGAAGGCGACGAAGTCAATGGCTCGCCTTCGTTTTCAGCGTCAGGCGTCTTGCACTCCGAGACCGGGCCCTCGCCACCGCCCTTTGCTGATGGCCCCGCGGCGTCGTGTTCTCGCGCCAGCGAATTCCGCCCTGGCTCATTGGTCGCAGCGGCTGAGACAGACGACGAGTCGGGGATAGCCAATGCGGCAGCGGTGCGCGGCGGCGAAGGCGCTGCCGAACTGCAAGCCGCTGTAGACGGAAGCCCACGTGCTGTTGCGATCGCGGGTAACGGCGCAGCCGCGCTCTGCGCAGCTGAAGTCGCACAAGTCTGTGCGTCTGCCTTTGGCCGTAGCTCGACCGGTTGGTCATCATCCGGGTCGTTGAACGGCGGCTGAAGATACTCGTGAGTGAACACCTGCGATGCCGACGGCCGATGCTGATGCTCGTGCTGAAGGCAGAGTTCAATAAAACCCTTCGTTTTCTCGTCGACAATCGTTTGAAGTGACGCGGGCATGGTTCTCTGCGCACACATGACGCGCTCTCTCAGTGCGTGCACGAAATCTGGGCGCGGCCGATGCGTGCGCTGCCTGCGTGACTTTCTTGTAAATCTGTGCAGCGTTTGTGCATTCACTGTAAGGGTACTCGCCCGTGACCATCTCCAGGACGCACATTCCAAAGGCATACACGTCAATCTTTTCTGTGTAGTCCTCATCGTAGAGCTCTGGAGCCATGAACTCCGGAGTGCCTTGCGGACGACGAGGGCCGATGGCAGCGCGTCAGGCGACGGCGGAAGGAAGAGGAGAGGGTCGAGTGCATCGGGTGGCGGGGGAGGGTGTGTAGGCGGGGGCGGGGCCTTTGCAGAGGTCGGGCACAGATGCGTCAGCTAAGGGAAGCGTGAGGCGACCTCCGACGTGCTGGATAGGCTTCACTGCTGAAGGAGAGGAGGAGGGAGGAGGGGAAGGCGCACCGAGCACGCTCTGTGCAGAATTATCCTGCATCAGGGTTGAAAGCCCAAGATCGCCGATTTTGATGTCCGCCACGTTGCCGTTGATGAAGATATTGTCACACTTGAGATCACGGTGAATGATGCTCTTCTCGTGTAAATACCGCAGGCCGTCAATGATCTGCCGGCACCACTTCTTAATGACCTTGCGCTTCACTCTCTTTTTGTTGATGTACCTGGCCGGGCGTGCCACCGCCGCTCAGGTTCTCTCGCGGACGATCGGGTGTGGGTTTGGGCATCTGGTGCGAGGGGACCGCGCGCGGGTTCGCTCACTGCTTCAAGGTCCCGGACGTCATTATCTCCGTGATGAAGACGATCTGGTTGGCACTGTCCGGCGTGCTGAAACTGTCGTGAAATGTGAGAATGTTTTTGTGCTCGAGCTGCTTCAGAATTTCCACTTCCTTGTAGATTTGCTGCTTCTCTTGCTCGCCCACCCGGTCCATTGCGATGCGGCACCACGCCACCTCAATGCCCTCCTCCTCATCGTAGGCTTTGTACACGTCCTTGAACGCCCCCGTGCCGAGAGCCTGGTTGAACTGAAGAAAATTCGCGCGCCGTAGATGCGCAGTGAGGACAGGATGTGGGCTGGTGACGGCTTAGTGGTGGGTGGGGGCGAGGAGGTAGAGAGGGCGGAGGGCGGGTGCGGAAGGGGGCGGGGGGCGGGGGGAGTGTGGCAGGAAGAACGAGGGAGGTAAGGAGCGGAGGCTGCGCATGCACCCTGCAGTAGCGGCCGTTCGGCGATCTCTCCACTATGTCCTGCTCGTCTGCCGAGTGAGACATAGTGGTCGACTCCGAAGCCTGGTAGCGGGGCGGGGGACGGAGCGGGTTCAGCTGGACAGGGGCTGTGGCTTTGCAAGAAGAGCCGGCGGCGCGCAGCACCGAGCCAGGTGCAGCGCTTACCAGCCAGGAAGTAGAGCTCTACTTCCGTATAGGAATTATGGAATTCCTACCAACTGTACCAAGCTGCACAAGACTCTCCGGCAGCTGCCACCGACGACGATGGGAGCCTGCGCCTCGTCCAAGCGCGTGCCGTCGCCTCTCGCCAAGGACGCGACCTTGGAGCCGCCCAGCTCGCACTTTGGTGGTCCGCATGACGACATCGTGAACGGCATTGCAGCGACCGGGTGCTGCGGTGAATGGCTGAGCTGTGCGGAGGACTGCTCAGTCGGGCTGTGCAGCTGGGCTGGCTGCCGTCTGCTCGAGCGCTGGCACGGACACGAGAAGGGTGTGCTTCGCGTCCTGCCCATGCCGCAGCTGAAAGGAGCGGTCTCAGCATCGCGTGACACCTCGATCCGCTTGTGGCGGCGCGGATCGCCGGAAGCAGTGCAGGTGCTGCGTGGCCATGAGCTGGCTGTGACCGCGATCGCCCTGAACGGCGGCACCGGCGAGCTCTGCTCCGGCTCTCGCGACAGCTACGTCCGTTTGTGGGACCTCGGCACCGCACAGTCCTTGCGCGGGCGGCACATATCGCGGAATGTCGTGACCTGCATGGCGTGGATTCCCGGCGAGCGTCAGGTCCTGCAGGGCTCCGAGGATCTGAAGCTGCGCCTGTGGGACGTACGTACGCTGCAGCCCACTGCGACGCTGGAGGGAAACACATATTTTCCGTTGGCGTGCGATTGTGCCGGCCCCTATTGCCTCACGGGAAGCAACGGCTTCGACGGCGATGGCTGTGAGCTCCGGCTCTGGGACCGTCGAAAACTCGAACAGGTGACTGTCTTCGGGGGTCACGATCAGGCGGTGGTCGGCGTCGCGTTTCTCCACTCCGCAGGCGGCGAGGGTGTTTGCGCGGCGTCGGCTTCCAAGGATGGCTCGGTCCGCGTGTGGGACCTGTTACGAGGTGCCTGTATCGCCGAGACCATTGTTCCCGGAGGTGCGAGCGCGCTCGCGACTGCTGTCGCAGACGAGCCGCACGCGCAGCTGTACGTGGGCGACTCTTCAGGCGGCATGCATGCTTACCGTGCCACGGGTGCTGACGGCGCGGACCTCCGCTTGCTGGCAACCGCGACGCCGCGAGCCTGACTCGCAGAGAAAAAATGCAGAGCGAGCGCCGGAACGCGCCGCGAAATATAAAGCTTTATACGTAAAGACCGTCTTACGACCGTCTCCGTCCCTCTCCGAGCCCCTATATCGACTACCATCGGCTTGCGTAGTCTCCGTCTCCTCTCCAGAGGATCCTCTCCACAAGATCCTGCGAGCGCAAGCCGCGGTGCACTGAGTGATCAGGTGCCTTGGCACAACGGTTCAAGCGAGGGGAGAACCCGTGCCTGCAGGGTGGCGGAAGCAGAATACATGGAAACCAGCAGCAGCAAGAAAAGGAGCAAGTAGAGGATGCACAACTGCAGAAGCTGCAAAAGCTTCCTGCTGCGCGGAAGCCTACCGTTGCGTGCGAGGCGGCGGTCTTCCCAGTTGCGCCGCGCATTACCGAGGCTCCAGCACATATGCAGCGGGACGAGTACCAGTGACAGGGAAAGCGCCACAATGTCGTCCCACTGCGTGTGGATTGTTTCGGAGAGGCCCATCGTCACGAGACCGTACAGCAGCACGATCGAGAACGCATTGATCGGAAGGGTGTAGAGGAAGATCACCACATTCGCGCGAAGCACGCGCCACAGTGGTGGCGGCGCCACGGACGGCGCGCGCTTGCCGCCGATTGCGATGGGCGCGGCCGCGTCCTCTTCCTCGGTAGACACCTCTCCTTCATCCGAGCCGTTCGATCGTGCACCACCTCCGAGGTCTCCGCTGGTTTGAATGCCCCCGAGCTGCGTACGCGATTTACGGCGTGGCTTCCGATCGAGATGAGCCGTTCCCGCTTCGAGCGCGAGCGGGCGCGCCGCCTCGCTCCCTGCTGTGGCCACGCCAAGCAGGTCCTCTTCAGAGGGCGGCTGCAGGTTGAACGCCTCCACCAAGCTGAGCGAGAAGATGACAAAAACAATGCCCTGGGTAAAGAAGTACACGGTAAACACCCACGATGTGCCCAGCATTAGCCCGTAGACGGCCGCGCCGATTAGGCTGACACCCGCATACATCTCGCGCTGGAAGAACGACAGCTGCGCGAGCACCGACGAAAAGCTGAGCGTGCGCGATTGCCCGCCCAGCTTCTGAGTCACCGTCCACGTCATTGATCCTTTCAGGCCAAGCAGTCCTTCGAGGGAGGCGCCGAGCTTGAGGATCGACATTGCGTTCTCGTACATGACGTACAGCACCATGTAGTGGAAAGAGTTGGGGGAGAATGCCATCGTGCTCATCGTCACGAGCAGCGGTAGCCATACAATTGCCCACCACGGCATGAACCTGTGGTGCAACGACTCGAGCTGCTCCTCCTGAGCGTACTCTAGCAGCATCAGCGGCACGAGCACCGAGTAGAAGGTGAAAGATATCACGTTGGTTGCCAACATACGCACGCCGAAGAAGAACAGATTGAGGTACGTCTTGTGCAAAAGCGGGAGGGTAGAGTCGCTTACACTCTGTCGCGCGGCAGCCCAGAGCTGCATAGGACCGCAGCTCCAGCGTCGTTGCTGCTTTCGAAACGCCTTATAGTCGGAGGGGATCTCGTTCGGACACTCGACGTCGTAGCGCCAAACAAACTGAATCCGCGTGGGAAGGGAGAGGGGGAGGGGGG
>MDTA01181003.1_pt1 | contig 11060 bp, 16 predicted proteins | sample 811151 | NCBI WGS metagenome assembly MDTA01 (sample SAMN05326648, study PRJNA326480) | marine metagenome | isolation source: seawater | place: Indian Ocean: South | collected 2010 | reverse complement strand
TTAGTAAGTAAGGGCTCAATTTCTATCAATGGAGTTTCATTAACAATTTCAAACGTGTATAAAAAATATTTTACACTTAATATAATTCCTCATACTTTAAAACTTACAAATCTAAAAAATCTAAAAAAGAATGACTTTGTAAATGTAGAATTAGATATTTTTAGTAAGTACATGTATAAATATTTTAATTGATATGTCTCTAAATAAATTTGCTCCAATAAAAAAAATTATAAAAGATGCTAAAAAAGGCAAAATGTTTATTTTAGTTGATGATAAAAATCGAGAGAATGAGGGTGATCTAGTTATTCCAGGATCGAAATGTAATTCAAAAATTATAAATTTTATGGCTAAACATGGAAGAGGATTAATTTGTTTAGCCTTAACAAAAAAACAAATAGATAAACTAAAACTTCCTTTAATGTCTCAAATAAACAAATCTCGAATGCAGACTGCTTTTACAGTTTCAATTGAAGCAAAAAAGGGAATTTCTACTGGTATATCTGCATTTGATCGAGCCAAAACAATTAAAGTTGCAATTAATCCAAAATCTAAAAAAAAAGATTTAGTTTCGCCTGGCCATGTGTTTCCATTAGTAGCTAGAACTGGTGGAGTTTTGGAAAGAGCCGGTCATACAGAGGCATCTGTTGATATTTCAAAAATGTCAAAATTAAATCCAAGTTCAGTAATTTGTGAGGTAATGAATGAAGATGGACGAATGGCAAGAATGAATGATTTATTTAAATTTTCTAGAAAACATAATATAAAAATTGCTTCAATTGAAGATTTAATAGCACATAGATTGAAATATGAAAAATTAATATACAAATTGTATTCAAAGAATATATTTATAAAAAATAAAAATAAAATTCAACTTGTTGTTTATAAGAATAAATTAAATAATTTTAAAAGTTTTGTTTTATTAAAAGGAAATTTTCAGGCTAATAAATCCATACCTGTAAGGGTTTTATCAAAAAGAATTAGTAGCCAAAATATCCTAAAAAATACAGAGGTAATGCAAAATTTAAATTTATTAAACAAATTTAAAAACTTCATATTACTAATCATTAATAGCCAAATAAATAATGATAAAAAAAATGAAACTAATCTCACTTTGAGGTATTATGGGATAGGTGCTCAAATTATAAAAGATTTGAAAGTAAAAAATATGATATTACTTTCTCGTACCAAAAAGAAAATTATAGGATTAGATGGTTTTGGGCTTAAAATAAAAAAACAAATCATTATAAAATGAAAAAAATTTTAATTGTAAACGCAAATTATTATGAAAATATTACTACAAACTTATTAAAGGTCTCAAAACAATATTTAAAGCGATATAACTTTTCAATTAATTTACTTAATGTTCCTGGTGTATTTGAAATACCTATTGCAATAAGAAAAAATATTTCAAAATATGATGCTTTTATTGCAATTGGATGCGTTATTAAGGGAAAAACACCACATTTTGAATTGATTTGTAAATCTGCTTTTGAAGCAATGATGAGGATATCAGTAGAATTTAATAAACCAATTGGTAACGGTGTAATTACTTCGTTAAATAAAAAACAAGCTTACGAGAGATGTGGTATAATTAAATCAAAAAATATTAACAAAGGTTTGGAAGCTGCAAAAGCAGTTGTGTCTATTATAGAAAATGGACCAAAAAAAATTTAAAACTTCAACAGCAAGGATTAAGATAGTTCAAAAAATTTATAATTATTTATTAAATCCAAACACTGAAATTGAATATCCAAAAAGCTCTTCTAAAAAATTTATCAAAGAAATTGTATCGGGATCAATTGAGAGAGCTGAATTTATTGAAGAAACAGTAATAAAACATTTAGATAAAGACATAAATTTAAAAAAAACAGATAAGTTATTAAAAATTATATTATTTGCCGCAGTGTATGAATTATTGTTTAAGCATAGTACTCCAAAAAAGGTAATAATTAGTGAATATTTATTAACATCTGAATATTTTCTTGAGAAAGTTCAAATTGGTTATTTAAACGCTATTTTAGATAAAATTGCAAAACTCCTTAGAAAAGATGAGTAAAAGTTAAAAAAATATTAAGTTTAGCTTGCCTTTTTAATCCATATTTGGCATTTATCGCTTTATTATAATGACAAATTATTTAGAACTCCTATATTTAATTTCTTTCACTGGGATATTGGCAGTAGCCTACAGTTATCTTCTTTCTGGTCAAATTATTTCATCTAGCCCGGGTAATTCTAGAATGCAAGAAATAGCCGAAGCTATTCAAATAGGCGCTAAGGCATATTTAAATAGACAATATAAGACCATAGCTGTTGTTGGCATAATTGTTTTAGCAATTGTAAGTTATTTTTTTAACTTCTTGGTAGGGCTAGGATATTTTATTGGTGCTTTTCTTTCAGGTGTTGCAGGCTATGTGGGAATGCTTATCTCAGTTAAAGCTAATGTAAGAACTGCTGAAGCAGCAAGAGTCAGTTTACAATCAGGTTTAACTATTGCATTCAAGTCTGGTGCAATTACTGGTTTATTAGTTGCAGGTTTAGCATTACTTGCAATAACAATCTATTATATCGTATTAATAAACCTAAAAGTAGATAATAGAGAAATTATTAATGCTTTGGTTGCTTTAGGCTTTGGAGCATCCTTAATTTCGATTTTTGCAAGACTTGGAGGTGGAATATTTACAAAAGGAGCAGATGTTGGTGCGGATCTAGTAGGTAAAGTTGAAGCTGGTATTCCTGAAGATGACCCAAGAAATCCAGCTGTTATAGCTGATAATGTTGGAGACAATGTGGGTGACTGTGCAGGAATGGCTGCAGATTTATTTGAAACTTATGCTGTTACAATTGTAGCTACTATGGTTCTTGCCTCTATTTTTTCTCCTCAAGATTATAATTTAATGATTTATCCTCTGGCGATAGGCGGCGCGTGTATCATCACATCTATAATTGGAACTTGGTTTGTAAAACTTGGAAAAAATAAAAATATTATGGGAGCCTTGTATAAAGGTTTTATAGTTACAGCTTTAACCTCACTTTTAATAATGTATCCAGTTACAAACTCTATAGTTGGAATTGATCAGAATTATAACAATAATGCTGGAGCAAATTTTTCAGGTTTAGATCTTTATATTTGCGGAATAGTTGGTTTTGTCATAACAGGATTATTAATTTGGGTAACAGAATATTATACTGGTACAAATTATAGACCTGTAAAAACAGTTGCTAAATCATCTACCACGGGACATGGAACTAATGTTATTCAAGGTTTAGCAATTTCAATGGAAGCAACTGCAATACCAGCATTAATAATTGTGTCTGGTATTTTATATACTAATAGCTTAGCTGGATTGTATGGTATTGCTATAGCTGTAACGGCTATGTTAGCGCTAACTGGAATGGTTGTTGCTTTAGATGCTTACGGTCCTGTGACAGATAATGCTGGTGGAATTGCAGAGATGTCTAAACTACCTAAAAATGTCAGAAAAACTACTGATGCATTAGATGCGGTAGGTAATACCACAAAAGCAGTTACAAAAGGTTATGCAATTGGTTCGGCTGGTCTAGGCGCTTTAGTTTTATTCGCTGCTTATACTGAAGATATAAATTATTTTTCAAAAGTAGGCGGTTCAGCGTTAGAAGGTGTGAATGTAACTTTTGATTTATCCAATCCATTTGTTGTAGCTGGTTTATTGATAGGTGGTATGCTGCCATACCTTTTCGGCTCGATGGGAATGCAAGCTGTAGGTAGAGCAGGTGGCGCTGTTGTAATTGAAGTAAGAAGACAATTTAAAAAAATCCCAGGAATAATGAAAGGTAAAAGAAAACCAGATTACGGTAGGTTAGTAGATTTATTAACCAAAGCAGCTATTAAAGAAATGATAGTGCCATCTTTATTACCGGTGCTATCTCCTATAGTTTTGTATTTTATAATTTTACAAATAGGTGGGATAGAAGCAGCTTTATCATCATTAGGTGCTATGTTATTAGGAGTAATAATTACAGGATTATTTGTTGCGGTTTCTATGACTGCAGGTGGAGGCGCGTGGGATAACGCAAAAAAATATATCGAGGATGGAAATTTTGGGGGAAAGGGTTCTGAAGCTCACAAATCAGCTGTTACGGGAGATACAGTTGGAGACCCATATAAAGATACTGCAGGACCAGCGGTGAACCCAATGATAAAAATCACAAATATAGTAGCCCTTTTGCTACTAGCTGTGATTGCACATTAAAATTACTTTCTATTACTGTACATTTTTTGTCTTACGCTACTAAGAAAAGATTCTACAAAACTTTGTTTAGTTAAACTGTTTTCTGTTATTTTTTTTGAGAATGATATTTTTTTAAGATTCTCTTTGTCTAAAAAATTTTTTTCAGCTAATACGCCATATTTATCAAATTTTAAGATAAGAACATTGTTTTCTTTTACAACATTTTGACCTAATTTTAAAAATTCACCTTTTGTTAATACCCTTTCTAAATAAATCCATGTATTATTATCTGCAACAGATTTTGTATGTGGACTACCTAACATCTTTTTCACATCATTTTTATTGTCAACTTTAATTTTTAACTGATTAGATCTATTTTCTAAAAACAAAATACCATGATTTTTAGTAGGTTCTTGTAATTTACATCCAATTAAAATAAAAAAGAGTAAAGATATTAAAAACTTTAAATGATTTTGAACTTTAAAAAACATAACACTGATTTGTATAATAATCTTCTTAATTTATCTAGGAATATTTTTTTTTATAATCAAATTTCTTTGAAAGATACTTTTGAAACAAGAATTTACTTAATGTTCATACATTTTTCTATAATCTTAAAAATTTTTAAAAAAAAAAAAGTTAAATTTGATCAAAAAACTTATGATGACTTATTTCATAGTATTGAAAATAATTTGAGAGAACTTGGCTTTGGTGATGTAAGCGTAAATAAAAAAATGAAAGATTTTAATAAACTTTTATATGATATTTTACTTAAAATTGAGAAAGACGAATCTAGTAAATTTATAATTAATGAAAAATTGATATTTAAGTATTTTAAAGAATTTAACGATGATATTTCAGAAAAATATAGAGAATTTGAGGAATATTTCATAAAGTTTCATGTTTTTTGTTTTGAATTACCAGTTACTAATATGGTAAGAGAAATAGTAAAATTTAAATTTAAACATGGCAGTTCCTAAAAGAAAAACTTCTGTATCAAAAAAAAAAATGAGGCGATCTCATCACAAGATAGCCAATAGTAACATTGTTGAGGATAAGAAAACTGGTGAATATAAATTATCTCATCACATTGATTTAAAATCAGGTTTTTATAACGGTAAAAAAATTTTAGATATCTAATAATTAATGAATAAAAAAATTACTATTGCAATTGATGCAATGGGTGGTGAAAATTCACCAAATAAGACCATAGAGGGTATTAATATATTTCTTAAAAATCATAAAGATGCCAATGATTTTGAAATAAATTTATTTGGAGATAAAAATAAAATACAAGATGAAATTAATAATTTTAAAATAATAGATAAAAGAATAAATATAATTCATACTAGTAAAATTATATCTGATGAAGAAACACCACTAACGGCAATTAAAAACTCAAAAGAAACTAGTATGTGGAATTGTATAAACGCTCAAATTAACGGTAGTGCTGATATAAGTCTTTCAGCAGGTAATACAGGAGTTCTTTTAGTTATTTCTAGAATGATACTAAAAATGATGGATGGAGTAAGCAAACCAGCTCTTGCAGGTCTATGGCCAAATGAAAATGGTATGAATGTTGTATTAGACCTAGGAGCTAATATTGAATGCAATGAAGATAATTTAGTAGATTTTGCTGAACTAGGCTCTGCATTATTTAAATCACTTTATTTACAAGATACACCCAAAGTTTCACTTTTAAATATTGGATCTGAAGAAATGAAAGGGACAGAAGTATTAAAAAAGTCTTTTAAAAGACTTAAAATTCTAAGCAATAAAAATAACTTTATTTTCAATGGATACATAGAGGGCAATAAAATTATGGAGGGAAAATCAAATGTAATAATTACAGATGGTTTTACTGGAAACATTGCTTTAAAAACTGCAGAAGGTACAGCAAAATTTATTACTGATAACTTGAAAAAATCTTTAACTGAAAATATTTTATCAAAAGTATCATTATTATTTTCCTATTTTTCGTTAAAAAAATTTAAAAATAAATTAGATCCCAGAAAATATAATGGAGCTATTTTTTTAGGTTTAAATGGACCAGTTGTTAAAAGTCATGGAGGCACAGACGCGACCGGTTTTTATCATTCAATTGATTTATGTTATAAAATTGTTAAAGGAAACTTAATGAAACAAGTTAAAGAAAACTTAAATCACTTAAATGTCAGTAAAGAATTATAATAAGCTTGATATTTCAAAAAATTTATCAGAAAAAAAAGGTTTCTCCCTTTTGTTTTCAAAGAAAATAGTAGATGAATTAATTGATATTATTAAAGAAAGTCTCATAGATAAGAATATTAATTTAAAGAACTTAGGAAATTTTAAATTAATTCAAAAAAAAGAAAGAATTGGAAGAAATCCGAAAACAATGGAAAAATTTAAAATTTTACCAAGAAAATCAATAAGTTTTATAGCTGCGAAAAAGATATTGATGAAATTAAATAGTCAATAATGAAAAAATTTTTAACAATTTCTGAAGTATCAAAATCAATTAATCTTATTGATGAAAAAACAAAAAAACCTTTAAATCATGTGATAAGATTTTGGGAAAATGAGTTTAAGCAAATAAAACCTCAATATATAAATAATAGAAGACATTACTCATCAAGCCAGGTCGAAACAATTAAATTAATTAAGTTTTTACTTAAAAATAAAGGTATGACAATTTCTGGTGTAAAAAGAGTGCTAAATTCAAAGATAAATAAACTTGACGATTACGATTCTAATAGTTTAAAAGCTGATTATTATAGAAAATCTTTAAGTGAAAAAAGTAAAACAATTTTAAATAAAATAAAAAAAATAAAAAAATATGGCAAAAAAAACCCACATTAAAGTAAGAATGGTTCCGGAAAGTAATCCAGATAGCAAATTCATTTACTATGCTAAGAAACCAACAAAAGGTGAGAAAGCTAAAGATAAATTAAAATTGAAAAAATACAATCCTAATACAAGAAAGCACGAGTTTTTTGTTGAAAAAAAACTCCCACCTCATAGTAAATAATTATTTTTTTTTAAAATTTCTATATTCATAATCAATATAAGCTCGGATCATAGAAGTCCATATTCTTTTAGTAATAATTTGGTCAATTTTCTTTTTTTTTGATTTTTGTTTAATCCTATTGATTATTATTTTAATTCTTTTTCTATCAATAATATCTTTTTTATATTTTTTATTTCTTAAAACTTGATCAACTAAACTAGTTCTTTTTTTTATTAAATTTAAAAATAAATTATCTAAATTATCTAATTTTTTTCTAATTTTTAATATTTTTTTGTTTACCATAGCGACAATAAATTCATAAAATACTATTAGATAACATATATATTAAAATTATAAATGACTCACGAAAAAAAATTCAATGACTTAATTTTATATTGGTTATCTGGAACTTTATTTTTAATATTTTTAATGATAATTGTTGGTGGTTTAACAAGATTAACTGACTCTGGATTATCAATTACAGAGTGGGAATTGTTCAGAGGTTTTCTCCCGCCGCTTGATAATCTTTCTTGGGAAAAATATTTTAACTTATATAAGAATATTCCACAATATAAACTTTTGTACCCATCAATGACTCTAGAAGAGTTCAAAGTAATTTTTTATTGGGAATATGCTCATCGTCTTTTAGGTAGACTAATTGGATTATTTTTTTTATTACCTTTACTTTATTTTCATTTTATTAAAAAAATTTCTTTTAAATACTTAATTGATTACTATCTTATTCTTGTATTAATAATATTTCAGGGTTTTATTGGCTGGTATATGGTTCAAAGCGGTCTAACTTATGATGTAACCGTTAGTCATTACAGACTCTCATTGCATTTATCACTTGCGATAATTATTCTTTCTATGATTTTTTGGAAAATTTTAAACATAAAAGAGGGTAAAATAAGAATTTTTTTCAATATAAATAAAAAAAATTTAGCTTACGTTTTTCTAATTCTTTTAATTTTTTTTCAAATATCTTTGGGTGCTTTAGTTTCAGGTTTAGATGCTGGAAAAGTGTATCAAACCTGGCCTTTAATGGGTAATAGTTTTTTTCCAGATGATATAAAAATTAATTATTTTGAAGATTTAATAAATTTGAATAACCATTCCTTAGTTCAATTTTTTCACAGAGGGGCAGCTTATTTATTAACAATTTATATTCTGATTTTAGCTTATAATATTTTTAAAAAAAATAACAAAAGTTTATATAACCCAATATTAATTGTTTTAAGTATTTTATTAATTCAAGTTATTTTGGGAATATTCACTTTGATTAGTGGATTAAATATAGTGTTAGCTGCAAGTCACCAATTTTTTAGTGTAATTTTAATATTAAGTACAATTAATTTATACTATTCAGTAATAAAACAATTTGACTTTGTTACTTAATCTTTGTAATTATCGCCATCAAATGACACCATTTGTTAAAAAGAATGATATAAAGAAAAACTGGTACGTAGTGAATGCTGAAAATATTGCTGTAGGGAGACTTGCTGCGTTTATTTCGAAAATTTTAAGAGGTAAAAATAAGCCTACATTTAATCCTCATATTGATAATGGAGATTTTGTTGTTGTAACAAATATTGAAAAAATTAAATTTAGTGGTAAGAAATTTAAAGATAAAAAATACTACAAGCACACTGGTCATCCTGGTGGGATCAAAGAATTTTCACCAATTACATTAAAAGAAAAAAATCAATCTCATAACATTTTGAAGCTAGCTGTAAAAAGAATGTTACCAGGTGGACCGTTAGCAAAAAAACAACTCACAAAACTTAAAATTTACAACGGTGACAAACATCCTCATGATTTACAAAAGCCACAAATTATAAATTTTGAAAAACTTAATAAAAAAAACCAGGTTAGATAATGGAAAATATAAATAAAACAGAGATAAAATCCAAAAAAATTAAGCTAGATTTTAAAGACAGTAAATATGCGACAGGTAGAAGAAAAAAATCTGTAGCTAAAGTGTGGGTAAAGAAGGGTTCTGGCAATATTCATGTAAATGGATTAAAAATGAACGAGTATTTTAAAAGACCTGTTCATCAAATTATAGTTACAAGACCTTTAGAAATCTCAGAAGTTTCATCAAACTATGATGTTAAATGTTCAGTCAAAGGCGGAGGTCTTTCTGGTCAAGCAGGAGCTATAATTCTTGGTATATCAAAAGCTTTGATAATTCAGGATCAAAATTTAAAGAAAAATCTTAAAAAAGATAAACTTACCACCAGAGACTCAAGAGTCGTTGAAAGAAAAAAATACGGGCATAGAAAAGCACGAAGAAGCTTCCAGTTTTCTAAACGATAATAAATTAAATTTAATTTCTATAAACTTAGGAGAATGATATAATTCGTTATGTCAAAGAAAAATAAATTAAAAGTTGCTGTTATTGGTGCTACAGGATATACAGGCTTAGACCTCGTATTTCTTTTATCTAAGCATCCAAAAATTAATATAATAAATCTTTGTGCAACTAAAAACTTAGGTAAAAAAATTAATTACTTCGATAAAAGAATAAAAAAAAAATTACCTAAGATTTGCTCTTTGAATAATGTGCAATGGGAAAAACTAGATTTAGTATTTTTATCTCTTCCGAATGGTGAAGCTCAAAAAATAATAAAACAAACATTTCACATATATAAGAAATTGAAATATATTGATTTATCTGCTGATTTTAGAATTACAGACCCAAGTGTGTATTACAAGAATTACAATTTAAAACACAAAGCTGTTCAATTAATAAAACATTCACTCTATTGTATAAGTGAATTAAATAAAAAAAGATTAGATGATTTTAGAATAATAGCTAATCCTGGATGTTATCCAACTTCAATCCAATTACCTTTGGTTCCTCTTATAAAAAAAAAATTGATAGATTTAAATTCTATTACAATTGACTCTAAATCAGGTTATTCAGGAGCCGGTAAAAATATAAATTCAAAGTTTAGACATAAAAATCTTTATAATTCAGTTTTTGCTTATGGCATTAAAAATCACAGACATATCTGTGAAATAGACCAAGAATTTTCAAAGATTACAAAAAAAAAAATTAATTATTCTTTTAATCCTCATTTACTCCCTACATTCAGAGGAATTTTGTCTTCAATTTATTTACAAATTGGGAAAAAAGTGTCACCAAATATGATAAGAAATGAGCTATTAAGATTTTATAAAAAATCTAAATTTATAAAAATTTTAAAACTTAATAATCAATTAGGATCAGGAAACGTAATTAACACTAATAATTGTGAAATATCTGTATGCAGTACTAGAAATAAAAATAAGATTGTTATTTTATCCGCTTTAGATAATTTAATTAAAGGAGCAGCTGGTCAAGCAATACAAAATATGAACTTATTATATAAATTCAATGAAAAGCAGGGTTTGGTGTGAAACATATATTAATTATTTTTTCAGTATTATTTCTTTTATCATGTTCAAAACAAAAAACTGTATTAATTTGTGGTGATCATGTATGCGTGAATAAAAATGAAGCAAAACAATTTTTTGAGGAAAATCTTTCTCTAGAAGTTAGAATTATAGATCAAGATAAAAAAGATGTGTCAATTGATTTAGTAGAACTTAATTTAAGCAATAAGCCAACAAGAAAAATCTCAATTAATAAAAAAAATGAAACCAAAAAAAAAGTAAGAATATTATCTAATAAAGAAACAAAAAAAATTAAAGCAGAAGTTAAAAAAAAAGTGAAGCTTGATAAAGAAAAACAGAAAAAGGTAGTATCTAATAGAGAAAAGAAAATTACCAGAAAGAACGTTAATAATAGTAACGATTTAAAGATAAATGAAATTCCAAAAAAAAGTTCCTCTAAAACTGAAATAACAGATGTTTGC
>MDTA01132725.1_pt1 | contig 11061 bp, 13 predicted proteins | sample 811151 | NCBI WGS metagenome assembly MDTA01 (sample SAMN05326648, study PRJNA326480) | marine metagenome | isolation source: seawater | place: Indian Ocean: South | collected 2010 | reverse complement strand
GAAAAAACTAAACAAGAAGGAGCAAAAGTTTTATTAGGTGGAAAAAGCCCCGCCGGTTTTAATAAAGGTTTTTTTTATGAACCAACAATTTTCGATAATGTAAAAGATAATTTTACTATTATGAAACAAGAACCATTTGGCCCTCTAGTTCCAATGTTATCATTTAAATCTTTTGATGAGGTGATTGAAAGAGCCAATAATCATGAATTAGGTCTTTGTAGTTACGTTTGTACCAATTCTATGGAAACTGCTCATTTAGCATCTGAAAAATTAGAAACAGGCTCAGTAGCAGTAAATACAGGATTTGTAGCAATTGCTGAAGCTCCATTTGGAGGAATTAAACAAAGTGGATATGGTAGAGAAGGTGGATCAATGGCAATTAAAGATTATCTCAACATTAAGTATACCCACATGGGTATTAAAGGTTAATGGGAGTTTCTAGTAAAGAAATTCCAGCAGTATAATTTAATATGATAGAATTATTTATTGCATTTGGAGCAGGACTAATAAGTTTTTTATCACCATGTGTTTTACCACTAATACCTGGTTATATTTCTTTTATTTCAGGAGCTTCATTAAATGAGTTGCTTGAGAAAAAAAGAATAAATCCAGTTCCATTAATATTATTTTCACTAGGTTTTTCTTTTGTTTTTATAATTTTTGGAGCAGCAGCTTCTTTTTTAGGTCAATTACTTTTAGAAAATTCAAACACTTTAAGAATAGTAGCAGGTTTAATCATTATAATTTTTTCATTTCAATTGATTGGCGTCATAAATATTAACTTTTTAAATTTTGAAAAAAAAATTTATACCCAAAGAAATAACAATATTTGGTTTTCATTTATTGTTGGTATGGCATTTGGTTTTGGTTGGACTCCTTGTATAGGTCCCATTCTTGGATCTATCTTAGCATTAGCCTCAACAGAGGAAACAATACTTAGAGCTATAATTTTACTAAGCTTTTATTCATTAGGTTTAGCTATACCATTTGTTTTATCTGGATATTTAATTCAAAGATTTTTAATGTTTTCAAAGAACTTTAAGAAAAATATTAATTTAGTCTAGAAAATCGGTGGATTAATACTTTTGATTACAGGAATATTGATTTTAACTAATCAATTACAAGTTCTTGGGTATTATATTTTAAATATCTTTCCATTTATGCAAAATTTCGGATAGTTATTAATTATGAAAATTTATCAAATCGACTCTAGTGCAAGAAAAAAAGGTTCAACCTCAAGAGCTTTAGCAAAAAAATTAATAGAAAAAATAAAAAAACCTGGTGATGAAGTTGTTTATAGAGATCTAGATGATGAAATGCTTTTTGTATCTGGTTTAACGGAGTCCGGAATGAAAATTCCTGAAAATGAAAGAACCAAACAACATAAAAAAATGTTTGAGTTATCTGACAAACTTGTCTTAGAACTTAAAGAAAGTGATGTCATAATTATTTCAGCTCCAATTTATAACTTTGGACCACCCGCAACATTAAAAGCTTGGTCAGATTTAGCCGCAAGAGTTGAAGAAACATTTAAGTATAATGAAGATGGAAGAAGAATAGGGTTATTACAAGATAAACAAGTTTATTTAGTTATCACTTCAGGGGGAACAAAGATAAATAGCAAAGAAGATTTTTTAACACCTTGGTTAATTCATGTATTGAATTTTTTTGGAATTAAAAATATTAAAATAATTGCTGCAGATCAAATGGCTATAGATTATGAAAAATCTGTTAAAGAAGCAGAAGATCTAATAAAAAAAATATCTTAATAATCAAAACTTCTTTTTAAGTGTCTAAGTTTTCCTTCACTACTGTCGTAGTCAATGTAACAACCTTGTAAATATCTTTTTCCTTCATTAGGGTTATATGATGTTCTGCCATGTAATAACCTATGATTATCCATCATTAAAAGATCACCAGGCATTAATTTAAATTCAATCTTAAATTTATTTGAGTTGTAAAGGTCCGAAATTTTTTTTCTTGCTTTATAATAAAGTTCTAATTTATCTTTTTTTAGAAGAGGAACAAAATCCAATCTAGTACTAAATCTAACTTGTTTTAAATTATTATTTTCATCTAATTCAATTAGAGGACCATCATTTTCTAAAACAACTTTTTTATCAGTAAATTTAAATTTAACTTTTATTTTTGTTAAGATTTTAAAAAAATCAGGCTTAGTTTTTTTAAGATATTGAGCTACTTTAAATCCATCAACTAAAGTCGAAAATCCTCCACTAACTTCATTTTCAATACAATGTAATAGCTGAATACACGGAACAGGTTTACGATATGGATTATCTGTATGAGGTGAGAGTGAGAGAGAAGTGTAAGCTAAATCATTTGGATTAGGCACTGACTTTACATTAAAAAATTCTCCAAAATTGGTAGGTCTTATAGTGCCAATAGAGTTAGCAAAATTAACGATAAAGTTATTTTTAGTAGGAAGATTTTTAATTATTACAAAACCATATTTATAAAATGATATTAATAAATTATACATTTCTTTACTTTCAAAAAAATTTTTCTTAAACGTATATTTAGGAATTTTCTTAAGAGATGAGTCCCATAGATTTACTTTAACAGTGTTAAACAAATTATTTGAGTCAAGAAATTCAGATTTAAGTTTATTTAAATGAAATCTAGACTGCACTCCATCATTGAAAGTTAATTCAAGGATATTTCCTTTAATTATTGCATTTTTAATTTTAATATTTTCAAGTAAAGATGGATCAAAAAGTCTTTGTTCTGTTTTTTGGTCTAAATATTCTTTATTACTTACTCTTTCACGAAGCCATAAAGGATGTATCTCAGTTTTTTTATTACTATTGTTAAAAATGATTGTATTATTATTAACTTCGATTTTCATATATTTAGAGAATTATTTAAAATTAAGCTTTAATCAACATAAATTAAATAGTAAGAGTTTGACTAATGATCATTTTAAAACCTAGAGAATATAAGCTTTATGCTAATTTTTTGAATACTTTAGCTAAAGATTTAACTAAATTTTATTATTCAAAACTTAATAAACCTTTTAGAGTTTCAAATAAAAAAAAAGGCCGAGGATATGATCCTGTAACAAGTGCAGACAAAGCATTTGAACAATTTATAAGAAAAAAAATTTCAAAAAAATTTCCAAAACATCAAATTAAAGGTGAAGAGTTTGGTTTTAAAAAATCTAAAAACAATTTTACTTGGATAATTGACCCAATAGATGGGACACGTTCTTTTGTAATAGGTAACCCAACTTGGAGTAATTTAGTATCTTTAAATTATAAAGGTAATCCAGTTTTAGGCCTTGCAAATTTTCCAGTACTTAAAAAATATTATCTCAATTATTCAAATAAACTTGCTTACGTAATTGAGAATAAAAAAAGAAAAAAAATAAAAGTTAATCAAAAAGTATCATTTACAAATATAAAACTGTCAGCTGCTTTTCATGGTGGTATAACGTTAAGTCAGCAAAAGAAAATTCCAAAAATTTTAAAGTTAATGCAGTTTCCATGCTCTGATGCTTTAAGTTATGCTCATTTAGCAGAAGGTAAAATTGATGTAGTAATACAATGCTTAAATAAAATTTGGGATATTCATCCTTTAATTCCAATTATTGAGGCTGCAGGGGGAATAGTTACAACGTGGAATAATGATAGCGCTGTTAAGGCTGGAAATATTTTGGCATCATCAAATAAAAATATTCATAAAAAAACTTTAAAAATATTAAAGCCAATTTCTAAATAGTCTTATTCATTAAAGAAAACCAATACCATTCGTGTAAAAATAGATGCCTAAAAGAAATACTAAAATAATGTATATTATGAAATAAACCGCAAACTTAAAATATTTTTTCATTTATTTTGGTAGTTTAGTTGCTCCAGTCTCTTGGTAAATAACTTTACCATCTTTAAATTTATAATAAGACATTACAGCTTCCTTATTACCATCGTTAAAAGTTACCATAGCATGTTCAAAACCAACTTCATTATTTTCAAAAAGCACTCTTAACTTATCTTTTTTAACATCTTTTTTTCCAATCCATTCTACTACATCTTTTTTATTTAATGAATTTCCAGATGAATGCATTAAAAACTTAAAATCATCATGTATCAGTTGTTCAGCGCTAGCTGTATCACCTTCATTAACTATATTAGTCATTTTTTTTATTATCGACATATCAAGTCCTAATCGTTAAATATCATTCTCATTTCGTCTTGTATTGTGCCTTCTTTAAAAACACCCTTCATTTTTTTTTGAAGTTCGATAAATTTAGGGTCTGCAGACATATTCTGATCATTTTCAAATGCCTTGTCTGTAAACTGTTCTCCTACAAGTGTTTCTCTTACTGTTCTAGGGTTTCCTCCAATTTGAAATGAAAAATAAACTTCATGATTTGGATAATGTTTTTTTCTAACTTCCGCTAAACCTTTAGATATTTCCATAGCCTCACCAAGTTTATCATCATAAACTCCAATAGTTCTTGTATAGATTGCTTTCATTTTTATTCCTTGTTTATTAATAGATTCCCGATTCAGCTATTTTTTTAATTTCATTTTCTGAATTTGGGATCAAATTAAAGATATAGTCATCACATTTTTTTGTTGTTTCTTCCTCATATGGTTTACCATATCGTATATCGACCACTTTCAATACTTCTTTATTAAGTTTTTCTTCCTCTATACCTTCTTTAATTAAATAAGAATTTAAAAATTTTTTTGCTGCAAAAGAGTGCACAATTTTTTCCAATTCGAGCTCACCTTGAGGAATCATACTATTTGCATAGTAAATTCCAGTACATTCAATCGTTTTATTTTTTTGGTCTTCAGTTAAATGTCCATCTGCATAAGAGATAATTGGTATAAAAAAAATACTGATTATAAATAGATAAATTGTTCTCATAATCTAAAAAATCTACAGTAAAAATATTATTTTAAATAGCGCCATAAAGTAGCGGTAGATATGCAAATTTATAATACAACTCACCAGTGAAAAATTTAAAAAAAATAAAATATAAAATTACTTTTTATGAGTAAAAAAAATTGATAAGATTAAATTATGATAGATAAGTTTAATGGAATTATTTATTTTATAATTTTCATAGTTCATTTCGGTGCTTATGCTGTGTATGCATTCAGATGTTTGTTCGCAACAAAAGCTTTCGTTGATCAATATGGTATGGGAGATGGAGCAGCCATAATGACAAGATTTTTTGGATCTATATTTGTTGGTTCAGTTTTAATGGCGATCTATGTAGGCTTTGTCAGAGCTGGTGGATTAGAAAACACATGGGCTTTTTTTAATTTGATTTTTTTACAAAATGCGGCAGCCTTTGTTTTTGCTATTTGGTCTCATCAAAAAGGAAATTTAGGAACAAATGAAAAAACTTCCATGGAGGGAATAATTGCTCCTGGTATACTTACACTTTTAAGTGCTATTCTATGTTATGGTCTAGCGGATAAAATTTATACTTAAAGCCAGCTAGGATAAGGTAGTCCTTTTTTTTCTAAAAATGATTTATTAAACATTTTAGAACTATATTTATCTGACTTATCACATAAAATTGTGACTATTGTTTTCCCTGGTCCTAACTCTTTTCCAAGTTTAATAGCACCAGCAATATTGATCCCACAACTAGTTCCTAAACTTAAACCTTCGTTTTTTATTAAATCAAAAAGAATTGGTAAAGCTTCATTATCCTCTATAGAAAATGCATCATCAATTTTAGCGTTTTCAAAATTTTTTGTAATTCTACTTGAACCAATTCCTTCAGTAATTGAACTTCCCTCAGTTTTTAATTCACCATTCTTAATATAATTAAAAAGAGCAGAACCTTTAGGATCAGATAAATAAATTTTTATATTTTTATTTTTTTCTTTAAGAGCATTACTCACACCTGAAATTGTTCCACCTGTTCCAGATGAACATACAAATCCATCAATCTTTCCCTCAGTTTGTTCCCAAATTTCTCTTCCTGTGCCTTCATAATGACCTTTGGCATTCGCTGTATTATCAAATTGGTTAGCCCAGACAACTCCATTATTATTTGTAGGTCTTAACTCATCGGCTAATCTTGATGCAACTTTTACAAAATTATTTTCATCTTTATAAGGTTTAGCTGGAACCAATCTTAATTCAGCTCCAAGGTTTCTCAATGCATCCTTCTTTTCTTGAGTTTGATTATCATTCATTACAATGATTGTTTTATAACCTAAAGAATTACCAATAAGACCTAAACCTATACCAGTATTTCCTGCAGTTCCTTCAACAATAGTTCCACCTTTAGAAATTAATTTTTTATCTTGTGCATCTTTTATTAATGCTAATGCAGCTCTATCTTTGACAGAACCACCTGGGTTTAAAAATTCAGCCTTTCCATAGATGTTACAACCAGTTATCTCTGATGCTGCTTTTAATTTTATTAAAGGAGTATTGCCAATTCCAGAAATAAAACTTTCTTGATTATTTTTCATTAATTATCTTTTTTAGAGTCTTCTGTGACAGCATAAGGTTTGAATTCACCAGATGTTGTGCCAACATTTTTTGCTGGTATTCCAATCATTACCGCATTTTCAGGAACATTTTTTGTCACAACAGCATTTGCTCCAACTTTAGCATTCTTGCCAATTATGACAGGTCCTAAAATTTGTGCACCTGAGCCAACCACAACATTTTCCATTAGCGTTGGATGTCTTTTAGCCTGTCTTTGGTTATCTGAATTAATACTTGGAGAAATGCCTCCTAATGTAACCATATGATAAATAGTTACATTATTACCAATCTCTGAAGTTTCACCTATAACCACTCCCATACCGTGATCTATAAATAAATTTTTTCCAATTTTTGCACCAGGGTGAATTTCAATACCAGTTAGGAATCTAGAAAATTGTGAAATAAACCTTGCAACAAGATCAAATTTAGCTAAGTAAAAAAAATTTGCAATTTTATGAAAAAAAACTGCTTTAACTCCGGGATAAGTTAAGATTAAACTTAGCTTAGATTTTGCAGCCGGATCTCTATCAATTATAGATTGTAAAAACTCATTCATACTTTTATTGATTTTTTTAAAATAAATATTTTAACTTATATAACTGTTATAAATCAAATTTAAAGAGATGAAATTAGTTTATAAAAACACCTATTTTAGTCATTTTATTCTTTGACTCAGATAAAATTTTTAAGTTAAATTTATTTTTATAAATTAAATAAATATACAGAGAGGGTAATAATGAGAATAATTAAAACTACAATAGTAGCTGGATTAATTTCTTTATTTACAACTTTTTCAACATTTGCCGAAAAAGTTAAAATTGGAGATCCAGGATGGACAGGCGCTACAGCTATTGCAAATTTATTAGCAGCAGTTGTGACTGATAAGATGGGTGGAGAAGCTGAACTTGTACCAGGAAACAACACAGCAATTTATGGAGCCATTGATAGAAGCAAAGGTGAAATAGAAGTTCATCCAGACATTTGGTTGCCAAACCAAGAAGCTTATACTAACGATTTAGTTCCTAAAGGAACTCTTAGATTAAGCAAAAATCCGTACGAAGGTAACCAAGGTTATTGTGTATCTCAAAAGTTTGCAAAAAAAATGAATATTACTGCAATCGAAGATTTGGGTAGACCAGAAGTTGTCAAAGCTATGGATAGTGATGGTAATGGTAAAGGTGAATTTTGGATTGGTGCTGACGGTTGGGCATCTGCAAATGTTAACCAAGTTAAGTTAAGAGATTATAAATTATATGATGCAGGTATTGAGCCGATAAGAGCTGCAGAAGCTGTTAAGAATGCAAGAGTTCTAGACTCAATTAAAAAAGATGAAGGCTATGCATTCTATTGTTATAAACCACATGCTATATGGGGAATGGCTGATGTAGTTATGTTAGAAGAGCCTAAATATGATCCCGCTAAATATAAAATGATACAACCTAAAGCAGATCCAGATTGGTATAATAAATCTTATGTTGCATCTAAAGATGCTCTTAAGCAAATCCAAATTGGATGGGGAACTTCTTTAGAAAAAAAATCACCTGCAATTGTTGAATTTTTCAAAAAATTTCAAATAACAGCAGATGATGTTTCAACTATGGCTTATCAAATTTCAGTTGAAAAAAAAGACCCAGCTGATGTTGCAAGAGCTTGGATGAAAGCTAATAAATCTACAGTTGATGGTTGGTTAGGACTGTAAGCAATTAAATTAAATTATATTTACCTGGCGACAAATAAGTTGCCAGGTATTATCTTCTAAAATATTTAAATTAAATAAATATTCTTTATGGAAACAGCTATTCAAATTCAAAATATATGGAAAATTTTTGGAAATACTTCAAAAGAAGCTTTGGATGCTATTCAAAATAAAAATATTTCAAAGCATGAAGCGTTAGAAAAATATAATTCTGTAATAGGAGTCTCAGATGTTTCTTTTGATGTAAATAAAGGAGAAATATTTTGTGTAATGGGTCTTTCAGGAAGTGGAAAATCTACTTTAGTTAGACACATCAATAGACTTTTAGAACCAACATCAGGTAAAATTTTAATCAATAACCAAGATGTAATGCAATTTGATAAAGAAAGCCTTCAAGAATTAAGAAATAAAAAAATAGGGATGGTATTTCAGAACTTTGCTTTGATGCCACATAGATCAGTTTTGGACAATATAGCAATGCCATTAGAAATTAGGGGCGTAAGTAAAAATGATAGACTAGATACAGCAACAAATATTTTGAATATTGTTGAGCTACAAGGATGGGGAAATAAATACGCTCATGAATTATCAGGAGGTATGCAACAAAGAGTTGGTTTAGCAAGAGCATTAGCCGCAGATCCAGAATTTTTATTGATGGATGAACCTTTCAGTGCTTTGGATCCGCTAATTAGAAGGCAACTTCAATCAGAATTTATAAAACTTTCAAAAAAAATGAAAAAAACAACTGTGTTTATTACACATGATTTAGATGAGGCAGTAAGAGTAGGACACCGAATAGCTATAATGAGAGATGGGGCAGTGGTTCAAATTGGAACACCAGAAGAAATTGTAATTAATCCTGCAGATGAATATGTTGCTGATTTTGTTAAGGGAATTTCAAGATTAAAAGTTGTTCAAGCAAAAACAATTATGAAATCAATTGAAGAGCATGAAAAAAAATTTGGCCCATTAGAAAATAATGGATTGGTTAATGAAAATGATGTTTTAAGTAAATTAATTGAAACTTCAATTTCAAAAGATAAACCAATTATAGTTACAAATAAAAATAATGAGAAAAAAGGAGTTATAACTCAATCTGATCTTTTGAAAGCTGTAGTTGAAGGAAATGAAAATGAATAAAGAAAATAAAAATTTAAATAGATCAGAACTTATCAGCAGTTTTGTTATTACAAATTCTGAATATTATATTAAAGAATTTAAAAAAATTGGTAGTAAGCCATCTTATTCATTTTCATTTAATTTGTTTGCATCATTATTAGGACCTATTTGGTTTGGGATGCGTAATATTTGGAATTATGCCTTAGCTTTTTTAATAGTTGAAACCTTTGCTTTTGTTCAAATTATAAGAGGTTTATTTGGAAATATAACAAAAGATGCTTTAGAAAAAATTGATAAAATTCAGTCAACTATAGATTTTAGAAATCAACAACTGGAAGCTGCTATTAAAAACAATCCTGAAAAAGTGGAAGTTTATAAAAGAGCAATTAAGTCTTTAGAGGAGGCTATGAAGGAATATGTAGTTGATGTTCAACAAATTGAAGCTTCTGCTATTTGGATAACTTTTTTTGGTTTTGCTTTACTAATATTTGTTAAAATAATTCAAGGTGTGCTAGCTAATACTATTTTAGAAAAAAGATACTCTGAATGGCTTTCAAATAAATTGATTAGTCCTGGCATGAAAATGAAAAATTTTATCTTGAGTGGAATTTTTACCTCAGTAATAATGTTATTTTCAGTAGTTCACTATAGCTTTCCTGGATTAATGGATATTATGAATGATTTTCCAACTCATCCGGAAATTAGACTTACTTCAATAAAATGGGTTGAAACAACATTTGATTATGCAGTTATTAAAGGAGATGCTTTATTCACAGCTATTACTATTGGAATTAGATCAGTATTAGATTTTTTAGAATTACTTTTTGTTAAAACTCCATGGATAGTGATTATTACAACTATAGTTGTGCTAACGGCTTTATCAGCTGGAATAAGGACTGCAATTTATTCAGCAGGATTTTTAGCATATATGGGTTTTCTTGGTTTTTGGGTTAAAGCCATGACTACACTTGCTTTACTTGGTACAGCAGCAATTTTAAGTATTGTTATTGGAATTCCACTAGGAATTTATTGTGCAAGACGTCAAAGATTTTACTCGATGATAAGACCAATAATGGATTTTATGCAAACCATGCCAGCTTTTGTATTTATGATTCCAGTAATTGCTTTTTTTGGAACAGGAAAAGTTGCTGCAGTAATTATTACGATGATTTTTGGAGGAACACCCGTGGTAAGGTTAACTGTTTTAGGTTTACGAGGTGTGCCTGAAACAATAAGGGAAGCAGCAATAGCTTATGGTGCATCTAAATGGTATTTATTAAGAAAAGTAGACTTACCATTAGCAACACCATCAATTTTAGCAGGAGTTAATCAAACAGTAATGTTAAGTTTGGCTATGGTAGTAGTTGCATCTTTAATTGGAGCAAAAGGATTAGGTCAGGATGTACTTGAAGCATTACAATATGCAAATGTTGGGCAGGGAATACTTGCTGGTATTGCTATATTATTTGTTGCATTAATTTTAGATAGAGTTGTTCAAGGTAAAAAGAGAGTTTAAAGAAGGGAACATGTATTATCTAATACTAGGTTTTTTTACAGGTTTAAGTTTAATTTTAGCGATTGGTGCACAAAATATTTTCGTTATAGAACAGGGTTTAAAAAGACAGTACGTATTTTTAGTTTGTTTAATTTGTTCTATATCAGATTTAATTCTTATATTTTTAGGAATATTTTTATTTGAGTATTTTAAGATTTATTTTACAAAAAATGTTGAATTATTTTTCAATATATTACTTTTTATTTTT
>MDTA01007446.1_pt1 | contig 11061 bp, 9 predicted proteins | sample 811151 | NCBI WGS metagenome assembly MDTA01 (sample SAMN05326648, study PRJNA326480) | marine metagenome | isolation source: seawater | place: Indian Ocean: South | collected 2010 | reverse complement strand
TTATCTGGCAAACTTAACCATATAAATGTTCTATTTTTGTACTTTTTGTTGAACATAAACATATTGACTAATTTTTAAAAACCCATACTATCCCAAATATTCCCATTATGGAGGGTAAATTGAGAATAAAAAAAATAATTAGTTTTTTGAAAAAATATGTTTTTATCAAGTTACGAGAACAAAATAGACAAGAAGGGACGTGTTTCGGTGCCAGCAACATTTAGATCTCACCTAAGTTCAATGGGATACAACGGTTTTATAAGCTACCCTTCTTTTAATCATGCTGCATTAGAAGCTTGTTCTCAAGATAGAATAGAAAGACTTTCTCAAACAATTGACTCATTAAATCCTTTTGAGGAGAAAAGAGATTTTTTTGCTACTTCTATATTATCTGAAAGCGAAAATTTACAATTTGATACTGAAGGCAGGGTCTCTTTATCTGAGAAATTATTAAATCACGCAAATATTAAATATAATGTTTTGTTTGTAGGTTTAGGGAAAACATTTCAAATTTGGAGTCCGAAAATTTTTGAAAAATTCAGATTAATTGCAAGAAAAAAAGCTTTTCAAAATAGATCTAATTTAAAATGGGAAACTAAACAGAAGGGAGAACTGTCATGAGTATCAATATAGGAGGAGGAGAATTAAGAGAGTTAAAACCTCGAATACTAGTTTTAGGTGTTGGTGGTGCGGGAGGAAATGCTATCAATGCAATGATAGAGTCAGGAATGGAAGGTGTTGAATTTGTTGCGGTGAACACTGATGCACAGGATCTAAAAATGAGCAAAGCAGATGCAAAAATACAAATTGGAATGAACTTAACAAAAGGACTTGGTGCAGGTGCCAAGCACGATATTGGTCAAGCTGCAGCTGATGAGTCAATGAATGAGATAACAAGTTATATTCAAGGCGCAAATATGGTTTTTATTACCTCTGGTATGGGAGGCGGGACTGGGACAGGCGCTTCACATGTAATTGCTAGAGCTGCCAGAGAATTAAACATTCTAACTGTAGGTGTCACAACATTACCCTTTTCATACGAAGGACCAAAAAGAATGAGAAGAGCAATTGAAGGACTAGAAGAATTTAAAAAACATTTAGATACAGTGATTGTTGTACCTAACCAAAATCTTTTTAAAATTGCTAGCGAATCAACAACATTTGAAGAGTCATTTAATTTATCTAACAATGTTTTAAAACATGGCGTTCAAAGTGTTACAGATTTAATGGTAAGACCAGGAATGATAAATTTAGATTTTGCTGATGTAGAAACTGTAATGAGCGCAATGGGGAAAGCTATGATGGGAACAGGAGAAGCAGAGGGAGAAAATAGAGCAATGGAGGCAACAGAAATGGCTCTTAATAATCCTCTAATTGATGAGTATTCTCTTCAAGGTGCAAAAGGTTTATTAATTAATATTACTGGTGGAAATGATCTAACTTTATTTGAAGTTGATCAATCGGTGAATAAGATAAGGGCAGAAGTGGATCCTGAAGCTGAATTAATTTTTGGTGCAATTAAAGATGAAAAAATGACAGGAAAAATTAGAGTATCAATTGTTGCAACAGCACTAGATGGTCAAAAATCTGAAAATAAAACAGTTCTCAATATGTTTTCTAGAGTTCAAAATAGAAATGCTGGATATTCTGAAAATTTATTTTCTCAAAATCCTAGAATGGAAAATAATACATTGAGTTCTATTGATGGTGCCACAGCTTTAAAGCTTGATGAGAGTTTTGAATTGGAGCAACAAGAAGAGAGTAATATAATGAACAATATTGAAAATCATTTAAAGGATGAAAATGTTTCTTCAAGTATGACAGAGCAAGTTGCTAACAATTTACCATCTGGTGTATCAATTGAGAGCGCATCATATATGGAAAATAATAAAATATTTGAAAATAATAATAGCTCAAAATCATTGGAAAATGACGATGAATATACTCCAAAATTGTTTACTGAGGATCAAGATAATCAATTAGACGCCATTAATACTGAAATTAACGATCAAGAAAATGTTGAGACAGATCAATTATTTGATCAAGACTTTAATGAGGAGGAAGATTTTGAAATTCCTGCTTTTTTACGAAAACAAAAATTTTAATGATTATATTTTGGATTAATGAACAATCAAACCACATCACTGGAATTCTCCCATTTTCCAGTGATGTTGGATGAAGTTTTAAAAATATCTTCCCCATTATCAAAAAAAAAATTTATTGATTGTACTTTTGGTGGAGGTGGATACTCTAGAGAAATACTAAAATCTTCGGGCACTATGGTAAAGGCCATTGATAAAGACAAGCAAGCTTTATCAAATGTAAAGGAACTTGAAAAGAAATTTTCCAAGAGATTTAAATTTTATCAAATTAAGTTCAGTCAATTAGAAAGTATCTCAAGAGAATTTGTTGATATGGTTATTTTTGATTTGGGTTTGTCATCTATTCAACTTGATGATCTTGATAGAGGATTTTCTTTTAAATCGAATAAGAAATTAAATATGACTATGGGTCTAAATAAAATAACAGCTTTAGATGCCATTAATAATTTAAGTGAAAAAAATCTGAAATTGATAATAAAAAATTTAGGAGATGAAAAAGAAGCTCATAAAATAGCAAAAAATATAGTTGAATATCGAAAAGCAAAAAAAATTATTAACACAGTTGACTTAGTGAAAATAATTGAAAAAAGTAAAAAAAAAACTTATTCAAGTAAAATAAATCCTTGCACTAAAACTTTTCAAGCACTAAGAATATTTGTAAATAAAGAAATCACAGAACTAATATATGGAATAATTTACGCAACAAAAAAACTTAAGCCTGGAGGGAAAATTTTAGTTGTTAGCTTTCACTCTTTAGAAGACAAAATTATTAAATATTTTTTTTCAAATTTTTCTAAAAATCGATCTAGACCATCAAGATATTTACCTGAGAATAAATTTTCTGAAACTTTATTATTTGAAGAATATAAAAACAAAGTAATAAGACCATCACAACAAGAGATAGAGAACAACATCAGATCAAGATCAGCTAAATTAAGATTTGCAATCAGGAACAAAAATAAATTTGAGTTCCCAAAAAATTTAATAAAAAAATTTAAAAAATATTTAGATTTAGAGGCAATAAATGTTTAAAACAAAATTTATAATTTCAGCTATAATTTTTACAACTTTTTTAATAATTACATCAGTAATTAAAAACGAAACAAGAATTATTGAAAAACAGATTTCAAAACTAAATTTAAAAGTTTTTTTGAAAAAAAAAGATATAAATGAATCTCAGTTAGATTTTTATTATTTAACTTCACCTTTAGAGATTGAGAAAAAATTGGATGTTATTGGATACAATAATTATCAACCAATTGAGTATTCAAATATATTTCTAAATTTTTCTAATTTTACTGAAATAAAAAATAAAATTTCTAATCTTAATAGATTAAATGAAAAAAAAATTCAAAAAAAATAAAAATCTCAACCAAACTAGTTTTTATTTTGAAGATTATTTAGAAACAAACAAAAAAAATAAAAATTTAAAAAGTTCAAATATTTTCCAAGATAGAGTTTACATATTATTTTTTTTCTTTTTTTCTTTAATTTTAATTTTTTCTATTAAGATTACACATATTTCATTAAACGAGGAGAATATATTTAATAAAGAAAAACAATCCTCACAATTTTCTTTAATTCGAAGAGATATAGTAGACAGAAATGGAGTATTACTTTCAAGAAATATTAATACTTTTCATGCAGCAATCGATCCAAAATTAGTAAAAGATAAAAAAAAATTTTTAATCAAATTAAGATTGAATTTTCCAGAATTACAAAATGATAAAATAAAAAAAAAAATTAAAAGAAAAAAAATACTTTAGAATTAAGAAAAGAATAGATCAAATTGAAAAAGATAAGTTTTGGGCTCTTGGCGAAAAAGCTATAAAATTTGAACCTTTTCAAGCAAGAATGTATACTCATGGAAATTTATTCAGTCACATTATTGGACAAGTAGATTATGACAATTATGGAGTGTCAGGCATCGAAAAATATTTTGACAAAGAATTAAAAAATCAAAAGAAATTGAGCCAACCTTTAAAGTTGACTTTAGATAGTAATATTCAACACATAATTAACAAAGAATTAAACTTAGCTATTCAGACTTTTGATGCAACAGGCGGTGGAGCATTATTAATGGATGTAAATAATGGTGATATATTGTCTTTAGTTTCACTACCAAATTTTGATATTAATCAGAGATCAGTTGTTAAAGATGAAAAATATATAAACAAAATTACTAAAGGTGTATATGAACTAGGTTCAATTTTTAAAACCTTTACTGTTGCATTAGCTCTTGACCATGAATTAGTTGATACGGAAACTATTCTTCATAATATACCTCAAAAAATAAAATGTTCTATTCATGAGATTACTGATATGAAAGAACATCCAAAAAATTTATCCGTTGAAGAAATTTTAATCAGGTCTTCTAATGTCGGTTCAGTTATGCTTGCAAAAAAAATAGGCAAGAAGGGTTATAAAGATTTTATAGATAAAACAAAATTGTCTAAAAATCCTGAAATTGAACTTGAGGAAGTGGGAGTGCCACATCAAATAAAATGGAATAAATGTAAGTTAGAAACAGTTTCATTTGGTCATGGTATTACCACTACGCCTTTACAAGCTACAGCTTTGTATGCAGCTATGAGCAATGGAGGAAAGTTAGTAATTCCAAGTTTAATCAAAGATAGAAAAATTAAAAAAACTAAATCAATTATCTCAAGTAATACTAGTAAAAAATTAACAAAAATTTTAAGAAAAGTTGTAATAAGCAAAAATGGCACTGCTAGTTTAGCAGATAAAGATGGATATTATGTAGGTGGGAAAACTGGAACTGCCGAAAGTTATGGAGATAAACAAAATCGAATAAATACTTTCATTTCAATTTTTCCTACCTACGAACCAAATTATGCTCTTTTTGTGATGCTGGAAAACCCTAAGATAAATAAGGACTTAATTTACAATTACAGAGGAGTTAAGACTAAAGCACCTTTCAACACATCTGGTTGGAACTCTGTTTATGTAGCAGGCAAAATAATAGAAAAAATTGGGCCAATTTTAGCCATAAATAACGAAGAGTTTACAGATCTGTATGTTGTTGAAAAATTTAATTAAAGATTTACCAAAAAATAAAGAAAAGATTGTAATTTCTGGAATTTCTACAAACAGCAAAGAAATTAAAAAAAATTATATTTTTTTTGCTTTAAAAGGAAGCAAGCTTAATGGGGAAAAATTTATACAAGAAGCAATTATTAAAGGTGCAGCAGTAATTGTTTGTTCAAAAAGTTGTAAAATAATTAATAATAAAGTTTTGATTATTAAGAAAAAAGATAATTTAAGACTGTTTTTAAGTGAAATTGCCTCAAAATTTTATAATTTAAAACCTAAAAATATAATAGCTGTAACTGGCACTAATGGAAAAACATCCGTAGCTGACATATTCTATCAAATATTTAGAATAAATAATTTACCTGTAGCTTCAATTGGCACATTAGGAATAAAATATAATGGTAGGATTATAAAAACAAACCTTACTTCTCCTGATACAATTACTTTACATAAGAGTTTACATTTTTTAAAAAAAGAGAAAATTGAAAATGTAATTATTGAGACATCAAGTCATGGGTTACACCAAAAAAGATTACATAATATAAAATTTAAAGGCGCGATTTTTACAAATTTTAGTCAAGATCATCTAGACTATCACAAAACAATGAAATCTTATTTAAATGCAAAATTAATATTATTTAAAGAAATTTTAAAAAAAAATTCATGGGTAATTTCTGACAAAGAAATTAAACCATTTTTACAGATAAAAAAAATAGCCCAAAAAAAGGCTTTAAAACTTTTTCATATAAATAATGAATTAGAACAAATTAAAAGTACTCTTCAAGCACCTGGTAGTAATTTTAAAATGAAAAACTTAGCAATGGCAACAATAGCAGCGAGATTATGTGGAATTAAAGAAAAATCAATTAATAAATCTTATAAAAAATTAAAAGACATTAATGGTAGGCTTGAGTTAGTAAAAACATATCATAACAATATAAAAGTTTTTATTGATTATGCTCATACACCTGACGCCCTGTTAACAATACTTAAATTTTTAAAAATAAATTATGGAAATAATATCTCATTAGTTTTTGGATGCGGAGGTGAAAGAGATCAAAAAAAAAGACCTTTAATGGCAAAAATAGCTGATAAATATTGTCATAAAATTTATGTAACAGATGACAATCCTAGAAATGAAAATCCAAACAAAATTAGACATGAGCTTTGCCAACAAATTTTAAGAAATAAAGTATTCAATATTGCCGATAGATCAAACGCTATTAAAAAAGCAATTGATAACTCCGATCCAAATGAAATTATACTTATTGCTGGTAAAGGTCATGAGGAAGAGCAAATTTATAAAAATAATGTTTATAAAATTTCTGATAAAAAAATTATCAAAAAAATTAGAAAAAATAAAAATTCATCTGTAAAAATTAAAAACTATCTACAAAACAAATCAATTATTAAAGAAATTTTAAGAAAGAATAAATCTGTAAATTTTAATGGTTTATCAATTGATACGAGAACAATTAAAAAAGAAAATTTATTTTTAGCTTTAAAAGGAAAAAATCATGACGGAAATAAATTTATTTCTGATGCTCTTAAGAAAGGAGCCGGGTGTATTGTCTCAGATAAATCTATTAAAAAAAATAATAACAAAGTTATTAAAACTAACAACTGTATTTCTTTTCTAAATCATTTTGCTAAACTAAAACGAAAAAAAACTTTTGCGTCAATTATTGCAATAACTGGAAGTGCAGGAAAAACCTCCTTAAAAATTTTAATTAAAGATTTATTGCAAAATTTTGGAAAAACATTTTATTCTCCAAGGTCTTTCAATAATCATCTAGGAGTACCAATTAGCTTATCAAATCTTGAGGTTGATCATAAATTTGGGATTTTTGAGGTAGGAATGAGTAAGTCTAGAGAAATTAAAAATTTAACTAAGTTAATTAAACCGCAAATCGGAGTAATAACTAATATAGGAGAGGCACACCTGGAAAATTTCAAAAATATAAAAGGAATAGCAAAAGCAAAATCAGAAATAATAGAAAGTTTAGAGGCTGGAGGAACAATTATATTAAATAGAGACGATAAATTTTTTAATTTTTTACAAAAAAAAGCCAAATTATATAAATTAAAAATTATTACTTTCGGACATCACAAAAAAGCAGATGTGTGTATTAAAAAAATTACAAAAAAGGGAAATAATTTAAAAATCAATATCAGTTATTTCAATCGCAAAATAGATTTAGAGATCAAAGATTTAAATATTTATAATGTGCTTGCCGCAATATCAGTTTTAAATGAACTTCGAATTGATATTTCTAAAGTGCAGTCAAAATTTAAAAAATTTGAGTCACCTGAGGGTAGGGGTAAAAAATATTCTATATCAAGATATAATAAAAAATTTAAATTAATAGATGAAAGTTATAATGCTAATCCTTTATCTGTAAAAAATGCTATTAAAAAACTGAGCCATATTAAAAAGGAAAGTTTCAAAAAATACTTAATACTTGGAGATATGCTGGAATTAGGTGTGAAATCAAAAAAATATCACGAAGATATCTCTAAAGTTATTAACAATTCTGACATTGATAAAGTATTCGTTAAAGGAAATGAAATAATTTTCACATATAAACAACTTAATAAAAACAAAAGAGGAAATATTTTACAAAATAATGAAGATATAGATATTAGTCTAAGCAAGATGATATCAAACAACGATTACTTAATGATCAAGGGTTCAAACGCAACTGGTCTTAATAATTTTAGTAAAAAAATGATAAAAGGAGCTTAAGTGTTATTTAATCTATTAACCTCTCTAATTGATCAATATTCATTTCTAAACGTATTTAAGTATTTAACTTTCAGAACAGGATTATCAGTAGTTACCTCTTTGGTGGTTGTATTTATAATTGGTGGACCTCTAATTAAATTGTTTTCAGAAAAGATGATAACCGGCCCAATTAGACAGGACGGGCCCATAGATCATATTATAAAAAAATCTGGAACACCAACGATGGGTGGAGTGATTATAATTATTGGAATAACATTTAGCACCTTGTTATGGGCAGACTTAACTAATATTTATGTTTGGACTTTAATTTTCGTTTCAGTATCTCTTGGAGCTTTAGGATTATTGGATGATATATTGAAAATTAAATATAAAAATTCAAGAGGCTTGAAATCAAGTTATAAATTTCTTGGTCAGATTCTTATTGGTCTATTTACATTATTCATTTTGATAAAATATTCTAACCACGAATATTTATATAATCTTTATTTTCCTTTTTTTAAAAATCTTATATTGCAAATGGGTTTATTTTTTATACCATTCGGATTATTCGTAATTATTGGAGCATCTAATGCAGTTAATTTAACAGATGGCCTTGATGGTTTAGCCACTGTACCTGTAATGTTAGTTGCTCTTTCATTCACTTTAATTTCTTATGTAGTTGGCAACACAATTTTTTCTGAGTATCTGCAGATACAATATATCCCAGATGTTGGAGAGTTATCCATTTTTTGCGGATCAGTAGTTGGGGCTTGTTTAGGCTTTCTTTGGTATAATGCACCACCAGCAAAAATTTTTATGGGTGATACTGGATCTTTATCTTTAGGCGGGTCATTAGCGGCTATAGCAATCATTGTTAAACATGAAATTGTTTTAGCAATAATTGGAGGTTTATTTGTTCTGGAAACTGTCTCAGTAATCATTCAAGTAGTTTCATTCAAATTAACAGGCAAAAGGATTTTTAAGATGGCACCTATACACCATCATTTTGAAAAGAAAGGTTGGGCAGAGTCAACCATTGTAATTCGTTTTTGGATAATTGCTATTATCTTAGCATTAATTGGATTAGCAACATTAAAACTAAGGTAGAAATGTTAAGAACAGGACAACTCAGAGAACTATCGTTCCTTGTTTATGGACTAGGTTTATCAGGGCGTTCGGTAATAAGGTTTTTTAAAAAAAATAAAATTAAAAACTTTAAGATTTGGGATGATAATCAAAAAGATTTTCTCAAAAATTATAGAACAAAAAATTTAAAAAAAACTTTAAATCAAGTAGATTATATTATTTTAGCTCCCGGAATAAGTTTGATAAAAAATAAGGTTTTAAATAATTTCAAAAGAAAAATTATTACTGATATAGACTTATTTTACTTAACTAATATTTGGTCTAAAACAATTGTGGTAACCGGAACAAATGGAAAATCAACAACTTGTAAATTACTTGAACATTTATTAAAAAAGAGCAAATTTAAATGCTCATTAGGCGGAAATATCGGGAGACCTATTCTTGATTTAAAAATTTCGAAAAATAGTTTTGTAATAATTGAAGCCTCGTCATTTCAACTTTCTCATTCAAAATTTATTTGTCCTGATTATGCTTTTTTCCTTAACTTGACCAATGATCATTTAGACTGGCATGGAAATCATAAAAATTATCTTAATTCAAAACTAAAAATATTTTATCTTCAAAAAAAAAATCAATATGCTTTTACAAATAGTAAGATAAAAAAGTTTTTTTTTAAAAAAAAATTTTTGAGTAAACTTATAGTACCTGAAAAAAAAGAAATATTTAAGATTAAACAAAAAATTAAAAATTACTACTTGTCTTCAAGTATAAATGATGAAAATCTTAATTACATTTACTCATTTTCAAAATTATTAAGAATTAAAAAAAATTCTTTTATTTCTTCAATGAACACTTTTGAAGGATTGCCACATAGGTTTGAATTATTTTTAAAGAAAAAAAATATTTTTTTTATCAATGACTCAAAAGCAACATCATTTGCTGCAACTAAAACAGCTATATCTAGCTTAAAAAATGTTTATTTGATTCTCGGAGGATTACCAAAAAAAGACGATAAAATTAAACTGTCTAAATATAAAAAAAATATAGTGAAGTGTTATTTAATTGGAAAAAATATTAAATTTTTTAAAGATCAAATTAAAGATGAAATAACTTTCTCTGTTACCAGAAACTTAAAAGATTCAATCAAAAAAATTTTTAAAGACATCAAATTACAAAATAATCATCATAATAATATTTTGCTTAGCCCAGCTGCTGCTTCATTTGATCAGTTTAGTAATTTTGAAAAAAGAGGAGAATTATTTAAAAATTTATGTAAGAGATATGCCAAAAAACTCAATTAGATTTCTATTTATCGATTATTGGAGAAGTACAGATAAAAAAATATTATTTTGTTTTTTTATTTTATTTTTTTTAGGATTATTTTTTTCATTCTCATCCACTTCTTTTCTTGCTGGAGAAAGATTAGAGAAAGATAATTATTTTTTTTTTACAAAGCATTTCATTTTCACAATATTAGCTTTGATAATTATGTTTTTTATATCTTTAGTAAAAACTGAATTTCTTATAAAATTTGTTTCTTCTTTATTTATTATCTCTTTTTTATTTTTAGCTTTAGTTCCAATAGTCGGTGTTGAAGTAAAAGGCGCTAAAAGATGGCTTGATCTTTATTTTTTTAGGTTACAACCAATCGAAATTTTAAAACCTTTATTTATTTTAATTACTGCAAGAATATTAACTTTAAAAAAATTTCAAAATTCACAAATTCAATATTTTTTTAGTTTTACTCTATTAACTTCAGTTATCATTTTATTAGTAGAGCAACCAGATCTGGGACAATCTATATTATTAACTGGGAGTTGGGTTGCTACTGTTTTTATTTCTGGAGTGAGTTTACTTTATATTATTATTTTCTTTTCAATTTTTTTGCTTTCGATAACTTCGTTATTATTCTTCTTACCCGATAAATTTGGTTATGTAATTAATCGATTAGTTACTTTTTTTGATCCTAGCCAAGGAGATAAATTTCAATCATCTTCAGCACTTGACGCTATTAGATTGGGTGGTTTAACGGGACAAGGTATGGGAGAGGGTATTTTAAAAGAGAGTGTGCCAGAGGCTCATACAGACTATGTA
>MDTA01106846.1_pt1 | contig 11063 bp, 9 predicted proteins | sample 811151 | NCBI WGS metagenome assembly MDTA01 (sample SAMN05326648, study PRJNA326480) | marine metagenome | isolation source: seawater | place: Indian Ocean: South | collected 2010 | reverse complement strand
GTTATTTTCTTTGCCTTCAACAAGTTTGATTTAAGTCGTATTGAGGCAGCTACTTTGCCAGAAAATGCTGCTTCCAGAGCGCTGCTTGAAAAGCTAGGTTTTAAGTATGAGGGGGTTGCCCAAAGTTATTTGAAAATAGCCGGCCGGTGGCGTAACCATATTATTTACGCACTTATACGTAGCGATAGGCGCGGGCGATAGAATAAATAATGAGACTTGAGGTAATGTTAAGTTAATGGATGGACAAAAAAAATTAGCAGAGGATCGTATTGTTTCAAGCTTAGGGAGCAATATTATTAGTGATGCATCTGAGTATTATAAAACTGAGCCCCGGGGAAATTATACTGGCTTTGCTACAAAGGTTATAAAACCCGAAAGTGTAACGCAAGTTTCGGTTGTGTTATCTATTTTAAATGAAATGAGAATTGGCGTTGTACCATTTTCTGGAGGCACAGGCCTAGTTGGAGGACAAATCGCTCCTGGTGATGACTTCTTCATAATGTCATTAGAAAAGATGCGAACCGTAAGGAACATATCTATTGATGATGGACTATTAACTGTAGAGGCGGGCGTGGTGCTTTCGACCATTCATGATGAAGCAAAAAAGATAAATAGAATTTTTCCCCTCTCTTTAGCCTCCCAAGGAAGTTGTCAAATTGGCGGTAATTTAGCTACAAATGCGGGGGGAATAAACGTTGTTCGGTACGGTAGTGCTAGAGATTTGTGTTTGGGTATAGAGGCTGTTTTTGCTGATGGGAAAATATATAATGGGCTGAGTGGTCTTATTAAAGATAATACTGGGTATGATTTGAAGAATTTATTAATTGGCTCAGAAGGAACGCTTGGAGTAATTACTGCCGCTACACTTAAGACGTTTCCAAAAGCCGAGGAGACGATTGTTTCAATTATACAGGTTAAAAATCCTCGAGATGCCGTTATACTTTTAAGATTGGTGCGACAAGTTTTCGATAATCATCTCCAAGCTTTTGAGTTACTAAATAAGAAGGGTCTAGAATTTCTTGAAAGGTTTAATTTTTCATTTCATGAACCGTTTTCTAGCAGAGGGGAATGGATGATATTGGCTGAAATTGCCGGACCAAGTTTGTTTGATTTAAAGGTTAAGTTTGAAAATACCCTTAATAATGCATTAGAACAGAATTATATTATTGATGCAGTGATTGCGCAAAATGAGACTCAAGCAAAAAATCTTTGGTACATACGAGAAAATATGTCAGAGGCAAATCGGCGAATGGGCGCCGTATGTTCTTCCGACGTATCAGTACCGATATCTAAAATATCAAGTTTTATTGATAGTGCTGAAATGAGGGTTAAAAGCTTTTCCAAAGATTTACAAATTAATTGTTTTGGTCATTTGGGTGACGGTAATATACATTTCAATATATTTCCTCCATATGGTAAAACAAAGAAGGACTTTATACATTTAACCGATAATTTAACAGATGCTATCCACGAAGCCGCCCTAGACTTTGGTGGGTCATTTAGTGCAGAGCACGGTATTGGAAGATTAAAAGTTGCTGACTTAAAGAAATACGGAGATCCAGGCAAATTGGAAGCTATTAACTTAATAAAGAAGGCGTTAGACCCAAATCAAATTTTAAACAGAGGGGTAATACTGTCAGAGTTTTGACCAGTCGATAGCCGAGCTCAATAATTCAGAAACGATTCTTAGGGCAGTTTTTTCTCGAGTGTCCCACGAGCCTGTTAGTATTTTATAATTTGCATTTAAGCTTTCTAATTTGTGTTTAATCCTACGATAAAACTCATCCCTTTTTTCGTTATTAAAATAACGTGTTTTCTCTGCAATAAAGGGAACTGACGGATCCATTAACAAATATAGCTCAGGTAATTTGATCTGCTGATCAAGTTCTGAAAAAGTTCTTTGAAGTAACATTTCAGACCAAACACTTGTTATCATCTCATCTGTATCCTCAATAAAAATCGGTCCTGAAAAGGGCAGAAGGGCGTTCCGATGTGCGGCATGTGTAATACTTATTTTAAGTAACTCATCCGAATGATATGTACCGGATTTTCTGAACGTTTCATAATTGCGCCCATATTCGGGCAAATATGATGAGTTTTGCAAAAATTCCGACAATTTCTTTGCCAATGAAGATTTCCCAACACTTTCTGGACCAACCAATACTACCCTCTTTACTAATGATACTCTAACACTTGATGGAAGATCGAGCCAGTGACCATAAGGATCAAACAAAATACTATCACTGTGAATATTTTGGCCTAAGCGGTTGGGGTCCAAGATCGTGAACTCCGTTCTTAATTGCTCTGCAATTTTAAAAAGGCGCATTTCCGATCCAAAAAGGTGGATTTTGGAATTTGGGAATTGATCATATATTTCCGTTAATAATAATTTTGATGATTGAACTGTCAAGTAATCTGTTTTTGTTTTAACTATCTTTATCAATACACCTGGGAGTTCTTTTTCTAGCCAGGTTTTTCTTATCTTGATAGACATGCTATCCTTTAAATTGTCTAATAGAATTATTACGAGTTTATCACTCAATGTCTCTGCCACTTTGCAAAGTGATAAACTACCGTTATGAAGTGGCATGAATTTGCCTGGCACTAACCCTATTTTCAATTACAGCTCCTTGTCTTTATAAATTAACGGCCTCTTTGAATTCTTTATAATCGTTGCAGCATGGTCCGGCCATAGGTTTCTACAATTAAATATTTAAATTTGATATTCGTGTTATAATTTAAAGCTTGCATATGAAATGGAATTGTAGTGATTAAGGTTTACGCAAATGTGACAAATTTTATTGTCTAAATTATTTTTATATGAGTAATAAATTCATGAACGTCCTTCTGTTTATCCAGCGCAAATGATATCGTGAGCGCTGTGAAAATAGCAAAACAAAAGTGATTACTTTGGTTAGGTTTGTATAAAAATCATTAGTTAAAAATCGTTGTGTGAGTTAGAAAGTAACCGTATTCAAATCTGTGAGTTACAGCTTAAAATGATAAATATAACGAGAGAAAAAGAAGATGATACTTATGAAGTTGAACTGCTTCTCGACCTAGTTTTTGGATTAGGCCGTGAAACGCTCAGTTCGTACAGATTTAGAGATGGCGTCAAGCGTATTCCTGAGCTTTGCAATGTGCTTAGGGATGAATTTGGTGTTCTGGTAGGGGTTATACGGTATTGGCCAATTATGATTGGTAATAATAGGGTCAGAGGGCTCCTCTTGGGACCACTTGGCATTCATCCAACTCGACAAGGAGAAGGGTTAGGTAAACTGCTAATTGATATGAGCTTGAAAAAAGCTAAAATGCTTGGATGGCGACGGGTTATTTTGATAGGCGAGTTATCTTATTACAACCAGTTTGGATTCTCCAAAAGGGTAGTGAGTAACATTTATATGAATGATAAGCTAGCTTCTGATCGACTTTTAGGTCATGAATTGGTTGATGAAAGTATGAAAAGTGTAAAGGGCCCTTTGTTTAAGTATTCCGCCTCAAAGTAACATCAGAAGTATGGCGCCTTTATCTTAATTAACCAGTCGGCTAAATTGCTTCTAACTGAATTTAAGCCACTCGATCTTGTTTTTTCAATTATTTTTCGAACATCTGTGAGTGATATTTGACGAATGAGCAATCTTATTCTACCAATTGATGAGGCCCGCATAGATAGATTAGTAAAGCCTATCGCTAATAAAGCAAGAGCATCGAGTGGATTTCCTGCGTCCTCGCCACAAAAGTTTATTGGAGTATTAAAGCTTTTTGCTCGTGTCACAATTTGTTCGAGAAACGTCAAATAGCTTATGTCTAAACTATCATATCTTCTTCTGACCAACTCATTATCTCTATCAGCGGCGAAAAAAAACTGTTTAAGATCATTTCCACCAATCGATATAAAGTCTGCTAATTGAAAAAATTCATCGGTAGAAAAGGCGAGACTAGGTGTCTCTAGCATTGCTCCAATTTTTATTTCGTTGGGTACAACGTGGTTCAGTCGCACCTCATTTTTTACTTCATCTAAAACTATACTTCGTGCCAATTTGAATTCATTGAGTTCTGCTATAAAGGGAAACAATATTCGAATGGGACGGCCTTTTGAACCCCTCAAAAGGGCTTGAATTTGCATTCTCATGATACCTTTCCTATCGAGTGTAACTCGGATGGCTCGCCAGCCAAGAGCCGGGTTAGGCTCCTTTAATCGCTTTAAATATGGTAAGATTTTTTCTGATCCGATATCTAGGGAGCGAAAGTTAACGGGTTTGCCCTTAGCTAAATCCAAAATTCTGGCATAAAATTCTACTTGTTTTGACCGTTTAGGTACCTTAGGTTCTGTTAAGAATTGTAACTCTGTCCGATATAAACCAATACCATCGGCACCAGATTTTTCGAGAAAGGGCAGATCTAGGATTAGTCCAGCATTCATCATCAGTTGGATCTTAACGCCATCTTTTGTTATCGACGGTTTATTTTTTTCTTCAAAATATTGTGCCTGTGCTGCCTTTTGCAGGGATAGTTTATCTTGATAAGACTTTAAAATGTTTGGACTTGGCCTCAAAAAAACACGACCTTCATTTGCGTCTAAAACGATCTGATCACCACTTTGAGTTTCTCGTCGTACTTTCGGTACGGACAAAAGTAATGGAATTGCCAAAGCACGAGCAACAATAGTTGCATGAGACCCAACGGATCCTTCCTCGAGAATTACGCCAGAGAGACCTGAGCCATAATCCAGTAAATCTCCTGGTCCAAGATTACGAGCTATAAGTATAGAGTTATTTATTTTGCTTTTATCAATTTTTACATCTGTTTTTGTGAGAATTCTGATTAGCCGATTCGAGATATCGTCCAGATCATGCAAACGGTCGCGGATGTAAGGATCGGCCAATCGAGACATTCGTAATCTTACTTCTGATTGCTCTTTTTCAACTGCTACTGTCGCTGCTAAACCTCCTTCAATTGATGCCTCCATGCGTTTACGCCAACCCTTATCTCGGGCAAACATTTGATACGCCTCAAAGACTTCTAAATATTCTCCTGTCTTATTATCGAGGTTTTTTGAGATCATGCCTTTGACCTCTAATTGGAGTCTTTTGAAAGCTAAAGATAACTTCGCTTTTTCGGCTCTTGGGTTGTCAGTTATAGGGTTTTCAATTTTGATAAGAGGGTCATGGAGCAGAGCATTTCCGATAGCAATTCCTTCGTTTCCAATAATTGCTTTTTCTGTAACCATATGGTTGTGTTGGGCCGTAAATTCATTACCTTGAGCTTCTGTAAACTCGCCGAGCTCTGTCATTTCAGCTAAAACCATCGCAACGATTTCGAGCCCGTAGACTTCATCGTAGTCATATGTTCTAGGTAAGATAGTTTGAACAATTAAGACGCCTAAAATTTCGCCTAGACGCTGAATCGGCACGCCAAGAAAACTCTGAAAAATTTCTTCTCCCGTTTCTGGGATAAGCCGAAATCCTTTAGTCTGTTGCGCATTAGCGGTATTGATTGTTATGGCATTTTGCGCAATCTTTCCTACTAGACCTTGTCCGATTTTTAGCTTTGTGATGTGTACAGAGTCAGGTTTTAAACCTTTGGTGGCAAACAACTCAAGAGTTTGATAGTCTTTTCTTAAATATATGGAGCATACTTCCGCATTCATTGATGAGGCTATTAATTTTACTATGTTATCAAGCCGCTCCTGTCCCGTCCCATGATCAGCCAACGAGTCTCTAAGTCTCGTTAACAAAATACGTGAGTTCACACCTTTACGAGACCGAACCATTATATTTACACTTTTTCAAGTTCAAAGGTATCGTGTAATGCCTGGACTGCTAGTTCTAAATATTTTCTTTGAATCAAAACAGATATCTTTATCTCTGATGTTGAAATCACAATTATATTGATCCGTTCATTTGCTAAAGTTTCAAACATCATTTTTGCTATGCCAGCATGAGCTTTCATACCGATACCTACAATTGATAGTTTCGCAACCTCTGAGTCAATCAATAATCTACCATATTTTAAGTTTTGATTTTTTTTCGCTTTTTTTAATGCGTCTTCTGCGCGAATTACTTGATCAATCGGGCAGGAGAAGGTCATGTCTGTCAAACCATTTTCAGAAATATTTTGTACAATCATGTCAACGTTGACACTTTGCGCAGCTAATGTACCAAAAATACTTGCTGCTATTCCGGGACGATCTTCAATTCCTGTTACCGTGAGCTTTGCTTCTTCTTTAGAAAAAGCGATTCCAGTAATTACTTTATTTTCCACTATTTCTCCTTCACTGCAAACTAAAGTGCCTATTTTATCATGACTAGACTTGTTATTAAAACTACTTAGAACGCGAAGTTTAACTTTAAATCTTGTGGCAAGCTCGACTGACCGAGTCTCAAGGACTTTAGCTCCCATAGATGCTAACTCCAGCATTTCTTCATAGGAAATCTTATCTAGTTTCCTGGCATTTCCACAAATTCGTGGGTCTGTCGTAAAAATACCGTCGACATCGGTAAAAATATCGCATCTTTCTGCGTTCATCGCGGCTGCCAGCGCTACTGCACTAGTATCAGAACCACCCCGACCCAAGGTTGTAATTCGACCATCATCTGCAAGGCCTTGGAAACCAGTTACAACCGCAACTTGCATTCCTTCGTTGAATTTTTTTTCTAACAAAGTTGTTTCTATTTCTTTAATCTGGGCACTCGAGTAGTTTGAGGTCGTCTTAATCGGCACTTGCCAACCTTGCCAACTTCGAGCATTTATGGCGTTTTTTTGGAGCATCAAAGCCAATAATCCTGCAGTGATATTTTCTCCAGTAGAGACAATAGCGGAATACTCGCGAGCGTCGTAGAGTTTTGAAATATCTTCAACCTGCGCTGCAAGAGAATTAGTTTGCCCTGCCATTGCTGATACTACCGCTATTACCTCTTTTCCGCTCTTTAATTCAATAGCTATGATTTCAGCAACTGATTTTATTCGCGATAAGTCGCCAACGGATGTGCCGCCAAACTTCATAACTATTTTAGGCATTCTGTTCCCATTAATTATCATTTTTAAAAATATAAGTCGGTTCTATTAATTGGTTTTTCTATCCAACCATGGTAAAGGTATCACCGGGATTCCTTCCTCACTTAATGCTTTAGCTTCACTAAAACTAGTGCTGCCATGAATATTTCGCTCCGGTTCCTCACCCTGATGCATTTGCCTTGCTATCATTGCGAAATTATTACCAACATTTTCTGAATTTTTTTCAATATGCCTTTTCAGTTCCTTTATCGCTTTTTCAGTTGGAGACTTTGAACCAGTTAACGGTTGCTCTTTTGCCGCTCTTTTCTTTGATGCCATTGACACGTTGGGAGCCATAACAGCTTTTTCAACGTTTTCACTTCCACAAACTGAACAAGACAGATGACCTGCTTTTTTCAAATTATTGTATGCTTCTGCGCTGGCAAACCAACTTTCGAATCTATGATTTTCTGAACATATTAGTGAATAACATATCATTGAATTTTCTCATTAAATTTTGCCGTAAAAAATACGACATTATAAACTAAAAAAAAAAAAAATCATAATTATTTAGTCCTTAAATTAGCGAGATTTCCGATCACGTCTAGCTGCTACTGGCTGAAAAGCAATTTCTATATGTGTTTCGCAGTACGGTTTTCCTTGCTCCGCTGGATGGCCACAGAACCAAAACTTGTCTGTGGCTGGATCTCCAATTGGCCACTTGCAAGTGCGTTCGGTAAGCTCCATTAGAGATAATTTCTTGGATTTCTTTTCTATTGATTTAACGTTTTCAAGAGTCTCTTTGCTAATCTCAGAAGTTGATGGTTGTGGAGGAAGAGGCTGACTGGCTGCAAAAATTAAGTTTTTGTTTGGTCGCAAAAAAACACTATTTTCACTGTTATCGGAACTCTTTTCTGTATTAGTCTCAGAAAGAAATTTTTCATTTGCTTTTTCTTGGTTTTGTAAGAGCTGTGTTTTATTATCTAAGTGTTTCCTACTTTTTTGCTTTGGTGTGTGCTTAACCTTCGAGTCACTCTCTTTATTTTCTTTAGCCGGACTAGACGCTCTGTTGGATAAACCCAATCGGTGAATTTTGCCTATTACTGCGTTTCGTGTTACGCCGCCTAACTCCCCGGCTATTTGACTAGCACTTTGGCCGTCTGCCCACATTTTTTTTAAAGTCTCTACTCTTTCAGGTGTCCATGCCATTTTTTTCTCCACTAACACTGATTGAAAAGGTGTTTAGCATTTTTTTTTTTATTTTGCGAGATGGATTTACATAAAAGTAGATATTTAATAAAACAATTTAAATATTGGGCATTTATTAGTTGGAGAGTATTATGCGTCGGAGTAACAGTTCGCTTAATATGCTTGGTTTATATACGCTAACGCGAAGAGAACAAAAACGATTTACGGCAGTATGGACTCAAACTATTTTAGCCCCGCTAGTGTCGGCAGCGCTCTTCTTGACCGTGTTTTCCTTTGTTTTAGCTGATAGAGAAGTAGAAATTGGTGCGTTAGACTACACACTGTTCGTAGCTCCTGGAATTTTGACGATGACAATCATACAACATTCGTTTGCTAACACATCTAGCTCTATTCTTATATCTAAGGTACAAGGAAACATTGTTGATACATTGGTAACCCCTTTAAGGCCAATTGAAGTCGTGATGGGTTACATGATAGGGGGCATGTCCAGGGGTGTCATAGTTTCAGTATCCATAATGATTGTTATCTTCCCCTTTATTGGCCTCTACCCTCAAAACCCTGTCGTACTATTTATATTCATATTATTAGCAAGCTCGATGCTATCATTGCTTGGAATTTTAGCTGGTATAGTTAGTGAAAAATTTGATCATATGCAGGCACTAACTAACTTTGTTATAATGCCGCTTACGTTTTTGTCGGGGACTTTCTACTCTATACACTCATTACCTTCATTTCTGGCAAATTTGACGTTTTTTAATCCTATATTTTTGCTTATTGATGGGATCCGATATGGGTGCATTGGTTATAGCGAAGGAAATGTAACGGGGGCTCTTGTTACATCGGTAGTTATATCTTGTTTTTTGACTTTCTTGTGTACTTTTTGTGTTTCAGTGGGATATAAATTAAAAACTTAAAAGCTGTAATCTTAATATTAATATTTTCTTTTTTGGAGCTCAATGGTGAATAACCCGCTAATGGATACCTACAGACGCGCAAATTTGACCTTCGTTAAGGGAGATGGAGTCTGGATTGAAACATCTGAAGGAGAGCGATACTTAGATATGGGGTCGGGTATAGCAGTAAATGCACTTGGCCATGCGAATAGTGAACTAATTAAGGCATTGATCGTTCAATCTCAAAAACTTTGGCATACCTCAAATTTGTATTCAATACCTAGCCAAATTCAATTAGCCAAAAAGCTTGTTGAAAACACGTTTGCTGAGAAAGTTTTTTTTACTAATTCGGGAACCGAAAGTATAGAGTGCGCTATAAAAGTGGCAAGAAAGTATCAATTTGAAAAGGGAAACGAATTGAAAACTGATATTATAACCTTTGAAGGTTCTTTTCACGGAAGGTCGATAGCAGCTATATCCGCCTCTGGCTCGAAAAAGCTTACAAGCGGGTTTGCGCCATTGGTAGCCGGATTCAAGTCTATTCCTTTTGAAGACATGGATGCTTTGGTGGGCTATAGTTTTGAGAGAGTGGGTGGTATTTTGATAGAACCCATTCAAGGAGAGGGCGGGATAAGAGAAACATCTGGGACATTCCTAAAGAAACTTCGAGAAATTTGTGATGCGAATGATATATTACTCATTTTTGATGAAGTTCAATCGGGAGTCGGAAGAACAGGTTCATTTCTTGCACACGAACAGTTGGATGTTAAACCAGATATTGTAGCAATTGCAAAAGGCATTGGTGGAGGATTCCCATTAGGTTGTTGTTTGGCGTCGGAAAAAGCAAGTAAAGCTATGATTGCGGGGACACATGGTTCAACTTTTGGTGGAAATCCGTTAGCTTGTGCTGTGGGTTTGGCAGTATTAGAGAGAATATTTTCTGAAAATTTTTTAGAGGCTGTAAGGGAAAAAGGTATTTATTTGAAAGAGCAGTTACGAGAATTAGTTATCGGTTATCCTAATGTTTTTGAGTCAGCTCGAGGCGTTGGACTCATGCTAGGTTTAAAGTGTACCGTGCAAAGCAATATCTTTATTAACAAAGCTTATAAAAATCGACTACTTGTAGTCCCAGCAGGTGATAATGTTGTTAGGCTATTGCCGCCACTAAATATAACCTACAGCGAGCTAGACGAAGCGCTAAAGCGTTTGAAAAATGCTGCAAATGACGTCAAGGATGAGCAATGAGACATTTTTTGGATCTAAGTATTATTCCAAAGCAAAAACTTCGCAATATCCTTGAAGTAGCTAAACAAATGAAAACGTTGCGTCTTGGGAAAAAAAGTGGAGCTTTAGATCAGGCCAAATGCCTTGATGGCCAGATAGTTGGCTTACTTTTTGAAAAACCATCGACCCGAACGAGAATATCATTTGATGCAGGAGTTCGGCAATTAGGCGGACAGCCAATGCTACTATCTTCCTCTGAATTACAGATTTCTAATGGAGAGGATATTTCAGACACAGCTAGAGTCCTTTCGAAGTATTTAGATGTTGTAATGATGCGTACATTCGAGGAGAAAACGTTATTAGATTTCGCAGCAAATTCGACGATACCAGTAATTAATGGTTTGACCAACCGTTCTCATCCATGTCAAGTAATGGCGGATATAATGACATTTGAAGAAGCCAGAGGTGGCATAGCTGATAAAAGAGTAGTTTGGGTGGGTGATAGCAACAATGTTTGTTTGAGTTACATTCACGCTGCAACTCAGTTTGGCTTTAGCTTGACTATTACTTCGCCAAAGGAATTTTCCCCAAATAGGGATGATATAACATTAGCCCGCAAACAAGGTGGAAAAATTGATATATTGTTAAATCCGTTTGAAGCCGTTTGTGATGCAGATTTGATAGTAACGGATACCTATTTCTCAATGCACAGTGAAAAGCTGTATAAAAAAGAAAAACTTC
>MDTA01125970.1_pt1 | contig 11064 bp, 12 predicted proteins | sample 811151 | NCBI WGS metagenome assembly MDTA01 (sample SAMN05326648, study PRJNA326480) | marine metagenome | isolation source: seawater | place: Indian Ocean: South | collected 2010 | reverse complement strand
TGGACCTTTGGGTCAAGGATTAGGTAACTCGGTAGGCATTGCAATAGCCGAAGAGATTATGAGAAAAAAATTTGGCCCTTCTTTAATAAATCATAAAACCTATGTAATTGCTAGCGATGGAGATTTAATGGAAGGGATTAGTCATGAGGCAATGAGTTTAGCGGGTCATCTAAAACTAAAAAATTTAATAGTTTTTTTTGATAATAATAAAATCTCAATTGATGGATCTACTTCCTTAAGCGTGTCTGATAATTATAAAAAAAGATTTGAAGGCTACGGATGGAATTATTTGGAAATTAATGGTCATAATGAAAAACAGATTTCAAAAGCGATTACAAAAGCTTCTAAAGCAAACAAACCAACTATAATATCGTGTAAAACGGTAATAGGATTTGGCTCTCCAAACAAATCTGGAAAAGCATCATCTCATGGTTCTCCCTTAGGTGATGAAGAAATCGCATTAGTAAGAAAAAAACTAAAATGGAAAAGCGAACCGTTTAAAATACCTGAAGATATTTTAAATGAATGGAGAGAAATTGGAAAGAAAGGAATTAATTTAGAAGAAAAATGGTTAGAAATATTAAACAAAAAAAACAAAAATATTAAAACAGAATTAGAAGATATTTATATTGGATCAAACATAAAAAATCTTGGTGAGTTAATTAAACAAGAAAAAACAAAATACTTTGAGACAAAACCAAGTATGGCAACTAGACAATGTTCATCAATTGCAATAGAGAGTATTTCAAGTATTTTACCTCAGTTAATTGGTGGATCAGCAGACCTAAGTGGTTCAAATAATACTAAGACAAATAATTCAAAAGTTATAAATTCAAAGAATTTTAACGGAAATTATATTCATTACGGTGTTAGAGAACATGGTATGGCAGCTATTATGAATGGATTAGCGTTATATAGCGGTTTAATACCTTACGGTGGAACTTTTTTAATTTTTTCAGATTACTGTAAGCCTTCGATAAGACTTGCCGCTTTAATGGGCTTGAGAGTAATTTATATTTTCTCTCACGATTCTATCGGACTTGGCGAAGACGGGCCAACACATCAACCTATAGAACAATTAACTGGTTTAAGAGCAATTCCTAATCTTAACGTTTTTCGTCCAGCTGACATAAATGAAACTCTAGAATGTTGGGAGATAGCTTTGCAAAGCAAAAATACGCCAAGTGTAATTGCTTTATCAAGACAAAAACTACCTTACATTAATCCTAAATTATCAAACGATAACGAGTCCAAAAAAGGAGCGTATACCATTAAAATGAGTTCTCATGGTAGTGTAGTTACATTAGTCGCTTCTGGATCAGAAGTTGAACTTGCTTTAAATGTTCACGATGCACTAAAAGATAATAATATAGAGTCCAAAGTAGTTTCAATGCCATGCCAAGAACTTTTTGATAAACAACCTGAGGATTATAAGAGAGATATTCTGGATGAAGACTCTTTAATTGTAACGATTGAGGCTGGTAATGTATCTTCTTGGAAGAAATATTTAGGTAACAAAGGCATATCTCTAGGTATTAATAGATTTGGTGAAAGCGCTCCGTATAAAAAAATATATGAACATTTTAATTTATCAGTGGAAAAAATAGTACTTGCTATTCAAGAAAAGCTAAGAAAATAATCGCAATTTTAATGAACATAAAATATTTTTCTGAAAATATAGAGGTTCACAACAAAACAATAATCCTAAGACTTGATTTAAACGTTCCATTAAATGGAAAAAAAATTCAAGATGAAAGCAGAATTTTAACAAGCTTACCTTTTTTAAGAAACTTAATAAAAAAAAAAGCGAAAGTAGTTGTAGTAAGCCATCTGGGAAGACCAAAAGGTATTAAAAAAAATGAGCTATCCCTTGCACCAATATATAAATTTCTGAAAGAACAATTGAAAACAAATGTTTATTTTTTTATGGGAGATATTAACGAAGAAACGAAAAGTAAATTTGCTTATTTGAAAGAAGGTGAGATTATTTTGTTAGAAAACATAAGATTTTTTGAGGGAGAAAATAAAAATGACGATAATTTTGCTAAAAAACTGGCCTCTCTAGGCGATATTTACATTAATGATGCGTTTTCCTGTTCTCACAGAGAGCAAGCTTCCATTCACAGAATTACAAAACACATTAAAGAGTGTTATGGCGGTCCGCTTTTAAAAAAAGAAATTAAAGCTATAAATTCAATTATTCAAAATAAGAAAAAGCCAGTAACCTGTATCATTGGGGGGTCAAAAATTTCAACAAAAATCAATGTTATTACTAATTTAATAAAAAATGTAAATAATGTTATTATTGTTGGTGCTATGGCTAATAATTTTTTAACCTTTCATGGGTTTAAAGTTGGAAAATCTCTAATTGAAAAAGATACTAAAAAAATAATTGATAAAATATACAAAGAAGCAAATAGGTTTAAATGTAATATTTTTATACCTGAAGATTGTTGTGTTTCTACAGACTTTGAAGGTTCTGGTAAAGTCAAAGAGCTTAACTCAATTAAAGAAGAGGAAATAATCTTAGATATCGGACCAAAAACAGTTAAAAGTATTGAAAGTATTATAGATCAATCTAATACTGTTTTATGGAATGGACCAGCTGGATATTTTGAAAATATAAATTTTTCGGATGGCACTTTAGCGATAGCAAAGAAGATTTCAGAAAGTACAGCTAAAAAATCTCTTATATCAATACTCGGTGGCGGGGATACTATTGCTGCAATTAATAAAAGTAAGAATAATTTTGCTTTTACACACTTATCAACAGCAGGTGGTGCATTTTTGGAATATCTTGAAGGAAAAGACTTGCCCGGCCTCAATGTTTTAAAATAAATACTGGTTATGAATTTAGAAGAAATTGCAAAAAAAATGTGTGCCAAAGGCAAGGGAATACTAGCTGCTGATGAAAGCACTGGCACAATTGCAAAAAGATTTAAAAGTATAAATGTTGAAAATACTGAGAAAAATAGATTAGTCTTTAGACAGACTCTTTTTAATTCAGAGGCTATGAAAAATTATATTGGAGGAGTTATTCTTTTTGATGAAACAATAAAACAAAAAACTACACTAGGTCCAACCATTCCAGAATTAATTTTAAAAAATAATGCAATTCCAGGTATTAAAGTTGATAAAGGAGCTAAGCCACTTGCTGGATCAACTGAAGAAACCGTGACCGAAGGCTTGGATGGATTAAGAGAAAGATTAAAAGAATACTATGAGTTGGGAGCAAGATTTACAAAATGGAGAGCGGTTTATAAAATTGGAAATGGGTTCCCATCCTCACAATCAATAAAATCTAATGCTCATGCTTTAGCTAGATATGCTGCTCTTGTGCAAGAGGCTAAAATGGTTCCTATCATAGAGCCCGAAGTTTTAATGGATGGAAGCCATGATATCGATAAATGTTATCAGGTCACAACAGATGTACTAAACGAATGTTATAATGAACTAAATAATCATAAGATTGATTTAAAAGGAACAGTTTTAAAACCAAATATGGTAATTCCAGGATCTGACTCTAAGAATAAATCTAATTCAGAGGAAATTGCTAAAAAAACTTTAGACTGCCTTAAAAAGAATGTTCCAAGTGAAGTTACAGGTATTGCTTTTTTATCTGGAGGCCAATCTGAAATTGAGGCAAGTAAAAATCTTAATGAAATAAATAAAATTAATGATACAAATTTTTTGATAACTTTTTCTTATGGCAGAGGATTGCAAGCAAGTGCTTTGAAAGAATTTGGCAAAGATCAAAATAATCATAAAAATATTCAAAAAGCTTTCGATCATAGAGCAAAAATGAACGGCCTTTCCTCTAAAGGAGAGTGGTCAGAGAATTTAGAAAAAGAAGCAGCTGCTTAATATAATTGAAAAAGTTAATTTATTTAATTTCACCAAATAAGATCAATAAAAATTTCTATGAAAGTTTAGAAAAAGTTCTTGCATCTAAAAAAGTTAAATTTTTTCAACTGAGACTAAAAAATATAAAAAAACAAAAAATAGTTAAAGTTGCTAAAAAAATAAAAAAAATTACAAAAAAACATAAAGTCAAGTTTATAATAAATGATTATCCCAGCATTGTGAGAATTGTAAATGCTGATGGTTGTCATTTAGGTCAAAAGGATGACTCAGTAATAGATGCTAAAAAAAATCTAAAAACAAAGATTATCGGTGTAACATGTCATAATTCTAAAATTTTGGCCAAAGCTGCTATCAAAAATAAAGTTGATTATTTAGCTTTTGGATCTTTTAGTAAATCAAAACTTAAACCCAATGCAAAAAAAGCAAATATAAAAATTTTAAGGTGGGCAAAAAGAAATATAAAAAAGCCTATTGTTGCAATTGGTGGAATTAATAATTTAAATTACAAAAAATTTATTAAATCAGGAGCTAAATATATTGCAATATCAAGTTATATTTGGGATAACCCGAATTTAAAACCAGAAAACGCAATTAGGAAAATTAAATGAAAATTACTGCCATAGAGATAAAACCAGGTATGATCATCGAACATAAAAATGATTACTGGAATGTTTTAAAAACTCAACATGTAAAACCTGGAAAAGGTGGTGCTTTTAATCAAGTAGAATTAAAAAGTATTATTAAAGGAACTAAGTTAAATGAAAGATTTAGGTCAAATGAGACAGTCGAAAAAGCTGAGGTGGATGAAAAAAAATTTAATTTTCTATATATTGACGGCGAAAATTGTTTTTTTATGGATAATAAAACTTTCGAACAAGTTGAAATTTCAAAATCGATTGTTGGAGAACAATATAAACTACTAAAAGAAAACTTAGAAGTAACTATTGTTTTTATGGAAGAAAAACCTATTTCTTTAGAGCTTCCAAAAAATATAGAATGCATAATTGAAAACACTGATGCAGCTATAAAAAATCAAACAGCTTCATCTTCTTACAAACCAGCGCTATTAGACTGCGGGATTAAAATAGATGTCCCTCCATTTATTGAGGCTGGTGAAAAAGTGATTATAGATACCAAAACTTTAGAATACGTTAAAAAAGTAAACTAATGAGACTTAATTCTCCTCAGATAAATGTTATGACAAAAACTTGTTTTAAAGTTTCAAGATCATTAATAAGGGACTTTGGTGAGTTAGAAAATTTGCAAGTTTCTGCCAAAGGTCCTGGAGATTTTGTTTCCTCAGCTGATAAAAGAACTGAAAAAATGATTATTCAGGAGCTTCTTAAAGTAAACCCTGGATATGGAATTGTGACTGAAGAGTCTGGTATTCATAATAAATTAAATGAAGAAAACCGATGGATAGTAGATCCGATTGATGGAACTATGAATTTTTTAAATGGAGTACCTCATTTTGCGGTTTCTTTAGGTTATGAAGAAAAAGGTGAAATTAAATGTGGTGTTATATTTGACCCTATAAAAAACGAAATGTTCTACGCAGAAAAAGGTAATGGTGCTTATCTAAATAATACGAGAATAAGAGTATCAAATAAAAAAAAATTAAAAGATGCTATGATCGTAACGGGAGGACCTAAATCTTCAAGCAAAGGAAAAGAAAAAATTTTAAATGAATTCTTCAAAGTTTCTCAAAACGTAAATATACCTGTTAGAAAATTTGGAAGTGCATCTTTGGATTTAGCATATGTTGCTTCAGGACGATTTGATGGTTGCTGGCAAAGAGAATTAAATTACTGGGATGTAGCTGCTGGTATAGTAATCTTAAGAGAAGCAGGTGGATTTGTTAAATTTTTTGATGAGGATGAAAAAGCTCCTTTAAAAAAGAACATTTTAGCTTCAAATGCAAATATTCATGAGGAATTAAAAGATTTAATCTTAAAAAAAAATATTGAGTAAAAAGCTTTAATAATATATTACTCGCTTCATGAAAAAAAAAATACATCCAGATTACCACAAAATTAAAGTTGTTATGACTGACGGTAGTGAATTTGAAACAAAATCTACCTGGGGGAAAGAAAATGACATTTTAAAGTTAGACATTGATCCAAAGTCTCATTATGCTTGGACTGGTGGAGCTCAAAAGGTATTGGATAAAGGAAGAGTAAGTAAATATAATAAAAAATTTAGTAACCTTAGAAAAAAAAAGTAAAATATGTCTGAAGCGCCATTTATGCCAAAAGCGACCGCTGTTTGGTTGGTAGAGAATACAACATTAACTTTTAAACAAATTGCAGAATTTTGTAATTTACACGAATTAGAAGTTAAGGGAATAGCTGACGGAGACGTAGCAAAAGGAATTAAAGCTTACAATCCAATTTTGGCCGGTCAATTATCAAGAGAAGAGATTGAAGAGTGTTCAAAAGATACACAAAAAAAATTGAAAATTTTAAAAAAAGTAGACGAAATAAATATCAAAGAAAGAAAAAAACCAAAATACACGCCATTGTCAAAGAGACAAGATAGGCCAGATGCAATTTTATGGTTATGCAAAAACGCTTCTGAATTAACAGATGGACAGATTTCAAAATTAGTTGGAAGTACTAAAGGAACTGTTTCTTTGATAAGAAAAAGAAGTTATTGGAATTTTTCAAATCTAAAACCGAGGGATCCTGTTATACTAGCCTTGTGTTCTCAAGAGGCCTTTCAAAAAAGCCTTGAAAAAGCGAAAAGAAGAGTTGAAAGGGAGAAAAAAGCTAAGTTGAAAGAAGAAAAAAAAGCACAGGATGTTTCAGTATAGACAAAGAATTAATCAAATGATAACAAACGTAAAATTAACAGGAGGTTTTTATTAAAATAGACGTCAAAGATAATAATGTTGAACAAGCTATAAGAATTTTAAAAAGAAAGCTTCAAAAAGAAGGTTTTTTTAAAGTTATGAAAATGAAAAGTACTTACGAAAAACCATCAGAACGAAAAAAAAGAGTTCAGACAGAAAACTTAAAAAGAATAAAAAAACTTCAAAAATTAAAAAACAGATATTAGTAAGAAAAATGAGAGGAAAAGAAATGCCTTCAGGAAAAGTTAAATGGTTTAATTCAAAAAAAGGTTATGGATTTATAACTGACGATGAGACAAACAAAGATATTTTTTTGCACGTTTCAGCTTTAGAACATTCGAAATTAAGAGTTTTAAAAGAAGAGCAAAAAATAAAGTTCGATATAAAAGAAGAAAAAAATAAGCTACAAGCAATAAATATTAAAAAAGCTTAATTTAACGCGGGGTGGAGCAGTCTGGTAGCTCGTCAGGCTCATAACCTGAAGGTCGAAGGTTCAAATCCTTCCCCCGCAACCAAACTATTTAAATTCTAAACCTCGATTTCTTACTATCAATTAAAAAACCTTTTACAGTATCTAAAGTTAAAGCTTTATAACTTTTACCAAAACTATTTATTAAGTTAATTACTTTAGGAGGCATAGTTATAATATTACATTTGAGTTGCTTGGCCTGAATATAATTGTATGCTTCTCTAGTACTGGCCCAAAGAATTTCTATATTATTATATTTTTTTGTTAATCTTATACTGCTCTTAAATACTGGCAGAGGATCTTTGCCCTTATCTGACATCCTTCCTGCAAAAATAGATATAATTGACTTTGTTTTTTTATTTAAACATTTAAATATTTTTTTCACTTGATCGAATGTATACACAGCCGTGATATTTAATTTTATTCCTTGATTGCTTAACTTTTTTATTACAGGACCCATAAATACACCCTTAGAATTTACTACTGGAATTTTCACATAAACATTCCTGCCCCATTTGTTTATTTTGTATGCCTGATTTAACATTTCTGATGGATTGTCAGCAAAAACCTCAAACGAAATAGGTTTTTTTTTACATACTTTTAAAATTTTTAATGAATAATCTTTATAATTCTTTGCACCGGAAAGTCTCATTAAACTAGGATTAGTTGTAAATCCGTCTACAAAACTTTTGTTATTAAAAGACTTTATAATCTTATAGTCTGCACTATCACAAAATATTTTTGTTTTCATTAATCTAAATTTTTTACAATGTCCTCTGTCATTTTTTTTGCATCTGCAAATAACATTAATGTGTTGTCTCTATAAAATAATTCATTATCTATCCCAGCATATCCAGGTGATAAACTTCTTTTAACAAATAATACTGACTTGCATTTTTCAACATCTAATACTGGCATACCAAATATAGGACTTTTGGGATCTGTTTTAGCTATAGGATTAGTAACGTCATTAGCTCCAATAACAAAAGCTACGTCAGAATTAGCAAAATCATTATTAATATCTTCTAACTCGAAAACCTCGTCGTAAGGAACGTTAGCTTCAGCTAGTAAAACATTCATATGCCCTGGCATTCTACCGGCGACTGGATGAATTGCATAAGTAACTTTAATGTCACTTTTTTTCAATTTATCTACCATCTCTTTTAGTGCATGTTGTGCTTGTGCTACAGCCATACCATAACCAGGTACAATTATTACAGAAGAAGCATTTTTCATCAAAAAAGCAGCGTCTTCGGCATTTCCGCTTTTAACAGGTTTTTGATCTTTATCAACTTTACCTGTATCAGATGAGTTATCTGCACCAAAACCTCCAAGAATTACACTTGCAAAAGATCTGTTCATTGCTTTACACATTATGTATGAAAGTATTGCGCCCGAAGAACCCACTAAAGCACCAGTTATTATTAAAGCTGTGTTTTCTAAAGTAAAACCAATTCCTGCTGCTGCCCAACCTGAGTATGAATTAAGCATTGATATAACGACTGGCATATCAGCTCCACCAATAGGTATAATTAGCAACACACCAACTAAAAATGATACAGTAATCATAGTCCAAAAAATATTATCTGACTGAGTTTTGCATAAATAAAAAATTAAAAGAAAAATTGTCAGACCTAAAATTAAATTTAAATAGTGTTGGCCAAGAAAAGTAATTGGTGCGCCTGACATTATTCCTCTTAATTTTAAAAAAGCGATAATCGACCCTGAAAATGTAATAGCTCCAACTGCTGCTCCTAGAGACATCTCGATTAAACTCGCTAGTTTTATATTTGTTATAGTTCCTAAATTAAATGCTTCTGGATTTAAAAAAGCCGCAATAGCTACGAAAACTGCTGCTAAACCAACAAGACTATGAAAGCCTGCAACTAATTCCGGCATAGCGGTCATTGGTATTTTAAATGCAATAAATGCTCCCACTGCTCCACCTATAACTAAGAAGAGAATTACATAAATAAAAGTAGATGAAAAATTCCCAATAGAGAGAAAAGTAACGAGAATAGCTATAGCCATTCCAGCTATTCCAAAGTAGTTACCTTGTCTTGAAGTATCTGGTGAAGACAGGCCTCTGAGAGCTAAAATAAATAATATTCCTGAAATAAGATAAAAAATTGCTGAGAGATTTGCTGATATCATTATTTTTTATCTCTTTTTTTTTTTTTATACATTTCAAGCATCCTTTGGGTAACTAGAAAACCACCAAAAATATTTACTGCAGCTAAAATAATTGCAATAAAACCAAAAATACTAGATGAATTAAAAATATTATCTGAATTTCCAGCCAAAGCAGCAATTATTGCTCCTACGATTATTACTGAAGAAATAGCATTAGTTACTGACATTAAAGGAGTGTGAAGTGATGGAGTCACGCTCCAAACTACGTAATATCCAATAAAAATAGATAGTATGAATATGCTTAGCCTGAAGATAAAAGGATCTATTTCCATGTTAAATTTCCTTAATTAAGGTTTTTTTAATTATTTCATCCTCAAGATTTATATTAAAATCTTTTTTTTCTTTACTGTAAAGGTTTCGAATAAAACTAAATAAGTTTTTGGCGTATAAATTTGACGCAGTAAGAGGAAGTCTATTCATTAAACTTTTCACACCAATTATCTTTATACCTTCAACCGTATTAATTTTACCAACCTCTGAGTAAGCTGAATTACCTCCTTGTTCAGCAGCAAGGTCATAAACTATTGAACCAGGTTTCATAAGCTTTACTAATTCTTCAGTCAAAATTCTTGGTGCTTTTTTTCCAGGAATTAAAGCTGTGCATATGACAATGTCATTTTTTTTTAAAGCATCACGCATCATCTCTTCTTGTTTTTTTTTATAATTTTCGCTGACTTCTTTTGCGTATCCTCCAGAGGTTTCCATATCTTCGTTTTGATCAACAGTCAAAAATTTTCCTCCTAGACTTTCAACTTGTTCTTTGGATGCTGATCTTACATCAGTTGCAGACACGATTGCTCCTAATCTTTTCGCAGTTGCTACAGCTTGTAAACCAGCCACGCCAGCCCCTATAACTAAAACTTTAGCTGCTGGTACGGTTCCTGCTGCGGTCATCATCATGGGGACAGCTTTTTCAAATTCAAAGATACAATCTACTACTGCTCTGTAACCAGCTAAATTTGATTGCGATGAAAGCACATCCATTGATTGAGCTCTGGTAATTCTTGGCAACAGTTCAAGAGAAAAAATATCAATATTTTTTTGTATAATTTCTTTAATTTGTTTTTTGTTTGAAGAAGGATTAAATATTCCAATTAATATAAGATTCTTTTTTAGTTTGTTTATTTCAGTGTTATTTGGGCAATTTACCTTTATCAGTAGTCTAGAAGAATTAATAACTTCATCGCTATTATTCTTTATTTCAACTCCAACATTTTTATAATCAGAATCATTTATACCAAGGTGAATACCATAATTTTTTTCAATACATACTTTTAATCCAAGTCCAATAATATTTTTTGCAGTTTCTGGGGTTAATGAAACTCTTTTTTCTAGGGATAAATCTTCTCTGATTGAACCGACTATCATTTAATTTGACTTGTTAAAGTAATGTTAAAGCTAAAATTACTAGAATAACTATAACAGCTATAGTTCCCCACAAAACAAACTTTGTGAACCCTTTCCAAGTTTCTTTAAAATCTTGATCACTCATGCTCAGCCTTGTCTTGCTTTAAATCTCGGATTCTTTTTATTTATCACGTATAGTTTGCCTCTACGTTTGACAAGTTTAGAGTTTAAATCTCTTTTTTTTAGTGATTTTAGTGAGCTAGCTATTTTCATAATTTAAAAGCCTGGCAACGTCCTACTCTTCCATATCTTAAGACAAAGTACCATCGGCGCTGAAGGA
>MDTA01017648.1_pt1 | contig 11064 bp, 10 predicted proteins | sample 811151 | NCBI WGS metagenome assembly MDTA01 (sample SAMN05326648, study PRJNA326480) | marine metagenome | isolation source: seawater | place: Indian Ocean: South | collected 2010 | reverse complement strand
TTTGGTGCGCCGGATAGGAGTCGAACCCATAACCTCCGGAGCCGAAATCCGGCGCTCTATCCAGTTGAAGCTACCGGCGCAATATAGGATAATTTAAATTAATTTATGAATAAAACAATAAAATATTTTATCAAAGGAGTGGATGAAGGGAAAAGAGTAGATATATATTTGTCAGAAAAAATAGATTTACTTACTCGTTCTTATATTAAAAAGCTGATTAATCAAAAAAATTTGAGAGTTAATGGCGCAATAATTAATACTCCATCCCATAAAATTAAAAAAGAGGATGAGGTAATTTTAAACATCATTGAGGAAAATAAAAAAAACTTAATACCTAAAAAAATTAAAATAGATCTTGTTTATGAAGATAGAGATATTCTTATAGTAAATAAGCCTCAAGGAATGGTAGTTCACCCAGGAGCAGGAAACTATGAAAATACTTTAGCAAACGCTTTAGCATATAAATATCAAAAAAATCTTTCAAATATTGGTGGTAGGCTAAGACCAGGGATTGTTCATAGAATTGATAAAAATACAAGTGGTCTTTTAGTAATAGCTAAAAATAATATTGCACATTCTAACTTAAGTAAACAATTTAGCAATCATACTATATCAAGAAAATATAATTGTTTAATATGGGGGTTATTGAGACCATTAAATGGTAAAATTGAAACTTTAATTACTCGTAATAAAAAAAATAGACAATTAATGACAACTAGTGAAAATAGTGGCAAGAAAGCTATTACTAATTATAAAACACTTAAAGTATTTTCTAATGCAAATATTCCTAAAATAAGTTTAATAGAATGTGAATTAGAGACAGGTAGAACTCATCAAATACGTGTCCATCTTAATTACAAGAAAACAAGTATAATTGGGGATTATCAATATGGAAAAAATAGAAAGTTTAAAAATATAAATAAAGAGATTTCTAAGATTTTAAAAAATCTTAATGGGCAAATGTTACATGCTAAAACTCTTGAATTTATTCATCCAACAAAAAATAAAGAGGTTTTTTTTAAGTCTGAAATTGCTGGTGACTTCAAAAAAATGTTGAAATTACTCAATAAACTATCTAGTTGAAAAAAAAATAATATTAGATAAACCTTATCTTTATGAGCGATAAAAACCAATTATCTAATTTACCAACACCATCTACTGGTGGTTTAACTGTTTACCTTGCTCAAATCAAAAAATTTCCTATGTTAGATGCAGAGGAGGAGTACATGTTAGCTAAAAATTGGAAAGAGCATGGTAATTTAAAATCAGCACACAAACTTGTTACTAGCCATTTGAGACTAGTAGCTAAGATAGCTATGGGATATCGTGGATATGGATTGCCAGTAAATGAATTAATTTCAGAGGGTAACATAGGGTTAATGCAAGCAGTTAAAAAATTTGATCCTGACAAAGGTTTTAGATTAGCAACATATGCCATGTGGTGGATCAAGGCTGCAATACAAGAATATGTTTTGAGATCATGGAGTTTAGTTAAAATGGGAACAACAACAGCGCAAAAAAAACTTTTTTTTAATTTAAAAAAATTAAAGAACCAAATTGCTCCAGGTCAAGAAGGAGATTTAAGAGAAGATCAAGTCGATGAGATATCAAAGAGATTAGAGGTTGATAGCAAAGAAGTTATTAATATGAATAGGAGAATGATGGGTCAAGAAAAGTCTCTTAATGATCCAATCAAAAAAGGGGAGTCAGACGAGTGGCAAGATTGGTTAGTTGACGATAACTTAGACCAAGAACTAATAATATCTCAAAAGCAGGAATATGATGATAAAAAAGATTTGTTAGACACTGCGATGCAAATATTGAATGAAAGAGAAAAAGAAATTATTAAAGAAAGAAGATTATCTGAAAATCCAGCTACTTTAGAGGAATTAAGTAAAAAATATAAAATAAGTAGAGAGAGGATTAGACAAATTGAAACAAAGGCTTTTGAAAAACTTCAAAAGTCTATGATAAATGCAAGCAAGTCAAAAAATCTCTTACCGGCAAATTAAGATTTGAAAGGATCTTCAATCAATATTGTATCTTCTCTCTCTGGACTAGTTGATATACTCGATATTTTAGCACCAATAAAATCTTCTAAAGCATAAATATATTTTTTAGCATTTTCTGGTAAATCAGACATTATACGTATACCTTGTGTTTTACTTTTCCAACCTGGAAATGTTCTGTATATCGGTTTTATCTTAAATTGATCTTCTGAAGCAGCCGGAAGGTAATCTAATTTTTTTCCATTTAATTCATAGCCAACGCAAACTTTAATCTCGCTTAGTTCATCTAAAACATCTAGTTTTGTTAAAGCTATTCCTTTTATCCCTGATATCTTAATTGTTTGACGTACTAATACCGCATCGAACCAGCCGCAGCGTCTCTTTCTAGCAGTAACAGTTCCAAATTCTTTACCTCTTTTACCTAAACTTTCTCCAATTTTATTTTTTAATTCGGTAGGAAAAGGACCGCTTCCTACTCTTGTTGTGTATGCTTTAGTGATACCTAAAATATACCCAATTTTATCTGGACCAGAGCCTGATCCTGTTGCAGCCGTAGCCGGCACAGTGTTTGAAGAAGTGACATAAGGATAAGTTCCATGATCTACATCCAGAAGGATTCCTTGAGCTCCCTCAAATAAAATTTTTTTTCTATCTTTTTTAAATTCATCTAATTTTAACCAGATAGGTTTCGCAAATTTTAATATTTTTGGTGCAATATTCAGTAGTTTTTTTTTTAAAATATCTTTTTTGTAAACTCTTTTTTTTAGACCCTTTCTAATTGCGTTGTGATGTAATAATACATTTTCTAGTCTGTTATCTAGATTCGACTCTGATCTTAAGTCCATTACTCTTATTGATCTTCGTCCCACTTTGTCTTCATAACAGGGACCTATTCCTCTTTTTGTGGTTCCAATTTTACTTTTTCCGGCTGCGTTTTCTCTTATTTCATCCATTTCCTGATGAAATGGTAAAATTAACGACGCTGACTCGGAAATCATAAAGTTTTCCTCAGTAACTTCTACGCCCTGTTTTTTTATTTCCTCAATTTCACTTATTAAAGCCCAAGGATCAATCACTACTCCATTTCCTAAAATTGAGATTTTACCTTTTCGAACAATTCCTGATGGAAGTAAACGTAATTTAAATACCTTTTTATCTATTACTAATGTGTGCCCTGCATTGTGACCTCCTTGAAAGCGTACAACTACATCAGCTTCACTTGACAACCAGTCAACTATTTTTCCTTTTCCCTCATCTCCCCATTGTGATCCAACTACTACAACATTCATTATTATATCTATAAAAATTTCTTTCTTATTTTAAACGAATTTAAATGATTTATGGGACCATTTTTTGTTCCATAATTTGGGTTAGACTTTATAGCCTGGTTAACATATTTAATTCCTAACTCACAAGATCTCTTTATAGGTTTTCCACATGATAAAAATGTTGAAATTGCACTTGAAAGCGTACATCCTGTTCCGTGGGTATTTTTTGTAACAATTTTTTTATTTTTAAAAATTTTCATCTCTCTATTATTAAGATATACATCAACAATTGTTTTTGATTTCAAATGACCTCCTTTAAGTAAAATATTTTTGGCTCCAAGGCTTAACAAGTACTTACCAGCTCGTTTCATGTCTTCAACATCTTCTATTTTTTGATTAGTTAAGACCTCTGCTTCTGGTATATTTGGTGTGATTAAATAAACTTTTTTTATTAATTTATCTTTTAAAGTTTGTATGGCTTTTTCATTAATTAATTTTGTACCATTTTTTGCTATCATTACTGGATCTAAAATTATTTTTTTTGTTTTAATTTTTTTTAGAGCTTTTATTACTACATGTATTATCTCGGATGAATGAAGCATGCCAATTTTGATTGTATCAGGATTAATATCTTTACAAGTAAATAGAATCTGATTTATTACTTCTTTTGGTTTTACAGGAACCACTGATAAAACTCCTGTAGTATTTTGAGATGTTAAAGCGGTTATTGCTGTCATCCCATACCCTCCTAAAGAGGTGATAGTTTTTAAGTCTGCTTGTATTCCTGCACCTCCAGATGAGTCCGACCCTGCAATAACTAATATTTTTGATTTAGGTTTCAATTTGTTACTGATTTTTTAATTATCTTTATGCATTTGAAAATTAAACTTTTATCATTTGACTCAGCCATTATTCTTATCTTTGGCTCAGTTCCTGACTTCCTCACTAAAATTCTACCACGTTGTCCCATAATTTTTTTAACTTTTTTAATTGTAGCTTTGCATTTCTTACTATCTATAATTTTCTTATCTTTAACAGTAACATTTTCTAATACTTGGGGTAGCGGTTTAAAAATATTTAATAATTTGCTAGCTTTTTTTTGTTTTCGTAAAGAAAATAAAACTTCTAACGCTACAAGTAAACCATCACCAGTTGTAGCAAATTTTCCAAGTATAATATGACCCGACTGCTCTCCTCCTAAATTATAATTTAGTTTTTTCATTTTTTCTTTAACATACCTATCTCCAACTTTTGATCGAAAAAATTTAATTTTATTTTTTTTCAAATAATTTTCCAATCCGTAGTTTGACATAAGAGTGCCAATTACACCTCCTTTTAAAATTTTTTTAGATTTCCATCGTTTGGCTAACATTGCGATAATTTGATCTCCGTCTATAATTTTACCATTTTCATCACACATAATTACTCTATCTGCGTCCCCATCAAAAGCGATGCCAATATGTGCTTTAAATTTCTTTACTTTACTCCTGATTTTCGATGGAAAAGTTGATCCACATCTTTGATTTATATTTGTTCCGTTAGGATTTACTCCTATACTAAAAACTTTAGCGCCCAACTCTTTCAATAATTTAGGTGCTGACTTATAGCTTGCCCCATTAGCGCAATCTATAACTATCTTTAAACCATTTAGTTTGAAGTTTTTTGGGAAATTATTTCTTAAAATTTTGATATACTTATCGTTTCCATCTTCTAATCTTTTTACTCTTCCAAGAAGTGTAGGTTTTGTAAATTGATTGTTATTTTTTGCATCAATTAATTTTTCAATCTTTTTTTCAATTTTATCTGATAATTTCATTCCATTAGGTCCAAATAATTTTAGACCATTGTCATAATAAGGGTTATGCGAAGCTGTAATCATAATACCCATATTAGCTCTCATTAATTTTGTGAGCATTGCTAGACCATTGGTAGGTAGCGGGCCAAGAGTAAAAACATGCATTCCGCCCGAAACCAGCCCGGATACTAAAGCAGGTTCTAAAGTATATCCTGATAACCTGGTGTCTTTAGCTATTATTGCAATTTGTTTTGTTCTTTTTTGATTTTTAAAAAAAGTACCTGACGCGAGGCCAAATTTAAAAAATTTTTCTCCAGTAATATTACCTTTATTTACGGTTCCTCGAATTCCATCTGTTCCAAAATATTTGTTTTTCATCTATTTAAAATTTTCTCAAAAACCAAAACCCCTTGCTTTACCTCTTTTACATTATGAACTCTAAAAATTTGCACTCCCTGCATTAATAAAAAAAGAACTGAAGCTAAAGTTCCGCCAGTTCTATCTTTGCTATCATATTTTCCTGACAACTGATTTATAAATCTTTTTCTTGAAGTTCCAAGCAAAATAGGAAAGCCGAGACTATGAAACAAAGAAATTTTAGACAATAAAGTCAAATTATGTTTCAGAGTTTTACCAAATCCTATTCCTGGATCTATAATAATTTTTTTGTCTTTAAATTTAGTATTAATACTTTTTTCGAAAAAATCATAAATATCTAGCAAAACATCTTTATATTTTGGATTAATTTGCATTGTATTGGGAGTCCCTTGCATATGATGTAAAATTTTTACAACATTATATTTTTGTAGTTTTTTAAAGGAATTCTTATCATAATTAAAACCTGAAACATCATTAATAATATCAACTCCATGCTTTAAGCCTTCTATCATTAAATTTGATTTTCTTGTATCAAGTGACAAACAAATTTTCTTATGTTTTTTTTTAAAATTTTTTATTACATGCTTTACTCTATTCCATTCTTTTTTAGGATTTACATCTTTAGCTCCTGGTCTTGTGGACTCACCACCAACATCAATGATATTGGCACCAGATTCGATCATCTCTTGAACATGTCTAAAAGATTTATCAATTTTAATAAACTTTCCTCCATCAGAAAAGCTATCAGGAGTTAAATTTAAAATACCCATGATTGAGATTTTAGAAAAATCGATATTTTTAAAAAAATTCTTTCTTTTGACGATAATTTTTTTTAAATGATGCTTAATCGTTTTTTTTTCATTTCCTTTGAGTTTATAAACATCCTTAATATGAATTATTTTATTTTTTAAAATTTTCTTATCTTTATTTCTTACAAAAATTTCAAGATTATCAAAAGCTAAGTTTTTTTTTCCACAAAGTGGCAAAGCTAGTTTTTTTTTAATTAATAATTTTGCTGTCTCACCATAATAAAAATTACACGCTCTAGTGTAATATTTCATCATTGATTACTAAATTGCTGGTTTAGGTTTTAATCCAAGTGATCCTAGTGCTGATGATTTTTCACCACTTTGATCATCTTCCTCTTTAAATGAACGTGTTGGTTTTATATCTTTAAGTATAAGATCCCTTATCTCATCTCCTGAAAGTGTTTCATAAATTAATAATGCTTTTGCAATTTTATGAAGGTCATCAATTTTTTCTGTAAGCACTTTTCTGGCCTTCTCGTAACCTTTATCAACAATTTTCTTTACTTCAGCGTCAATCTTTTTCGCTGTTTCCTCAGACATGTTTTGTTGTTTCGTCACTGATCTACCTAGAAATACCTCTTCTTCGTTCTCCCCGTATGCTATAGTTCCTAGTTCAGTTGTCATCCCATATTTAGTAACCATATTTTTTGCCATCTTCGTTACCATTTCAATGTCTGATGAGGCTCCTGAAGTTACTTTGTCATGACCAAAAATTATTTCTTCGGCTATTCTTCCACCCATAGCAACTGCTATGTCAGCGTGCATTTTTTCTCTGGTAACAGATAGTTGATCTCTCTCAGGAAGTCTCATTACCATACCAAGCGCTCTACCTCTTGGAATAATAGTGGCTTTATGTATTGGGTCAGAAGCTTTCTCGTTTAGTGCAACAATCGCATGACCACCTTCGTGATAAGCTGTGAGTTTTTTTTCGTCTTCAGACATTACCATTGATCTTCTCTCAGCTCCCATCATAACTTTATCTTTTGCTTCCTCTATATCTGACATAGTAACAACTCTTTTATTTTTTCTAGCAGCGAGTAATGCTGACTCATTTATAAGATTAGCAAGGTCTGCGCCTGAAAAACCCGGTGTTCCCCTAGCAATAGTTCTTAACTTCACATCTGGACCAGTGTTAATTTTTTTTACATGTACTTTAAGAATTTGTTCTCTCCCAATAATATCTGGATTTCCTACTACTACTTGCCTGTCAAACCTTCCTGGTCTTAATAGAGCAGGATCTAAAACATCAGGCCTATTGGTAGCTGCAATTAAAATTATTCCCTCATTTGTATCAAATCCGTCCATTTCAACGAGTAATTGGTTTAAAGTTTGTTCTCTTTCATCGTTCCCACCGCCTAAGCCAGCGCCTCTACTTCTTCCAACAGCATCAATTTCATCTATAAAAATAATGCATGGTGAATGTTTTTTTCCTTGTTCAAACATGTCTCTAACTCTAGAAGCTCCAACTCCGACAAACATTTCAACAAAGTCTGAACCTGAAATAGAAAAGAAAGGAACATTTGCTTCACCAGCAATAGCCTTTGCAAGTAAAGTTTTACCAGTTCCTGGAGGTCCTATTAAAAGAGCGCCTTTAGGAATTTTTCCGCCTAATCTACTAAATTTTTTTGGGTCTTTAAGAAATTCAACAATCTCTTCAACTTCTTCTTTTGCTTCCTCGACCCCAGCCACATCATTAAAAGTCACTTTACCCTGTGCTTCATTTAACAACTTTGCTTTTGATCTTCCAAACCCCATTGCCCCGCCTTTTCCACCTTGCATTTGTCTCATAAAAAATATCCATACACCAATTAACAAAAGCATTGGAAACCACGAAAGTAAAATACCTAATAAAGACGGCATTTTATCTTCTTGAGGCGATGCTATTATACTTACACCGTTAGTTGACAATTTATCAACCAATTCAGGATAATTTGGAGAATAAGTTGTGAAGGTGTTTCCATCAGCTAAAATTCCAGAAATATTGTTTCCTTGAATTTTTACTTCCACAACTCTTCCAGCATTAACTTCATCTAAGAAATTAGAAAAAGGTAAAGAATTTCTCTCAGATTTTATTTTATTCGGATCTTGAAACATATTGAATAACCCTACTGAGAGTAAGACAATTATGACCCACATTACTAAATTTTTTAAATTCATAGTATCTAAATAATCATTTAAAATTAATAAACAAGTATATTTTAAAATAAATTAAGTTGTAAATAAGACAAATTATATCCTAAATCTTAATTTTCTCTATTTTTCTCAACTTTTATGCATAAATTATCTTTTTCTAGGTAAAATAGACATTTTGCAAGTGAAGTTTTAACAAATTCTTTCGACTCTAATTTTTGGATTATGTTATTAACTTTTTTTGCCCTCAGATTATAGTAATTTTTTTTCAGAATTTTTATAGATTTATTAATAACATTCATTTTCAACTCATTATTTAAAAAATTGAACTTTCTTACATTAATTAAAATCTTTTTATTTCTTATTTTGACCATTTTAACAAAAATATCAGAAAAATGGTTTTCCAAGGTCTCTTTGCTAGAAGCTAAGTTTTTTATAGACTTTATAATTTGGTCGTAATTAATACCACTTTCTAATAAAGGTTTTTTAAGTTTTCTTATTTTCGTTCTCAGATATTTTTTATTAATATTTGATGGGTCTCTAAAATATTTTCCAAAAACATTCTTTGAAATCTTTATTAGAAATTCTTTTTTTACATCTAACAATGGCCTAAATAAAGCTATATTGCTATCTAATTTAGTATAAGGTTTCATTCCTGATAATCCAGTAAGCCCACTTCCTCTTGAAAGTCTTATAAAAAATGTTTCTACTTGATCTTCTAAATTGTGAGCAGTTAGAATTAATTTTGATCTCTTTTTTTTACAGAATCTTCTTAACATTTCATATCTTATTTTCCGAGCTCTACTTTGAACATTATTATAAATTTTAGACTTATTTGTTAAAATTATAAGGTGAATTTTATTTTTTTTTAATAGAAATTTTACTCTCTTAGCTTCTTCTGCAGAATTTTTTCTTATTTTATGATCAATTAAAACATAAATAAATTTATAATTTTTTTCGCTACTTAATGTTTTTGAAAGCGCTGCTAACGCTAAACTATCAGGACCTCCTGAGACAGCGATTACTATATTTTTTCTTTTTAAAGCTTTTAATTGATTTTTAAAATTTAAATATATTTTTGAAAAATTTAAATTTTTTTCAAACTTATCTTTAAGAATTGCATTTGAATTTTTTTTGCTCATACTGAGCTTTTTGTAACACAGACTTGCTTGCTTTTGGGTATTCTTTTTTAAGACCTGATATCATTTTACAGCCTTGGTCTTTTTCTCCAAGTTGTACCATAGTGATACCTAATTTAAGAAGATTGTCTGGAGCTTTTTTACTTTTTGGGTAGTTTTGGTATCCATCTAAATATGCAGAAGCAGCATCTGAATAAAGCTGCCTAATCCTAAATGTTTCTCCATACCAATATTGAGCACTACCTGCTAAATCATGATCTTTATTTTTTTCAATAAATTCTTTTAAAGCAAATTCTGCAGTTTCATAATCACCTATTTTCATAAAACTCACTGCGAATTCATATTGAGCTTCTGCTGGTTTGTCAGGTAGCAAAGACTCTTTCTTTTCTGGGGCTTCGGTTATAACCGTTTTCGCACTTTCAACAGAATTTATGGTTTGTTGATTTGGTAAATTAGAAGTTTTATATCCTGGTGTTGCTCCAAAATCTTGTGGCTTACTAGTGCCAGGCAATTCTAAATTTTTTTTTGAAGTATTATTAATATTTCCACTTTCTAAATCGGAGAATCTTAATTGATTATCAGATTGAATTTTTGTTACTCTTGAAGATAATTTATCTAATTTAAAATTTACTTCTTCAAACTTATTGGTCAATTCTCGAAACTGATCTTCTATTTCATTAAGTTTTAATAAATGTTTAGTCATTATATCTTCATTTAGTGCATCTGTTTTTTTTAAAGCTGTATTAGAAGACGAAATATCTGATTTTTGGTAAACTGCCTTTTCTAATGTTTTTAAATCTTTGGTAATTACCTGTATCTGGTCAGAAATAGACTTTAGGTAAATTTCTTCCTCTTCAGCTTTTAAAACTGTGAAAAGTATTACTGAAAAAAATAAAAAAGTTATTTTTATTAACTTTTTATAATTAAACATTATTCTTATTTAATGAGATAAAATGGCAAAAAAAAGACCCTTTGATTTTATCCAAAGGGTCTTTTATCTAATATTTTAATTTACTTTTACTGTAACTGATCTTCTGTTTTGAGACCAAGCTAATGGAGAAGATTTAGGATTTACTGGCTTTTCTTTTCCATAACTAATCACAGAAATTCTTTTTCCTGATATACCGTAGGTCATCAGATAATCTCTTGCTGCATTCGCTCTTCTTTCGCCTAATGCTAAGTTATATTCTCTTGTGCCTCTTTCATCGGCATGACCCTCAATAGTTACGTTAAGATTTTTGTTCTTTCTTAAAAAAGTCGCCTGTTTTCTTAAAGTAGCTCGAGAAGCTGTAGTTAAAGATGATTTGTTCGTTGCGAAAAATACTCTGTCTGGAACTCCTGCTGCTAAATATTCGACAGTTTCTTTTCCAGTATATACATCTCCGTCAATATCTGCGGACTTTTTAGCAGTTGAACAAGCACTTAGAATTAAAGTTGCGAAAACTACTAATATTATGTTTTTTAAATTCGTTTTTAATGTCATTTTTTCCCCTAGGTTTAATGTGGTTATTTCAAATTATTTCTAATTATTCAAGT
>MDTA01144395.1_pt1 | contig 11065 bp, 6 predicted proteins | sample 811151 | NCBI WGS metagenome assembly MDTA01 (sample SAMN05326648, study PRJNA326480) | marine metagenome | isolation source: seawater | place: Indian Ocean: South | collected 2010 | reverse complement strand
CCCGGAGAACCAGTAAAAACTTCAGCAACAAAAAAAGGTTGAGACAAAAATCTTTGAATTTTTCTTGCTCTAGCAACTGTTAATTTATCCTCTTCAGAAAGCTCATCCATTCCAAGAATAGCTATAATATCTTGTAAAGATTTATATGCCTGAAGAACACGTTGAACTTCTCTAGCTACTCTATAATGTTCTTCTCCGACGACTCTTGGATCTAAAATTCTTGATGTTGAGTCTAAAGGATCTACAGCTGGATAAATCCCAAGTTCAGCGATTTGTCTTGATAACACGGTTGTGGCATCCAAATGCGAAAACGATGTTGCGGGTGCTGGATCTGTTAAATCATCCGCTGGCACATAAATAGCTTGCACAGAAGTTATTGAACCTTTGCCGGTAGAAGTAATTCTTTCTTGTAAATTTCCCATATCGGTAGCTAGAGTTGGTTGATATCCAACTGCTGATGGTATTCTTCCTAAAAGTGCCGACACTTCTGATCCTGCTTGTGTAAACCTAAAAATATTATCTACGAAGAATAAAACATCCTGACCTTCTTTATCTCTAAAGTACTCTGCAACTGTTAACCCTGTTAAAGCAACTCTTGCTCTAGCGCCTGGTGGTTCATTCATTTGACCATAAACTAGTGCCGCTTTTGATCCATTACCCTCAGTTTTAATAACCCCTGACTCTATCATCTCGTGGTACAGATCGTTACCCTCCCTAGTTCTTTCTCCAACTCCCGCAAAAACAGAAAAACCACCGTGGGCTTTGGCAATATTATTTATTAATTCCATAATTGTAACTGTTTTACCTACTCCAGCTCCACCAAATAATCCTATTTTTCCACCTTTCGCATATGGTGCTAATAAGTCTATAACCTTTATACCTGTAACAAGTATCTCAGTTTCAGTGGATTGATCTGTAAATTTCGGAGCTGAGCGATGGATTGGCCATTTCTCTTTTGTTTTAACTTCGCCTTTCTCATCAATTGGTTGACCAATAACATTTATTATTCTTCCAAGAGTTTCGGGACCTACAGGAACGCTTATTGGGGCACCAGTATTTATAACTTGATCACCTCGTTTTAATCCTTCAGTTGAGTCCATGGCTATGGTTCGAACGCTATTTTCACCTAAATGTTGAGCAACTTCTAAAATTAACTTATTTCCGCTATTGGTTGCTTCAAGTGCTGTGAAAATTTCTGGTAGATCTCCATCAAATTTAACATCGACTACAGCTCCTATTAATTGTGTTATTACACCTTGTTTACTCATTATAAACTTTCTGCTCCCGATATGATCTCGATTAATTCTTTAGTTATTGATGCTTGACGACTTCTATTATAAGTAATCGTTAATTTTTCTACTAGATCCCCAGCATTTCTTGTCGCGTTATCCATTGCTGTCATTCTTGATCCTTGTTCGCTAGCAGCATTTTCTAATAGGGCTTTAAAAATTTGAGTAGAAATATTTTTTGGTAGTAAGTCCTCTAAAATTTCTTCCTCTTCGGGTTCATATTCATATAAATTACCTGTTTTACTTTCTTTTTGAGTTTCTAATTCAGTCACTGATTTTGCTATAGGAATAATCTGCTGCATTTGAGGAACTTGTGTAATAACATTTTTAAAATTATTAAAAAAGATAAAACATTTATCAAACTCATTTTTTTTAAAGTTTTCTAATACAAATTTTCCAATTTCATTCGCTTGACTGAACGAAACTTTTTTCACATTCTTAAAATTTCGCTTCTCAATTATAAATTTTCCATATTCTTTCTTTAATTGATCAAAACCTTTTGTTCCAACAGTAACTATTTTTAAGATTTTTTTTTCTGATAAAGATTGTTTAAAAAATTTTTTTGCCAACTTGCAGATATTTGTATTAAAACCACCACATAACCCTCTATCTGCTGTCATAACTAAACACAAGTAAGTTTTATCATTTCCAGTACCAACAAGTAGTTTTGAAGAATTTTCAGGATCGGCAACAGATTTTGTTAAATTTAAAATAATATTATGTATTTTGTCGCTATAAGGTCTTCCCTTTTCAGCATCATCTTGAGCCTTTTTTAGTTTTGCTGCAGCCACCATCTTCATAGCTTTTGTAATCTTTTGTGTAGATTTTACACTTTTAATTCTTTTTTTTAGATCATCTAAACTTGGCATTATTTTAAATCTTTTTTAATTTTTTCAATGATATTGATAAGATCTTTTTCGATCTTCTCATCTAATTTACCGCTTGTGTGAATGTTTTCAAAAATTTCAGGTTTATTATTTTTTATTTCTTCGATTAGTTTTTTTTCAAATGAATTTATCATACTTAAATCTAAATTATCTAGATATCCATTTACTCCTGAAAAAATTGTTACCACTTGTTCAGCTACAGTAAGTGGGGAGTATTGGTTTTGTTTTAAAAGCTCTGTTAATTTTGAACCTCTATTTAATAATTTTTGTGTTGATGCATCCAAATCTGATCCAAATTGTGCAAAAGCAGCCATTTCTCGGTATTGGGCTAATTCTAACTTTATCGATCCCGCCACTTTCTTCATTGCTTTTGTCTGTGCTGCAGATCCTACTCTAGAAACAGATAAACCAACGTTTACAGCAGGTCTTATACCTTGGTTAAATAACTCTGTTTCAAGAAAAATTTGGCCATCTGTAATTGAAATCACGTTTGTAGGAATATAAGCGGAAACATCGCCAGCTTGTGTTTCAATTATTGGAAGTGCTGTTAGTGAACCACCACCTTTATCATCATTTAATTTCGCAGCCCTTTCAAGTAATCTACTATGTAAATAAAAGACATCACCAGGATATGCCTCTCTGCCTGGTGGTCTTCTCAATAATAAAGACATTTGTCTATATGCAACTGCTTGTTTCGAAAGATCATCATATATTATTAAAGCATGCATACCATTGTCTCGGAAGTATTCACCAATAGTGCAACCTGTATAGGGAGCTAAAAATTGTAAAGGTGCGGAGTCGGATGCCGTCGCAGAAACAACTGTTGTATATTTCATCGCACCTGCATCTTCTAATGTTTTTACTATTTGAGCAACGGTAGATCTTTTTTGACCTATAGCGACATAAACACAATATAATTTTTTAGACTCGTCATTCGATTCATTAACAGCTTTTTGATTAATTATTGTGTCAACAGCGACCGCTGTTTTACCTGTTTGTCTATCTCCGATTATCAATTCTCTTTGACCTCGTCCGATTGGAATAAGGCTATCTATAGCCTTCAGTCCTGTTTGCATTGGCTCGTTGACTGACTTTCTTGGAATTATTCCTGGGGCTTTAACTTCGACTCTTTGTCTTTTTACTTTAGTGGGTAGTGATCCTTTTCCATCTATAGGATTGCCTAATCCATCAACAACTCTTCCTAAAAGTTCTTTTCCAACTGGAACATCAACAATAGATTTAGTTCTTTTAACTATATCACCTTCTTTAATTTCTCTATCGTCACCGAATATTACTATTCCAACATTATCACTTTCTAAATTTAGTGCCATTCCTTTTGAGCCATCTTTAAACTCAACCATTTCTCCTGCCTGAACATTATCTAGTCCGTATACTCTTGCTATACCGTCACCAACAGATAGTACCTTGCCAACCTCTGAAATTTCAGCTTTTTCACTGAAATTTTTAATTTGTTCTTTTAGTAATTTAGTTACTTCTGAGGGATTTATTTCCATTTTAATTTTCCAGCATTAATTTTTCGTATTTTCTTAATTTATTCTTAATCGAAGAGTCTATCATTAAACTACCAATTTGAATTTTAAAACCACCAATCAAACTTTCATCTATTTTATAATTCAAATTGATTGAGGAGTTTAAAACTGATGAAAGCTCTCCATTCAATTTTTTTATTTCATTTTCTGATAGCTTTTTTGATGATATTATTGAAGCAGAAACTTCTTTATTTTCAATTGATACTAGTTTGATAAAATTATCAATGATTCTTTCTAAAAAAAATATTCTTCTTTTCTTAACTAATAAATTCAAAAAGTTTTCTAAATTTTTTGGGGCCTGTAACATTCCAGATATTTTTTTTAAAACCAAAGATTGTTCTTGAATATTTTTAGTAGGATTTTGAATGAAATTTTTGAAATCCTTATTTTCTCTATATATTTTTAAAAGTGTTATTAACTTCTCATTAACGACTTTTAATTCAGAATTCTCCTTTGATACTTCAAACAAAGCAAGCGCATATCTGCCAGCGGTCTCGGATGAGAATGATTTATTTGTAGTCAATTTAATACCTATAAGAGTTCTAGATTAAAAATTGTTTCGTACCATATGAAATAATCGTCTTCAAGGTGCTTTACTGTAATTTAAACAAAATTAACTGGGTCAACATCAACCGTGAGTTTAATTTTAGGGGAGATTTTGAGGCTATCCAAGCATTTCTCAAGAAGCTCTTTATTTTCTTTTTTTTGGTCGGTTTTTATTAACAATCTGGTTCTAAAATTTTTTCTCACTTTATGTAATGGAGAGTCGACTGGTCCTAAAATTTCTAAATTGGTTTTTTTCAAAATTTCATTTTTTATTTCTTGAGCTCCCCTGAAACTATTCTCTTTAATTTTTGACGATACAATAATCGAAATAAGTTTTTTAAATGGAGGTAAATTATTTTTTTTTCTAATCTTAAGTTCATTTTCTAAGAAATCAGTTGGATTATTTTTAACTAAATCTTGAAGTATTTCATTTGTAGGAGTAATTGTTTGATAAATTATTTGCGAGTCTGATTCAAATCTTCCTGCTCTTCCACTTAATTGATTATATAATTGTATATTTTTTTCTGTTGATCTTAAATCAAAACCTCTTCCAGAGAAATCTGCATCTACAACTACGATGCAGTTTAATTTTGGAAAATTAAAACCTTTTGAAATCATTTGAGTTGCAACTAAAATATTAATTTTATTTTTTTCAATTTCTCTTAACATTTCAATATTAGTTTTATTCTGAGTTAAATAATCGCTGGAAATAATCTTTATTTTTTTATTGGGAAATTTTTTTTTAACTTCTTCAAATATTTTTTCTACTCCTGGGTTAAACATTTTAAAATCACACGATTTTTTTTCATTTCTACAATGTCTATTTATTTGGGCGGAATGACCACAGTAATGACAAAAAATTTTTTCTGAATATTTATGATAAGTTAAATAAATTGAACAGTTTGGACAAGTATGTTTAAAACCACAATTTTTACAAATTAAAAAAGTTGAATATCCTCGTCTATTTAAAAAAAATAACACTTGATTTTTTTTTTTTAAATATTCCTCAACTATTTTTTGTGTTTCCTCTGCAATAAAATTGTTTTTAATTTTATTTAAATTAAGATTAATAATTTTTGATTTAGGGAATGGGAAATTTTTATATCTTTTTTTTAAAGATGTAATGTTATATTTTTTCCTTTTGATATTATAAAAAGTTTCAAGTGATGGTATTGAAGTAACTAGATAAATTGGAATATTTTCAAAAGAAGCTCGCACGATACCCATATCTCTAGCATTATAAATTAAGCTTTCCTCTTGCTTGTAAGAAGTATCATGCTCTTCATCAATAATTATTAATCCAAGTTTAGAAAAAGGTAAAAGTAAAGAAGATCTTGCTCCTATTACGAGTTTAATTTTATTTTTTATAACCCCTTGCCAAATTTTTCTTTTAGTTTTTGGAGTAACTTTTGAATGCCAAATGCACGGTTCAAATCCGAAAAAATCGCTAAATCTTTCCCTAAATTGGTTGGTCAAAAATATTTCTGGGAGCATAACAAGAACTTGTTTGTTAGTTTTAAGAACTTTTTTTATTTTTTCAAAATAAACTAATGTTTTCCCTGACCCTGTTACACCTTGAAGAACAGAAACACTAAAATTGTTTCCAAATCTTTCTAGATCACTTAGTGATTTTTTCTGATCGTGATTCAACTCAAACAGTTTTCTTTTATTTAAAATTTTTGACTCTTTATAAGAACTTTCTTCTTTAAAAAGACTTTTTTTATTACTAATACACATTTTTAAAACAAGGCCTTTTGAAACAAGATTATAACTCGAAAACCAGTTGATAAAATGAACCAAGTTTTCATTTATTGATAAATTTTCAAATCTTTTTTTTACTAGCTTGATCTTAAATTTTTTTGATGTTGTTTGTTGTTTGTTCCAAACCACACCTATTTCTGTTTTATTTCCGAACGGAACTTCAACGATATCCCCGATTGACAAAGATTTAATGTTTCCTTTTCCATAAGTTAACGGATAATTGAATATTTTAGGTAATAGGACCGGTATATCCATAAGATACGATTTTAAATATATTTATTATAATTAAAAATGAATTGGTCTTTTATCAACAGCTAACGCCGCCTCTTTAATTGCCTCTGTGTGTGTTGGATGAGCATGACATGTTCTAGCTATATCTTCTGAACTTGCTCCAAACTCCATAGCTATAGCCATTTCAGCTATCATATCCCCACTATGAGGACCAATAATATGAACACCTAAAACTTTGTCCGTTTCAGAATTTGCTAATATTTTAACAAAACCCTCAGTTTCATTATTCACTTTTGCTCTGGAGTTCGCTAAAAAAGGAAATTTACCAATTTTGTAATTAATATTTTCCTTTTTTAATTCTTCCTCAGTTTTGCCTACAGCGGCAACTTCTGGTGAAGTATATATCACTCCAGGTATCACATCGTAATTAACATGGCCTGCTTGTCCAGCCAAAATTTCAGCTACAGCTATTCCCTCTTCCTCTGCTTTGTGAGCTAACATCGGTCCTTTTATTACATCTCCAATTGCAAAAATATTTTTTACATTTGTTTGTAATTTAGTATTAACTTCTACCCTGCCTTTTAAGTCTGTTTTAACTCCAGCTTTATCTAAGTGTAATCCACTGGTAAAAGGTTTTCTACCAACTGAAATCAAAACCTTTTCTGAAATAATTTCTTTTTTTGCTTTACTTAAAATATCTTCATAAACTACATTAATGTTTGTTCCACTTTTTTTAACACTTAGCACCTTTGAATTAAGTTTAAACTCTATTCCTTGTTTCGATAATATCTTTTTAAATTCATTAGAAATTTCTCTATCCATACCAGGGGTGATATGGTCAAGATATTCTAAAACTGTAACTTTTGATCCTAGTCTTGACCAAACTGAGCCCATTTCCAAACCAATGTAGCCTCCACCTATAACAATCATGGACTTTGGAACTTTTTCAAGAGAAAGAGCGCCGGTTGATGAAATAATGTTTTTTTCATCAATATTCACGCCAGGAATATTTGTGTGCATTGAACCCGTTGCTATAACAATATTTTTGGATTTGTAAGTTTTTTTTTCTTTTTCATTTGAAACTTGTATCTCATTTTTATTTTTAAACTCACCTTTTCCTTTCAAATAAGTAACTTTATTTTTTTTAAAAAGAAATTCTACTCCTTTAGTAAGTATTTGAACTGATTTATCTTTATTAGACATCATTTTTTTTACATTTAATTTCAAATCACTTATTTCGATTCCCTGTAAGTTAAAATCGTTTTTTGCTTTAGCATAATTTTCAGAAAGATTAAGGAGACTTTTAGATGGTATACAACCTACATTAAGACACGTTCCACCTAAAGTTCCTCTACTTTCTACGCAGGCAGTTTTAAGACCAAGTTGTGCGGCTCTAATAGCGCATACATATCCACCTGGGCCTCCACCAATAACTATTAAATCAAATTCATTTTCCATTTTTATAGGTTTAAAAATAATCTTTTTGGTTGTTCAAGAGAGTCTTTAATAATTTTTAAAAAGGAAACTGCCTCTTTGCCATCAATAATTCTATGGTCATAAGACAAAGCTAAATACATTATTGGCCTAACAATAACGTTACCATCCTTTACAATTGGTCTCTCTACAATGTTGTGCATACCTAGAACTGCAGATTGGGGTGGATTTAAAATAGGAGTTGATAACATCGAACCGTAAATCCCCCCATTTGTTATCGTAAATGTTCCACCTTGCAAATCGTCTATTGTAATTTTTCCGTCTCTGGCTTTTTGGCTCAGATCTCCAATATTTTTCTCAATTTCTGCGAAAGACATTTCATCCGAATTTCTCAAGACTGGAACGACCAAACCTCTCTCGGTACCAACTGCAATACTTATATTGTAATAATTTTTATAGACTATTTCTTCCCCTTGAATTTCTGCGTTTATCGCTGGATAATTTTTAAGACCTAATACGCAAGCTTTTACAAAAAATGACATGAAACCAAGTTTTACTCCATATTTTTTTTGAAACTCTTCCTTATAATTGTTTCTCATTAAAATTACTTCATTCATATCAACTTCATTAAAAGTCGTAAGCATTGCAGCTGTTTGTTGAGCTTCTTTTAATCTTTTTGCAATAGTCGCTCTCAACCTCGTCATTTTAATTCTTTCCTCTGGACCATGAAGTCTTCGTCTTTCTGAGGTTTGAGGTTTGGTTCCCATAAGATTCATTATATCTTCCTTGAGCACTAATCCATTTTTTCCAGTTCCTTCTACTTCTTCTAAATTTATATTCGACTCGGAGGCCATCTTCCTTGCAGATGGTGTTGCACCTTTTTGATTACTTGGAATCTTTTTTTCTTTATGGATTTGATCAAGTACAAGAGGTTTTGCTTCGTGAATAATTTTCTCATTTTTTTCCTCAATATTGTTAAGAACTAAAGGGGCTTCCTTTATAACTTCTTTTTGACTGTGTTCTTTTATATTTTTTGGTGGAGTATACTTTTTTTCTGCGCTTGATTCTTTTGGCTTAGCTACAGTATCTTTTTTTGATATTGTTCCTAACAAAGATCCTACGTTTACAGTTTCACCTTCTTTAACACTTATCTTTTCTAAAATTCCTGATGAAGGAGATGGAACTTCAACATTTACTTTGTCTGTCTCCAACTCTACAAGTGGTTCGTCTGAAGATACTTTCTCTCCCTGACTTTTTAACCATTTTGAAACAGTTGCCTCTGTAACTGACTCACCTAAAGTTGGAACTACAATTTTATCTGACATTAATTTAACTTACCAACTACCTTTTCTAATATTTCTTTTTGTTGTGCAAGATGTTTATTAAGGTTTCCAGTCGCAGTTGAGGAAGATGGTTTTCTTCCTATATATTTGACTTTATCACCTCTTGATTGAATAATTTCAATAGTTCTATCTATATAATTTCGTACTGTGTTCCAAGCTCCCATGTTTTTGGGTTCTTCTTGGCACCAGAAAAAATCAGCATTTTTGTATCTTTTAAGTATTAAAGCTAAAGTTTTAGCAGGAAAGGGGTACAGCTGTTCTATCCTGATAAATACAACTTCATCATTTTTGTTTTTTTCACGTGCCTCTATTAGATCAAAATATATCTTACCTGAACACATCACAACTTTTTTAATCTTCTTATCTTTTTTAAGTTTTATTAGTCCACTTTTACTTTCATAAGAATGATCCTCGAGAACTCTGTGAAATGAGTTTTTTTTCGTAAAATCTTCAATATTTGAAACACATCTTTTATGTCGTAGTAGAGATTTTGGCGTCATGACAATTAAAGGTTTTCTAAAATCTCTATGCATTTGCCTTCTCAAAGCATGAAAATAATTAGCAGGGGTAGTACAATTAATCACTTGAATATTTTCTCCAGCACACATTTGTAAAAACCTTTCCAATCTAGCCGAAGAATGTTCGGGTCCTTGACCTTCGTAACCATGAGGCAAAAGGAGAACTAAACCACTTGCTCTTCCCCATTTAGATTCACTTGAGGTAATGAATTGATCAATTACAACTTGGGCACCATTAGCAAAATCACCAAATTGAGCCTCCCATATAACAAGTGTTTCTGGTTCAGATAAAGAATAACCAAATTCGAACCCCAAAACTGCTAATTCTGAAAGAAGTGAGTCTATAATTTCAAATTTTTTTTGATTATTTGAGATGTTGTTTAATGGTATGTATCTATCGTGATTTGACTGATTTCGAATAACTGAGTGTCTTTGACTAAAAGTTCCTCTTCCAGAGTCTTGACCAGATAATCTTACAGAAAAACCTTCTGTAAGCAACGTGCCAAATGCGAGTAACTCAGCGGTAGACCAATCTATAGGTTCATCTTTTGTAAACATTTTTTCTTTATTTTCAAAAATTTTTAATATTGTTTTATGAACATTAAAATTTTTAGGTAAAGTTGAAATATTTTTTCCAATTTTTACTAGGTTTTTTTGATCCACACCGCTTACTCCTCTTTTGTCTTTGCCTAAACCAGGTTTAAACCTTGACCATACTCCATCAAACCATTTTAGTTCTGACTTATAATCTTTTGAAGATTTGAACTCTTTTTCTAAGAAAATTTTAAAGTTATCTTTTTTTTCCTCAACAAATTTTTTAGAAATTAGAGAGTCTTTTATTAATTTATTACCATAAATAGAAAGTGTAGTTGGATGTGCTTTAATTTTTTTGTACATAATTGGTTGAGTAAAAGAAGGTTCGTCTCCCTCATTGTGTCCAAATCTTCTATAACAAACCATATCAATAACTACATCTCTATTAAATTTTTGTCTGTATTCAGTCGCAATTTTGGCGCAATGTACAACAGCCTCCGGGTCATCCCCGTTTACATGAAATATTGGTGCTTGAGCTGTTTTAGCAACATCCGATGGATAAGGTGAAGATCTTGCAAACCTAGGTGCAGTTGTAAATCCAATTTGATTATTTACAATAATATGTATTGTACCTCCAATATTGTGTCCGGGCAGTCCGGACATTGCAAAACACTCTGCAACTACACCTTGCCCAGCAAATGCTGCGTCTCCATGAATTAAGACAGGAATAACTTTTTTTCGTTTAGTATCTTTGTGAAAAAATTGTTTCGCTCTTACTTGTCCTAATACGACAGGATTTACAGCCTCAAGATGCGAAGGATTGTCTGTAAGACTTATATGGACAACGTTTCCATCAAATTCTCTATTTGACGATGCACCTAAATGATATTTGACATCACCTTCAAAATCTTTTTTTGAAGTTACTTTTTTTCCAAAAAATTCACTAAATATTGCCCTAAAAGGTTTTCCCAT
>MDTA01050164.1_pt1 | contig 11065 bp, 10 predicted proteins | sample 811151 | NCBI WGS metagenome assembly MDTA01 (sample SAMN05326648, study PRJNA326480) | marine metagenome | isolation source: seawater | place: Indian Ocean: South | collected 2010 | reverse complement strand
ACCCACTTTATCGAAAAGAATAATAATAACTATATTCTTAGGGATAATTTAGAATTAGATATGCCTATTATAATATATTTATTTAAACCTATTATCAAATTTTTAGCAATCAGGCACTTACACAGTCAATTTCATGAGGACGAATTGTTTAGAAAGAGATTACAATTAATTAAAAATAAGTTGGGTAATTTAAAAGAATATATCTGGTTAGACTAGTTTGATTTATTTAATTTAATATTTGAAAAAATTGTATTTAGTAAATTTAGAATAATAAATAAGTTAAAAAAAACTAAAATAAATTTTAAATAGTTAAATTTTTCAGTTTTGATAATTTCTTGTTTTAATATCAAAACTCTATTGTATCTACATCCAATTTCATATTCGTCAAATAATCCGATGTTGTTTAATTCGTTACATTCTTTAGTCATTTTATTGTTTAATTGATCAACAAATTTTTCGGTGTCATTTTTGGCTTTATCCAACTCATTTGTATAAATAATTACTTTAAAGGTTTCATTTCCAGCGTAGTCAAAAATCATATTATCTTTTTTAAATTCATAAATGTTTTCAACCTGATAGTAATTTTTCGTGTTATTTCCAAAATAAGTTTCTAATTTATAATTTTTAAATTCATAACTCACTAAAAGGCTAATTATAAAAGAGAATAGTAAAATAAATAATTTAATTTGTTTCATTATTTCTTGATAAAAATAAAAATGTTGCAAACAGAAAAATATAACTTTCAATAAAAAACATTTTGTTAATTAAAGAATTTAATAAAGCAAAAACCAACATCATAAAAATATACTTTTGACTCAATGTTGAGACTTTGAATTTTATTCCTTTAAAAAAAATATATAATAAAAATGGAAAGATGATACCTAAGCCCCCCAACATAGAAATAAAAAAATTGTGTGGGTAGGTAATTTCTCCTCCATGCCAAGGTGCATATTTTCCATTTCTTAAAGCAGTAACAGTTACATAAGAGTCTCCTGAAGTGTTTGAATTATTTAAAAATAAGTCATAGTTATTAAGCGTATAAAAATTGTTCAATAATTCCATTCCTAGAGTAATTGGATTTGTAAGCCATGTAGCTAAGGAAAATAAAGCTAGACTGAATCTGTCATACAAGGAGTCAAGCTTACAGACTGTTTCAAAAAAAATATAATTGAATGAAAAAGTTCCACACATTATTTTAATGAAAATAATACAAGAGTAATATCCAACTATAAACATTAATAATAAATATCTAAGGTTTATTTTAGACAAAAATATCCAGGAAAGAAAAATTATTAACATAATTGAATTTGTTAAAATTGTTAATCTGCTCTCGAAATTATAAAAAGATAAAATTAAACAAATAAATCCTAAAAAAATAAATATATTATTTTTATTTTTTTCATAAATGAACAAATTACTTAAAAAACCCATAAATAAAATGAAGCTAGTAATTAAATGATCATTTATAAATAAAGATCTAAATATTCTTCCTTCTGTAAAAAATCGATCATAATAGACTATAGGATTGGTTGATAAAAATAATTTATAAAAATTTTGAGGAAATATTAAATTATTATAATTTAAAATAAAAATTACTTTTATAAATATAAATTCAAAAATAATTAATAATGAAAAATAAAATAAAATTTTATTAAAAATTTCAAATAGGTCGTTACTAAAATTAATTGAAACATATATTAATAAATTTACTAGTGAGAATTGATAAATAAAACTAAAAATAAATTTATCTTGGAAATAATAAGTTCTATTGAAGTTATTAGACTCAATAAGTAAAGAATAATATAAAGCTGATGAGATATAAATTATTAAGAAAATTAAATAAATGTATAAAATATTTATTATTTTATAACTTTCAATTTTTTTTGAATTAAAAAAGTTATCTGCAATAATTAAGTTTAAAATAAACAAAATAATATACTTTATTTTGATATTAATTAAATTGTCATAGAACTTTAGTTCAAGAAAATTTGGAACGAAAAAAAATATTAAAAAAAAAAAACTTATATATAAATCTTTTCTAAAAAAAATTACATCTTTCCAAAAAAAATTCATTAACTCTTGATTGTACCAATTTTAGTTCCATAATCAGTCTTACCAATTATGCAATCAATAATTGTTAACAATATTATATGATGACTTATTTCTACAGTATTATAAGATTTTGAATTAATAAAAATGTTGCTACCAGTTTTATTTATTTTATAAAGTGAGTTATATTTATTTTTTCCAGTAAAAGTAATCAGTTTTATTTTTTTTTTAATACAATATTTTGCAGCATTGATTAAATTTTTAGACTCTCCTGATACAGATATTAATATAACCAGGTCACCCTTATCTGAAAATTCTTTAATAGACTGACTTACAAAATTTTCAAATCCATAATCATTAGCAAAACAGGTAATTAAATTGCTTTCATTAAAATTTATCGATCTTATTCTTGCATTTTTGGTTAAATCTGTACTAAAATGACTTGCGGTAGACGCACTTCCTCCATTACCATAAATTATGACTTTTTTTTTTGATTTTTTTATTTTTTTAATTTCTTTAACTATTTTTAAAATTTTTTTAAAATCAAAATTATCTATATTTTTTTGAATGTTGTAAATGTAGTTTTTTAAAAATTTATCTTCCATTTGAGTTTATTTGTATTACATTTTTCATTATTTCCCATAAAAAATAAATAAAAATTACAAAGTAAATAAAAAAGTTATTACTTTCAATATTCTATTTTGATAGCAGAGATCAACTTTACTTATTTTATTTTAAGCTTCATATTTACATATACTTTGGTAATAGATTAATAACATGAAAAAAATAATAATTACAGGGGGAGCAGGTTTTATAGGTAGTCACCTAGTTGAAAAATTGGTTAACAGAAATAAGATAATAATAATAGATGATCTGAGCACTGGAAATAAAAAAAATTTAAACAAAATTATTAATCATAAGAATTTAATTTTTATTAGGAAAGACTTAAACTCTAAAAACATTGGAAAATATTTTAAAAATGTCTCCTTAGTTTATCATCTTGCTGCTCAATCTGATATAATTCCGTCAGTAAGAAACCCCAGAAAATATTTTGAAAGCAATGTTAATGCTACAGTGAATCTTTTAGAATGCTGTAAAAAACACAATGTTAAGAGAATTGTTTATGCGGCATCTTCATCTTGTTATGGAATTCCAAAAAAATATCCAACTAATGAAAATGAAAAAATTGATACAAGATATCCCTACTCATTTACAAAATATATTGCTGAACAAACTCTTTTACACTGGGGTCAAGTTTACAATATTCAAATAAAATCTTTAAGACTATTTAATGTATTTGGCCCAAGAGTTAGAACTATTGGACATTATGGTGCCATGTTTGGTGTTTTTCTAGCTCAAAAAGCTAATGAATTTCCACTAACTATAGTTGGAAATGGAAAACAAATGAGAGATTTTACATTTGTCAGCGATGTAGTTAATGCTTTTGTTTTAGCAGGAAAATCAAATTCAGATAAAAAGATATTTAATATAGGAACTGGTAAACCGGTATCAATAAATTTTGTTGCTTCTTTAATTAGTAAAAAAAAAATAAATATTCCAAAAAGGCCTGGCGAACCTTCTAGAACTCATGCTAACATTTCACTTGCAAAAAAACATTTAAATTATTTTCCTAGTGTTAAATTTGAAGATGGACTTCGAGTGATGTTAGATAGTCTAAATAGTTGGAAAAATGCCCCTTTATGGACAAAAAAATTAATTAAAGAAAATACTAGAGATTGGTTTAAATATATTAAATAACCTTAAATCTTCTTAGAAAGAAGTAAATAGGAAAAATTATATAAAATAAAACCACCGCTAAAGTAAAATAATTTAAAACATTAATTATATTGGTATTAAAATCATAATTATTTATTATTTTTTTATCAGATTTTAATTCTAATTTTAAATTTAAAACATAAGACACTCTTGAAATCATAGTATGTGGAATAAAGTGAATTATGTTTTGATCGAAATAACCTTTTTTATAATTATTGTTTAAAATAGTATAATTAAATTTTTCTTTCAAACCATCTGTTTTTTTAAAATAAATTTTAATTTTCTCATCACTATTAATTTTTGAAAGAATTACTCTCCATCCAAATATTCCTGGGTGCATTCTTATATCAGTATGTGTAAATAAATTTGGATGCCTACAAGTAACTGCAGATCCATATTTATCTTTAGCATAGTAAAGATGATCTAGTTCTTTTTGAAACATGGTAAAAAAAGATACGCATGGTTCATTTATTGATCCACACATAGAGTATAAACTCATAGTATTTCTATAATCGAGAGATGGAAAATAGAGTAAATAAAGGAAAAAACCGAAGAATAACGTAATTTTCTTATTTTTATTTAACAATGATTTTAATATCAAAAGTATATTAGGAAATATAATTATTAAAAATGGAGCTATTCCTCTATGACCCGAAAACCCTGCTGGTAAGAACCAAAATTCTTCAAGCGCAAATAAAGAAATTATTAAGCCTATAGTTAAAAATTTTAATATTAATTGGATACTGCTTAAATTTTTAAGCAGATCATAAATAAATAAAATAAATAATGGAAATCCAAATATAATTCCAACATTCAAACTAAAATAACTTAAATAAACTTTGTATAAATAATCTAAAAAAATATTTAATACACTTTCATCAAAAATACATGCAGACTTAAGTATTCTTCCAACTATACCTTTTTCATCTGTCTGGAAGGAAAAATAATTATAAAAAATCGATAAGAAAATCACAATTATCAAATAAATTAAATAAGATTTGAATTTTGTCTTATTTTTAAAAAGTTCCGAAATAATGAAATATGCAACAATAACATAACATGTAACTCTTATTTTAATTAACAAAAAGTCTATAATTGACAAATAAATTAAATTTACTTTTTTTTCTTTAAGATAAATTCTTAATGAAATTAAAAACAATATAGTAGCTTCTGCAAAAAAGTGACTGCTCAGAAAATTCAATAAATAACTGGAAAAAAAGAATAAAAAAATTCCAAATAATATTATTTTTTTATCAAATTTATTTTCATATGATTTAAATGTTAAGTAAGCACTCATAAGAAATAAAAAAGATGGTATAAAAGAAATAATTAGCTCACTGAAAAATTTTAATTGGTTTTGATCTAAATATAAAAAAGTATTAACAAAATTTATTAGCTTTAATAAAAAGCTAATGCTAACAATAAAAATATAATTCCTTGATACAAATGACTCAGTATGTCTAAAATTATTATCTTTAATATAAGAATTTATTTCATCCGAATTTAATAAATTAAATTTTACAATCGAAATATCAAAATCCACAAGAATTTTTGCCATCCAATAAACTTTCTCAAAGTCACCCGCTATACTTCCTGGAAAGAAAATTATTGTAGTTACAAACAGTAAAAGGATGATATAAAAATCTCTTTTTAAAGTCATGACCAAAATAGAAAAAAAATTATCAATCGTTGTACCATGTTTCAATGAAGAGTCAAATTTAGCCAATACTTATAATGAAATTATAAAATCATTAAAAAAGAGTAAAATTAAAAAGTACGAAATTATATTTATTGATGACTGCTCAATTGATAAAACTAAATTAATAATAAAAAAAATTTCAAAAAAAAATAAAAATATAAAAATACTTACTAACAAAAAAAACTTGGGGTTAGGTGCGTCTGTTTTAAGAGGATACAAAATTGCTAGATCTGATTACTGTACTTATGTACCTGGAGACAATTCTCATCCAAGTAAGGGTTTAGTTATGATTTATAAAAAAATTGATTTTAAAAAAAAAAATATTATAATTCCTTTTGTTCCTGATACTGCGTCTAGAAATTTTTTAAGAGTTATTTTATCAAATTTGTATACTTCGGTTATAAATTTTACTTTTAGTTTGAATATTCCTTATTTTAATAGTTTGTGTGTTTATCCAACAAAAGAAGTAATTAAATTAAAATTGATATCAACAGGATTTTCATTTCAATCAGAAATATTAATTAGATTGGTAAAAAAAAAATTAGAATATAAGGTGGTCAAAACAATATTAAAAGAGAACAAGCAGTTTTTTACTTCAGCCTTAAGAATTAGTAGTTTAAAATCTGTTATTTCTTCAATTATTAAATTAAGAGTTAAAATTTAATGAAAAAAAATATTTTAATTTTAGGCGCAGGTCCAAGCGGATTGTCTGTTGGATATGGAGTTAAAAAAAACAATCCAAACATTGATATCAAAATAATAGAGAAAAAAAGTAAAGTTGGTGGTTTGGCAGGAAGTTTTAAATCTCAGGATGATTTTATAGATTATGGGCCACATCGATTATCTGTTCAAAACAAAGTAATTAAATCTATTGCAGAAAGTTTATTAGGATCAAATTTATTAATTAACAAATCACAACATGGGGTAGAATTTAAAGGAAAACTTTATCAATTCCCACCTAAGATTAAAGATTTATTAAATTTGAAATCTATATACATAATTTTTAAATTAGTAATTAGCTATATTTTAGGAAAATTTCATTGGTTTATTAATAGATATAAAAATGAAAATTTTAATGAATTTATATTGCATCAATTTGGCAGCTTCTTTTTAAATGAAATTGCTAAACCAATGAGCAATAAAGTTTGGGGAGATTCTAATAAAATTGATCCCAATTTTGTAACCCAAAGGTTTTCAATGATTAAACCTTTTGAAATTTTTAAACAATTTATATTTCCAAGTCCAAAACTTAATCCCTCAACATTTTATTATCCAAAATATGGTGGTTTTCAATCATTATGGACTTCGATGTCTGATAAATTAATTACCAACGGCGTTGAATTATCTCTTAATTCATTTCCATCTAAAATTTATATCAAAAATAATAAAATCATTAAAATAGAGATAAACGACAATAACGAAAATAAAATTGTAGAAACTGCTAATAGTTCAATAGTGTCTACAATTCCAATAATCAATTTAATCCAAGTTTTGGAAAATAAAAATGATATTTTAATAGATCTAGCAAAAAAAATAAGAATAAGATCGATGTACTTGGTTGTATTAAAATTTTCTCAACCTCAAACATTGCCTTACCGAACATTAATATTTCCTGAGAAAAAATTCATATTTAACAGAATTTTTGAACAAAATTTATATAGTAAAGATAGTATAACAAATAACAAATCTGTAATTGTTGCAGATATTACTTTTGATAAAAATGATCAAAATTTTGCTAACGAAAACGAAATTTTAGAAAAAACTAAAAAGCAAATCAGTGAACTTAGTTATGTAGATATTAACAAGTTAAATGACATAAAAATAAAAAAAGTTGAATATGCTTATGTTTCGCCAGAATTAGAGACAAGAAAAAACTTTGATATGATAAAAAAAGAATTAGATAAAATTGAGAACTTGAATTTGTTAGGTAGATTTGGAGTTGGTGATTATGATAATAGTGATTATGCTATTATAAATGGTTTAAATCTTGCAGATTTACTTACTTCAAAAATATCAGATATAGATTACAGTTTAAAAAAATCTAAATCTAGTGAGTCTAAAATTATTGGATAGTTTAAAAATTAGAAAAAATACAAGAATTATTTTTTTTTTCAATTTTTTTTAGTTTAAGTTTATCAGAGTATTTTATGTAAAATTCCTCACAATTTTTGAATATAATTAGGTAATTTGTTTTTCCTAATTTTTCAAAATCTTCTAAGTTTGAATATTCAATTTTTTTTTGAATTTTAGATAAAGCTGGAATATTTAAATATTTTAAAGCATAATAATTGGTAAGTATTTTATCATTTGGTTTAATTTCTAAATAGCTAAAATAATCTACAATAGCTTTATTAAACTTGGGTTTTATATCTTCTGGATCCGTAAGATTATTAATCTTTTTATTAGAAATAGAATTTATAAATTCAGAATAATTTTGAATATTATTGTTAAAAAATAGTATTAATAAAAAAATAAAAGAACAAAAAGCAAAAATTATTTTTTTATTTAAAAGTAAATTATCTATATTTAATATAATAATTTGAATTATATTTTTGTATCCAAATAAAATAATTAATAAGTATAATGGATAAAGGTACCTAATTTCATTAGACATAATTAAAAACCAAATCAGCAAGTATGGAACAATGAAGCTATAAGTAAATATATTCTCTATTTTGTTTTTAGTTAAAAATAGTCCTATTGTCGGTAAAATAAGAAAATCGGGATATTTTTTAATAGCATATAATAGTCTAGTTTCTAAATTTATAAATTCGTTATCATGACCAGCTCTGTTGTGAAAGCTTTCATCAAAAGTAATAAGTCCCCATAGGTCCCTTACAGCAGTTTTAAAATTTTCATCGTAAAAATAATTATAAATATAATAAGGAAAAAATACTATACAAAACAGTAAAGCCAATTTAATTATCTGATCAGGTTTGATCTCACTATTTTGAGGGTTTTTTTTAAATAAAATAAAATATATCAGTGTTGGTAATAAAATAATCCAAGATTGTTCTTTTGTAAGACAATTAAATAATAAAATTAGTCCTAAGATGTAAATTAAATTTTTATTTTCTAAATTAACTTTATTTTGTAATTCTTCATAAATAAATATCATAAAAATTAAAAATCCTAAAATTTGAGGTATCTCTAAATATCCAGAGTTTGAAAAAGCATACGTATTTGTTAAAATTACGTATAAGCCAATAAGTCCTGAAAATAAAAAAATTATATTTTTAGAGGATAAGGACAGTCCAATTAAACCAATAAATATATAAACAGGTATTAAAGTAAATATAATTTTTGCAAATGGTTCTAAATAAACGTTGTTAAAAATAATATATATCAAGGAAACATTGGAATACCAAAGTTGTGGTTTTAAAAAAGAAGAGGAGGGTATCATTCCTTCAAACCATGAAATGGCATGTTGAGAATAAGTATATATAACATCACCCAGCTCAAATATTTGTAAATATCCATTTGTTTCATCTTTTACAAAAGGAATATAAGTATAAAAAACCATCCCAAATAAAAATATACTTAGAAAAAATATAATTTTATTAATTAAATTTTTATTAATTAAATCTTCAATATTTACTTTTGTAGTTTTAAAGATGTAATTAATATAATTTGGTATATTGTTCCAAAATAAAATGATTGTGATAAATTCAGTAATTATTATTATCCAGATTATATAACTCTTATATAAACCCAAAATAGTTAATATTAAAATAAAGCAATAATTCAATACTAGTGAGAATGCAAAACAATTTAAAATCAAACTAAATAGATTTGTTTTGTATCTAAAAAAAAAATTAAGTAAAAAACCAGGAACTAAAAAAATTTGTAATAACGCAATAGGAAGAATTAGATAAAATAATTTTGAATAAATTAAATTAAAGAAAGTTAACATGAAGTGGCTCATGATCACTTGCTGGTTTTATTCTGTTTATTCCTTTTAAATGATCATCTAAAGCTTTACTTACATAATGTTGAATCGGCAATGTTCCCATCATTGTTTGTGCATCAAAATTTGGTGATGCTAAATAATTCATTATTTTCCAATACCTTTCTGATTTAAAAACATCCTTGAACCTCTCATCAACAAAATTTCCAATATGTAATTTTGAATATCTGGCATTAAAAAACATTCCTGAGGGAGCTATTAAACCACTACCACTGATTTGAAGTAAAAATTGAGGGCCATAAAATCTTTTATAAGAAGGTTTACCTTTGTCTTTAATTTTATCCCATTTGACAATTATCTTTGTAGTTTCATTCCCTAAAGCTTCTGCCTTATCTAAGAGATCATACATTTCTTCATATTTTGAATAATCTACTCCAAGAGTTCCAAACTCATCATCTGAGCAATGTTTTATAACACCATAGTCAACTCCCAAATCAACTGCCAACTTAGCAAATGGTATTATTTCATCTTTAAATTCAGGCATTAAAACCATTTGAATACCAAGGGTTACTTTTAAATTTAATTTTCTTTTTAGTTCTACAGCGTATCTTATATGTTTCATTGCTCGGTCGAATACTTCTGTATGATCTTTACTTTTGAACATAATTTTAGAGTATTCCTCTGGTGTACCTGCAGCACATGTAAATCTTACCCATGTCAAGTGAGGTAAAACTTGATCAATTTTTTCTGGCTCCCATTCCCACCCATTTGTTGCATTACCAACATCTATACCAACGTTTGAGGCATGTTGAATAAATGGAACATATGCTTTTGAAAGAGTACTTTCTCCATCAGAAATTAGTGAAACACCTTTTACACCTACTTCTGCAAAATCATCAACTAAATCTAAAGCTTGTTTTACTTTAATAGATGATCTTTCTTGAGGTTCTTGAACCATAGCATAACAAAATGAACACATCGCTCCACAAGCTCTAGTTAAAGCCATATCAACGCTTACAGGTGCAATTCTCTGACCATTTTCCCATGCTTCAACTCTATCATAGTGATAAGAAAGTTTGTGAGAGTCTAAAATTAACTTACCCGCTTTTGTGTCTACTGCATTATTTTGATATTTCTCAATATTATTTAATTCGGTTTGCATATACTAATTTTCTTCATCTTTCTTAAAAGTAATTCCTCTCAAGTTTCTTAATTTACTTTTATCTCCAACTGGTTCTAACCATATAGTAATTGCTTTTTCAATAGAAGTTTTTAATGAGCTTTCTAAATTAAGTAATAATAAGCCTCTTTCGTTTGAAGGAATAGATCTTTCAATTCTCAAAGTTACTTGAGCATTATCATCTGCACTCACAACCTCGAAACCGTCATAAAGACTATTGAGTTTAATTTGCTCATAGACCATCATTATTCTATCTTTTTCTGTTTTATTTTTCCATTGTTCTGAAGACACAGGGGAAGGTGCTTGAGAGAATTCTTTATTTATAAAATTTTCCATTATTAAGTATTCTAAATATTAACTATAAAACTTATTTATCAAATTTGAAATATAAATAATTTCTTTTTCTTTTAAATATTGATTTATAGGTAGAGAAATTATTCTTTTTGATTGATTT
>MDTA01038206.1_pt1 | contig 11065 bp, 5 predicted proteins | sample 811151 | NCBI WGS metagenome assembly MDTA01 (sample SAMN05326648, study PRJNA326480) | marine metagenome | isolation source: seawater | place: Indian Ocean: South | collected 2010 | reverse complement strand
TGTTTTGGATATGGATTAAAAGAAATCGTTAAAATGTTATATAATCATGAATTAATCAAGAATAAGTGGGTAGATGATACAGACGGATTAGAAGCAATGATAGAAATTATACATAAATCTCAAGATGCTTTAGATAAAAAAATACCTATAAAAAGATTCACTGAAATAAAAAAGATAATTTATTATAATTACATGGATTGCAAAGTCATAGTAGATATCTTAGAGATGTTGGAAAAGATGATTTAAATTATTTAATTTCAGTAAATGAATCACAATCAGAATCACTATCTGATTTATCGTTGTTTAATAGTGTAATAAGATAAATAGGAGTTTCTAAGATTGTATTTTTCATAGATATATAATCATAATCAATACATAAATCATTTGAATAATGCATATAACTTTTATTAATGACAAATAAATTTTTCATAATATCTGAATATTTTTCAGATAATTTAGGACCTTCTGTTTTAATCCAAGTATCAAATAATATATTGTATGCTTTAAACATATTAAGTTCTTTGAATGCGTGTTTTGTATAAAATATATCATCCATAATCTGACTTCGCATTAATAAATTATATCTTTGTTTAATATAAAAGATTAAGAAATTTATAATTTTATTTTTTGAATAATCATATTGAGATAGTAATACTTTACAAAATGAAACAATAGTATTATCTTTTTCTTCTGTAAATTCAAAATATGTATATACAGGTGTGTTCATATTTTTCTCAAATGGACTATGTGCCCCCTTAATAATATCACTAATTATATTAATTACTTCATCAATAATACTTTCAATATTATCATATGAATTCTCACGTAAATGATTAATATTTTCATATATCATATTACAGAATGAATTACATAATTCTCCTTGATAGTTATTATAATCTCTTAACTTCTTAAGATAAAATTCATCCTGTAATTTAGAATATCCTGAAAACATATTCTTGAAAATATTCATAATACTTAATGTGGTATTAATTTTATCACTACTAGTTCCTAGTGTTAATCCCCATCGATGTTTATGTTCATTATCTACATTAATATTTATTTTATTTAATAAAGAATAAGTATCAATCTTATCTATAAAATTTTGAATAATATTTTTATATTCGGATAATCTATTAATGGATTCTGTATTTTGATTTGATAAATCAGATAATTCATTTATCCAACGAGTAATATGTTTATATATAAGATCAGTAATCATTTTTGAATTATTATTCTCGTATAAAATATCAATTATATATACTTTTTGTGTGTATGTATTATATAATTTAATTAATTCATCAATCTGTTGTTGATCTTTAGATATTGTTTTATTAATAATATTTTCATTATTTATTTCTTTACTTAATCTAGATATTAAGATATGTGATTGTTTTTCATATGTAAGATAATTATTTAATTTAGATTTTAATTTATTATAACCAGTAATTTCAAGAGTTTCATTTATATCACAAGAATTAAAATGATCTTTAATAAATTTTCTTTTTTTATCATCGCTCATTTTAGACCATGGTTTTTTACCGACTTCATTTATACCAAATTTTTGTAATAATTTCATATCTAGTTCGACATTTGGATCATTATAAAGCATTCTATATACAAAAGAATCTGCTGCAGATAAAGGTGTAAATTCACATTTAATATTATTAATATCATTAGCTATCTCAGTTATTGTATCTATAGTATATTTTACAATTTGATCATAATTTTCTTGATCTTCTTTATCAAAGATAAATTCTCCGTCTTCAATATCCATTTCATCACATTTATTAATAATAGTTAGTAATAAAACTTCACGATCATTTGTGACTTTTTCATTTTCAATATTTTTTATTAACATTTTTAAAATATCAATTTGATCTTGTGTATTTAATGGACTATTAATATCAACGATATGAAAGATAATATCTAATTCACTAAAATTAGTTTCAATCCATTTAAAATATACATCTTTAGATTGACTATCATTTAGTCCAGGAATATCATAAATATCTAAATATATGTTATTAGGTAAATCAATGAAATTTTTAATTTTAGGTATTATATATTCATTTTTAGATATTTCTTCATATTTTAATTCTTTTCCTTTTTCATAAATAAGTTTATTTATTTCTTTATTTTTAGAATTTATCTGTTCTATTTCATCTGTATTTTTATAGATTTTATTATTTGTTTCCATATAAACAGATGGAACCATTGTGGTTCGTTTAACCTGCATATCTTCATATTTTTTAACACATATAGAATTTAAAATAGTTGATTTTCCTGAACTAACACAACCAACTAAACCAATACGAATACTATTACGATGATTTAAACTAGTTATCTTTTCATCTAATTCCGATTCAACTACTTTTATTTTACTATTTGTAAATTCTTCCTTAATAGATGCTCTCATTTGAGCCGAGATCTTCTTGGTTTGTTGTGGTGGCATTTTCTTGGTTTTTACTTTCTTAGGCATATTATTATTTTATCTGTTTAAATATCCTATCAAACTTAAATCAAATTTTTATAAGGTTAAAGTTTATATTTAAAAAAAAGTTTATATTTACAATATAATGAATGAATCATTGGATGTTAATGAAGGAGAATTAAACGAATTTAAATCACAATTAAAACAATGGCTAACTATCGATGAAGAAATAAATAAACATGAAACAAAAATTAAAGAATTAAAAAAACTTAAAAATAAAATATTACAACCACAAATTACTGCTTTTATGGTAAATCATAATGTTAAAGATGTAAACACACAAATAGGCAAAATTAGATGTAATGAAAGGAGATTAAAAAAACCATTAAATAAAACTAATATCCGTAGTAATCTTTCTCAAGTTATTAAAGATGATAAAAAAATTGAACAAGCAATGACATTAATTATGGATAATAGAGAAGTAAAAACTTATCATGTATTAACCAAGCCTAAAACAAAAGAAGTAACTAATACTATTGATACAACACTCTAAATTAATTCTTTAAAACTATTATTTATCGATTGATGATATTTTAAATTTTTTGAATCTATTTTATTTAATTCATTTGAATATTTACTATTATTAATTTTATCATATGTATCTATTAAATAAATGATATAATGATTCGTTAAAATATTATTTTTATGTGAAACCATCTTTTTACTTATATATTTGTTGTAACATACAGAAATATTTTTATCATTATTCATATAATTTATTTTCATAATAGGAATATTTAATAAATAATAATTATCTATCATAATATCCTTTCTATTAAACAAAGATATAAAATTATATAATTCTAAATAATTATCATTTATATTCTCTATCAAATTATAAAAGATTATTTTTTCTTCACCAGAACAATATCGGAATATATCAGATATATTATATTTTTTAGATAATACATTTTGTGTTATCTTTTCATTTCCATCATAATTATCTTTAAAACTACTATTAATATCATCACATTCACTTAAAAATGTATTAAAATTATATTTTGAATTATATATTTTACTATCTATAGTATCTAAATCAAAATTTTTGTTTTTACATAATTTCAAGCATATTTTATAATAATCATTATAAGAATATTTACATTCTAAACTGTTTATTTTACATTTTAATAAATCTTTATTTTTAATAAATGATTTATTACAAACTAATACAATCTTACTATTATAAAATGAATTTTCTTTAATGAAATTTATAATATTTTTAAAACTTTTTTTATCATAGTTATGAAATATATTTATATCATCAATTAATATTCCATGTGTAGGTTTTATTTCACTAAACATTAAGGTTATATTTCTTTTCTTAATCTTATTCAGTATATTTTCTTTCAAATCTAAATTAGATTTTAAATGGGAAGAATCTATTTTTAATAATACAGAATCTTTTAATAAATATTCTGCTAAATGTGTTTTACCTGAACCAGGTAAACCATAAATTAATAAAGGTTTATTTATTTTTAATTGGTAATTATTCATAATAAAAATAATATAGAATTGTTTAAATATTTACAATAAATTAGAAATATCATAAGTATAATTCCCTTTATTATAATAACTAGGATGATCCATAGGTATAGGTAAATTTGATATATCATCTATATATCCTTGATGTTGTTTTACATTTGAAGTAACATTCTCAACCGAATAATCTAATACTTTTTCATTTAATCGTTTAATTTCATCTATAATATTATCAATTCCTACTCTAAAATTAGCATATTGTAACATAATTGATCTCATTATAATATATAAATCATTCGGGGATTGATTTGAAATAACTTGATTTGTATTCTTATATACACGATATCTTAAAGTATCCTGAATTACCTTCATATTTGTATCAGAAAAAAATAAACTATTCAAAGAATTTTCTTCTAAAATACCTTTAATAGATGATTCACTATTATCATGTTTCATTGTAATATCTTGTTCAACTAAAGTAGATAAATCATTTACAACTTTTACATCACTTAATCTACCATTATTAACACTCTCTGTCATCGTACCTAAAGAAACACCTTCACCTTGAATAAATTTTTTTAATGTTTTACTACCATCCGGATTAACTATATAATCATCTACACTCGGAAAACCATCATCTAATTCAGGTGGAATAATTATTCCTGAACCTGAAACACCTACACCTGGTCTAGATCTTAAATCATAATCATATAAATTTCCATCTGGTGTAGTACCTATAATATCACCATCAATATCTAATCCTACTTCTTCATTATAATTACCACCTCGAGCAACATTTGCGATATAAGTTGACATATATTTATACTATACTATATAAATATTTTAATATTTAATCTAAATAATCTAAGAGTTTATCTAATTCGCCTAGCCATATTTCTTCAATTGTCATAGTATATAGTTTATCATACTCTTCTTGTAATGAATTAATCTTCATATTTAATTTTTCAATTTCATCTTCTGTAAACAGATATATTGACATCTTGATTAAATAATCATAATATTTAATATCTTCTGGTTTGATATTATCATTAAAATCTAATATTTTATTATCTTGAACCATAAGATATTTATCCTTTAATAAATCATTAATGATATCTACACGTTTACGCTTATAAATTTGTATCTTATCATTCATTACATCTGTAATAAATCGCATCTTACTTTTTAAAATACATAATTCATTCTTTAATTTTGAAAGTAAATAATCTTTTCTTTTAACATATAATTGATATCTTACTTTATAAAATTCATCAATAATTTCATTTGTATTTTTATATTTCTTTATCTGTGTTTTATCATTATACAAATGTATATTATTATAAGATAATCCTTTACTTGTTGTTAATTTGAAAAACTTTTCTATTCCATCGATATTTTCATCTTCATCCCATTGTAAAGAATTTAAGAAACCCTTTTCAAATGTAATGGTAAAATCTACATCTTTATCACTGCTATTATTTACATAATCTATAATTGTTTTCTTAGGTTGTTTCTTTTTCTTACTTTTTTCATTTTCTACTGATTTTTTATTACTTGTATCTGGAATTAATGATTCTAAAAATTTCTTATAATCATCCGTCCATTTCCCAATTGGTAATTCAGTAATTCTTAAATGGCATTCATCCACTATTTCATAAATACCCTTACTTAAGTAATTATTATTATCAATTTTTACAATCTTCCCCTTGAAATCTTTAAAATATGGAGCAATATTTGAACAAGATTGATTATTAATTTTCTTTTTAAGATTTTTAATGACATCAATTACATCATGCATTGGAATACTGGTGCTAAAACCAGTTCCAATACCATTCATACCATTCACTAATACCATTGGTAAAATTGGAACATAATATTTTGGTTCCACTGGTATACCATCATCATCATTGTATTCTAATAAAGGAAAATCAATACTTGGATATATTAAATTGACAATCTTATTTAATTCTGTATGAATATACCTAGAACTAGCAGAATCTTGACCCCCCATTATACGAGTGCCAAATTGACCATTAGGCATTAACAGATTAATATTATTACTGCCTACATAATCTTGAGCCATACCAATAATAGCTCCTTGTAATGAAGCTTCACCATGATGATAAGCAGCATTTTCACTTACATAACCTGCAAGTTGTGCAACTCTTATTTCATTTATTAAATTACGTTTAAAACAACAATATAAGATTTTCCTTTGACTGGGTTTTAATCCATCATATACAGATCCAATACTTCTTAAGGTATCACTATTTGAAAAGTGAATTAATTCTCTATCTATAAAATCAGGGATAGATATATCAGTTAAATTATGATCTAAAATATTATTTTCATCAAAATTATATAACCATTCTTTTCTTAGATCACTCTTTTCTTTACTAAAAGCTAAACTCATTCTTTCATTTGTATCTGGAGTAAATACATAATTATTTAATTTAATATTACTGAAATATTCTCTAGCTTCAGCAGCAGAGGATGTACCTAATCCCTTATAATATTTAGTTTTCCATGATTTACTATTTTTCGTTTTATTTAACCATTCTTGATATTCAGTTAATGTATAAAATGATTTTACATTTTTCTTTAATGAAACTTTTACAATAGGAGTTATCATACTTGTAATATATCCCATTTCTAGTAATGAAGGCCACATATGATGAAATACATTCATTACTAATCCCTTGATATGTGATCCATCATGGTCTTGATCAGTCATAATCATAATCTTACCATATCGTAACGATTTTGTATCTGTATAAACTTTACCATTTACTAAACCAAGAATCTTTTTCAAATTTGTGATTTCAGCATTTTTCATTATCTGATCAATAGAAGCATCACGAACATTCATAACCTTACCCTTTAAAGGAAAAGCACCATAAATATCCCTTCCGACAACAGATAATCCTGAAATAGCCATAGACTTCGCTGAATCTCCCTCAGTTAAAATTAAAATACATTTATCTGATTTACGAGTTCCCGCCCAATTAGCATCATCTAATTTAGGGATATCTCTAATCTTATTACGCTTTTGACCATCTGTCTTTTTACTTTGTTTATTCATCTTAAATTCACTAAACTGAATTACACGATCTAAAATATCTGTTTTATCAATAATACTTTTGATAAATTTATCTGATATTTCAGGTTTGGAGCCAAATTTACTAGCTGTTGTAATTAATCTTTCTTTTGTTTGACTATCAAAAGAAGGATTTACTATTGAAGTATCAATAAAGATACGTAAATAATTTTTGATATAACTTTCATTTAAATCTCTTTTACATTTTTTCACTAAATGTTTCTTAAGATTATTTGTTAACATTTTACTTATCATATCTACATGTTTTCCTCCTTTTGATGTAGAGATTCCATTTACAAATGATACTTGTTCAAAACCATCTGAATTAGATACACTTACACCTATCTTCCAAGGAATATTATTATTTGTAAATTCATCATAAATTAATACCTCATCATTTAAATACATTTTACTATAATCTGAAAAATTCTTAACACTTAATTTCTTCTTGTTTAAATAAACAGAAACACTTTTATCTGTAATACCCGCAATATCATAAACACGACGAATCATTAAATTAATCATATCATCACTATATTTTTCAATACCAAATCGCTTGAAATCAGAAATCCAAGTAATCTTTGTATAAGGTTTACCTGTATAATCTGAAATTTTAGGACTATTAATTACTTTCATATTTCCTCTAAATAATTGAGTATATTTCTTTTTACGTTTCGCATCAATTGTTTCTAATTTAAATGATTTTGAAAAGATATTTGTTAATTTAGCGCCATAACCATTCTTACCACCTACAATCTTCTTTTCATCTTTGTTATAATTAGTTGATGTTAATAATTCACCGAATATAAGCTGAGGAATATAAATTGGTTTTCCATTTTTCTTTTCTTTAGGATGTTCCGCAACATCAATACCATCTCCATTATTCATAATACTTATTTCACCCTTTTCTACATCAAAGTTTACTTTTATTTCTGTTACGACATTAACACTTTTATCTTTGCTATATAAACCATTAAGTCTTGTAGCTTGATCTTTCGCATTCACTAAAATTTCATTGTAAGTATTAAATAAAGCCGGAATATATTCTATTTCCTTTTCAACAATCTTATTTTTGTCTGAATCATAAATACAAAGATTTTCACTGATTAAATCACAACCACCAACATATGTGTCAGGTGTATTGTAAATATGATTTTGTAAATTTTCTTTCTTGTATACTTCTTCTAAAGACATTTTATTATAGTTAAATCTAATGAAATAGGTTTAAATAAAAAATCAAATTTAATTCAAATATATTTATTTTATCTTATAACTTATTTATATTTATTCTTACTCTTTTTATTCTTACTCTTTTTATTCTTACTACGATTTCTCTTCATCCCACTTTTTTTCATTCGACTACGATTTCTCTTCATTCTACTTCTTTTATTTTTACTCTTTTTATTTCTACTTCTTTTCATTCGACTATGATTTCTTTTCTTTTTACTACTCTTATGAATAGTATGTTTTCTCTTTTTTATTGATTTTATATATCCTCCTCCCCCATTTGAGGAAGAGGCCGCGCGTCGGAGTTCGCCATAATTGTAATTAAGAAGTCTTCCGCTCGGCATTCTGAGGTGAACCCACTCCGGGTCGACTTTTTCAACTATACCAGTTATAGATTTACCGTGAACGGACAGAGTCTCACCCACTTTCACATTCCCATACTTTGGGCGAAGGGGCGGGCGGGGTGTCGCTCTTCCTTTTTTTTGGGGTGGGCGTTTTGGTGTTTTGGATGAGGATTTTGATGGTAGTGATTGGGATGTGGGTTTTGATACTGGTAGTCTGGGCCTGTAGTAGATTTTGCTATATTCGAACGTTTCTGGGTCCTCCTTTCCTTTGAAAACGACCTCCACTAAATCATCGTTGAATTGGACAACCTTACCATACCTTGCCGGTTCTTCACGCATCCACACAGTCATACCATTTTTAACCTGAACTTTGTTTTCTTTTTCGAATGCCTGCTTCCCTGTCAATGGCTCCAGCTCTGCCTCTGCTGCTGGTCCCAGGTCGGGCTCTGGTTCTGGCTCTGGCTGTGCCTCTAACTCCTCTGCCTCTAACACCTCTCCCTCAAAGTTTGGAGCAGGAGAATTCCAATCTGTTTCGTTTATATTCAGTACGGTATCTTTATACCCTAGAGCTTTTTTAATTTCATTTAATTTTTTCATAATACCACCATCCTCTTCCAGTTCAATAAAAAACAAGGGGAAATCCAAAGGATTTTCTATCACATAAAATTTCACCTTGTTTGTATTTTTGTATGTTCTTGGATAAGTATTTTCATAATCTTCATGAGGTGTTCCGTGACTGTCTACTAATGTACGCTTGTTTACAAATTCTACCCTCAAACCTTCACCATTTATATCACCTGTATTTTTAATTTTACCTATATATACATCACCATTGAAACCATCTGTGCCAAATAAATGGCAAAATACTACTTGTCCTGTTTCCAGCTCACCCGGTTCTGTCGGTTTTATTGCCTGTGGCGAATCCCCGTTTTTATACAACACGCAATCGCTTGGGGTTCCATAATCATTTTTATTACATTCTATTAACCGGTTTTTATTATTTTCCTCAAAACAATTTAGTAAGTCTGGTATTTCATAGGTGGTTGTGCTACCTTCGACTGCTTGCCGGGTATAACCACCATTTTTACGCATATTTATCCCCGGATTGAGTAGTCGCTCCTCTGCGGCTAATTTCCGATTGACTCTCGGAGATGCTAAGGGTTTCTTTTTTGTTTCACTAGATTCATCTTGTATTTCTATATCATAACCTTCTTTTGAAAGAATATCAATATTACGTTGATAATCATCATTTAGAGAAGTCCCTTCAATAGTAGATTCATATATCAATATTGATTCGATAGTATCAGACTTATTTTCCTCTCTTAATTTATCAGAATTCAGTGTAATATTATATTTAAGGAACATTAATTCTTGAATGGATCTGGGCTCTTTTTCTATGTCTCTCTTTTTCATCTCAGAAAGTTCTTTTCTGGTAGCACTCAATTTCATACTAGAAAGTTGTGTTCTACGAATCTGTCTTGGGTCTTCAGTAAAATTAGGTCCCAGGGTCGTGTCAGGTTTTATTAATCTTATGATTGCCTCAAGTACTCTGTTGAAGTCTTCCCATTTATTAATTAGATTTGCTTTAAAATATTTCCAAAAAATACTCTCGAAAATTTCATCATTCATCATATTTACTGATCCAATATAATTTTTTAAATTTTGACTTGCATTTTCAATATAAATATTCTTAAGGTAATTGAATTGTTTCTTACTTTTATTCATTCCTGAATGTTTACTATTTTCTACTACAGACTCAATACTTTCTAAAACATTCCTCTGTTTTGGATATTCTATATGCATAATATCACATAATAAATATAGTAATCTTTGTGCACTCCCCGGGTATCCACTAGTTACAAGTTGCATTGGGGGAAACCCACCTGGAGGGACTAGGTCTTTTGCTTTTGCTGCTGCTGCTTCTTCTGCTGCCACTTCTTCTGGTGATTTAAAACATTCAGTTTTTTGTGCCTCCATTTTCATATTTTCATTTAATATTTTCAATATAAAACATATCTTCTGTTCATCTGGTGCCACCTTCTTCTCCCCTTCGTTTAATAACTCAGGTTTAATATCACTAATAGTTTTTTTTAGTAATGTTTTTATCTCCGTTATTTGACTTGAATATATATCATATAGTGTTTGTAAATTTTCGTATAAGATAATGAGCTCTGCGAGAGGACGATATTTCTCCATATAAGGCATCCCGGTCCGCCCTTTTCTGGCCCCCATGATAATCTCTCTAGGTATATTTGCTCTGTCCGCGCGAAGGGCGAGCGCTTGCCCTTTTTCGCGAAGGGTGGGCGCTTGCTCTTCTTTTGATTTCAATATCTCTTCTATGGCGGCGCTGGATGGCTCTTCAATATCAAGTGATCCAGAAGATTTAATATAATTGAATGCTGCTATAAAATATTCTAATTCTGAAGA
>MDTA01100976.1_pt1 | contig 11066 bp, 8 predicted proteins | sample 811151 | NCBI WGS metagenome assembly MDTA01 (sample SAMN05326648, study PRJNA326480) | marine metagenome | isolation source: seawater | place: Indian Ocean: South | collected 2010 | reverse complement strand
TCTATGGGGGAGAACTCGATGATTCCAGCCGCTGCTGAGTCTCTATCAGACTCGTTCTCTGCCGAGTTCCATGCATCCTTGGACTTAGGGTCAGATAGCCAGATGTTGCCTCCCTCTCCCTCATCCAGATTACCGAGCATCTTTGAGAGGGCGATGCCCAATGAAGACTTCTGTTCTTCAGTAAGGGAATTGGATTCGGCATCCTCGTCAATTCCAGCTATTGAGCATGCAGCGCTTCCGTAGATTCTTCCGAGATTCACTCTTGATGCAAGGGTCCTAATCAAGGCATGATCACTACTCTCAAGAATTTCGTTCAGAGACTCCCCAGAGAGCTCTCTTGGGTCTATTGCCTCCGGAGGGGGCGAGTAAGTCACGCCCTTCTTAAGTGACCGACTTGCATACCTGGCATGAGTCAAGGGTCTGATGATTACTCCTTCCTGATCTAGAAGGAGAACATTGCCATCTCGGAATAACTCGATAATCAGGCTCAATCGCCCTCCTCCATGCTCGAAGTACATCTGAATCACCCTGTCGAACCCATATTGCCTAACTCCGATCAATCTGGAGTTGTTCAGATGCTTCCTCAAGATCATTGCAAATTGAGAAGGCTGCGTGGGCATGGGCCTATCTCGATTCGAACAGTAAGCCCTAAGGCCCCTAACGATAACTAGGTCAGTAGATGGCATTCCCTTCCGGTTCAGCCTGACTACAATCTGCTCGTAGTGCGGCTGGTATGATTTTCTGACTCTCGCTCCGACCATTCCGGACAGCTCTTGCACAATGCGTGCGATTTCGAACGAAGACGACTGTTCTCGCATGTTACTCGATACCGACCGGCCCGGTCCCCTTCATCAGGCAATCGATGGAAAAAGCGGCGATTTATTCTATCGAAGAATGGAATTTTTTGATCTCACGGAGGACTCCTGGCTCATGTGCATATTGATTCGAGGGGACCTCTATCATCTGGCAATTTGGAATCGAGTCCGCGATCCTTTGTACCTTGCTAAAGTCATGAAGAGTATCAGAGCTGGCCGTCATTACAGCGCATGGGACCTCTATTCGCGACAGATCATCTGGTAAGCTATATCCGAGGTTAAATCTCGCTGATAGAAGCATCCGAGGAACATCCTGCGACAATAGTGCCCTGCGATAACGAACCTTCTGACCGTCTTCTTTTGTCCGCTTGTCAACGGCCCATGCTGCGAAACCCACCATCTTCCTGAAAACAGACATGGGGAGTGGAGAGTAGATTAACGCTCGAGACCACAGTGGAAATTTGAAGTCAGGATTCGGAGCTAGGAGAACGGAGCTCCTCCCGCCCAAAACGCGTCTCTGATATGCATCTATTAGTAATGTTGAACCAAGGGAAGAGGAGTACCAGTCGACCATTGATTGATCGATATTCAGACTCTCAAGGACTATACCAATGTCCTTCGAGTGCCTCTCTATAGAAAAATCAGACTTGGAAATCTTCCTGGTAATTCTAGAACTCGCCTTCTCTCTGGTCTCGATGTAGACAAGGTGCCTATGCCTGGCCCACTCAGAAACTAAAGGGCGCCAGCCCTCGAATAATGAACCCCATCCCGGAACCATAACTACCGTCCCATCGTAGTTCTCGCTGACCTCATTTGGTTTCCAAAAAACCACTCTGATGGAAACCTTTGGTTCAACCTCAACCCACATTTCCACAGCATGGGCTCCATCGAGTTCGGGAACCCCTTCCCAGTACTCTTTCATGGACTAATGGAGGGGCCTCTTTGTATCAGATTTCTCTAGGGGGACCTTATTCTCCGCCTATCGGAGGATATTTTCTCCTCAGCAGAGGACCTTCAGATAACGAATCCATCACTTGACCTCTTGACTTCCCCCACTCTGACCAACTCTTTCAGATGCGAAAGGGCCTGATCCTCCGCTAGAGCTGGAATAGCACCAGGCGTGTCAGAGTATGCTGATCCTGCAATATCTGAGAGAGTCGAACATCCGGATTTCACAGCCTGCAGGACCTTTGCGCCCCTAGCCTTTCTATGATCGATATACTGGGAGAGCGTTCTTTCGGGGTTCGGAACAAGCGGACCATGACCTACGAAGAGTGTATGCGGCCTGAGGTCTCTCAGCCTCTCTAGTCCAGATATGTAAGCCCCCATGTCACCATCACTCGATGGAACTAGTATGGTGCCCACCATCGTGCAATTGTCCGCAGCCACAATCCCAGGCTCACCAACCAGACAGATCTGCCCAGGACAGTGACCCGGGGTCTCAATAACTTCCCATTTCGCTACTCCGGTAGGCCCATCAACATATATCGTATCGCCCTCTATTAGTTCCCTAGTTCCCTTAATTTCTGGGAGTGCGGCTAGAGTCTCTCCGCTGGCCCAAACAGGGGCCTGATAAATCTGAGAAATCATTTCCAAGTCCCCAAGGTGGTCTTGATGCCTGTGGGTGAAGATAGTACACATGATATCGCTTTCATCCCCCATTATCTCCTCCACCTTGTCCTTGAGCAGATTGTATCCCTCTTCATCCCTTATTGCTGGATCAACTATTATTCTCTGGCCGCCTCTCTCACCTAGAATGAAGCAGTTAGTGTGTGTAGATGGAGGAAGGGTCATCGTGGGAATTAGAATGCACTCCACTCCTGGCCCGTACTCGAATCTATGAGGTCCGGATGGGGGATCTTCGGCCATCACATCACAGGCAGCGACAAGGTCCCTTCCCTCCATCGCCTCCATCAGATCCCTGAAGATGGTGAGTATAGGGGGCGGGAGGTGCAGATGGTTAGTCTCCCATGCCTCGATTATGTCCTGTGGCCTCCACCACTGGAATCTGTCAAATTCACTTCTTCCCGGTGGGAATGACGCCTCCACCCCCGATTCTCCCAATGCAACGTGGAAGAATGTGTTTTGGAATCTGGTCGGAGACTGCGGCGGAGTTATCCTCTCTGTGATGACCTGGCAATCGAAATTTTCAACGGATATATCTCCGGCCTCAGCTACTTCGAGCCATCCGGTTTTGTCCTTGCAGACGACCTCTCTAATTCGGTCGCTGACCTCCATGAACCCTCCCTTGCCATCCGGAGTTACCCCTATCTCTTCCAGCATCTCCCTCAGGAGGGTGAAAACCAGTAATCTATCCCCGGTCCTATCCTTCAGCCATTCAGGATGGGACTCCGCCGCCTTTCTATCGACTCTACTCACCCCTCCTCCGGGAAAGGACCAGAGGTCTGGAAAGGCGGGCAGCTCCGGGCTCCGGTGCCCCAGTAAAACCTCATGCTCACCCTCGTAAACCCTACTGAGCATCACTGACGCCGACTGGACGAAAGGCCTGGCCTCTATTTCGGGAATCTTCACACCTTCCGGTAACTCATCCACGAAGCCTCGAGGGGATACGGGGCTTCAACCTCGCTATGATAACGATTGAATATGCAAGCTCACTTTCGTAAAATATGTCCAAGACTGCTCCGGAGACCATAGAGGAGGAACTGGAGATAATATCTCTGGCATTAGAGGCGGGAATCGATCCTTTCCCACCAAAAAAAGAGCCCACGAAATGGGCAAGAGCTGCATTAGGGTGGTTCATGATCGTCATGATGGTTAGTTGGGTCTCCCAACTTATGTTCCAGTATGTTTAGTGATATGGTAGTCCCTCCCGGATTCGAACCAGGGTCATGGCATCCAGAGTGCCATATGATGGACCGCTACACCAAGGGACTTGCATCATACGGACCGGGCTTAGATATTTCAAGAAAACCGAATAATATGGATTCTGAATTCAGGAACGGAAGCCTGAGTTTATTTCGTCTAAGCTGTCTGGACTAGGACGCAGAAGTTCTTCCGTAAGTTCTACAAGCGGAGTTTCAGATAAGCCCAGCGTGTCGGTTGCGGTAGGCACATTCTCGTTGTAGTAAAGAAGTCCTGTGACGTGTCTTTCTTCCTTTTCAGACTGGTGGATCGCACTCAAAGCCGAGACTGCATCAGTGTAGTCATGGTCCGCAGCCAGTGTCTCAAGCCTAAGGGTAGAGCCGTCAAAGAGGCTAACCTCCTCATATTCGCCTTCCGGGACCTCAACCTCCTCAATCGGGGAGAAATGGGGGATATAGTCTAAGATGTGTAATACTTCGTCATTCTTCTTGACGTAATTATACGACCGGTACGACTCATCATTATTAGCAAATGTTACACAAGGGGATATGACGTCAATCAGGGCCATTCCTCTGTGGCTTATCGCCGCTTTAATTAGGGCCGTCAATTGCTTCTTGCTTCCAGAAAATGAACGTGCAACGAAACTGCAGCCGAGATTAATTGCCATCGCACAGAGGTCTATGGGGGCCTGTTCATTTGCCACTCCCTTCTTCTTTTTGGAACCCTTCTCCACCGTCGCGCTGTACTGTCCCTTTGTAAGGCCGTAAACACCATTGTTTTCAACAATATAGACCATATCCAGGTTCCTCCTGATTGCGTGAACGAACTGCCCTATTCCTATGCTTGCTGTATCCCCGTCGCCGGATACGGCCAGGAATGTCAAATCCTTGTTTACCATATTCGCTCCCGTGGTTACGGATGGCATTCTACCGTGAACCGTGTTGAATCCATGGCTCTTACCAAGGAAGTATGCCGGGGTCTTTGACGAGCACCCAATACCGCTCATCTTCGCTATTTTTTCAGGGTGTACTCCGTTTTCCCAAGCCGCTTGTATGATATTGTTTGAAATTTGATCATGTCCACATCCCGGGCACAGAGACGACTTCCCACCAGTGTATTCAGATTTCTCTAGTTCTAGAACATTCAATCTCAACATCAATTATCCTCCAAAACTTGTAAAATCATTTTCGTATATACCCTGGCTCTTGGTGGCATGCCGTCGCTATAGGCTACGCTGTGTATCTTGTGTATCAAGTCAACGGGGAACTCCTTTCTAATTATGCCATACAACTGTCCATCGCGATTTATTTCAAGAACAATCGTCCTGTCATGTCTTCTGACAAAGTCCTCAACATCTGAGTGAAGGGGAAGTGCTCTAACCCTGCATGTGCTGACAGAAAGCCCAGATTCACCCAGTAAATCATCGATTTCAACTATAGTGTTCTCCATAGAACCATAGAAAATCACACCAAGCTCCTTTTGCTCTTCCTCCCTGACAACCGGGGCAGGCAAGTGATTTCTTGCGCCGTTGATTTTTCTCTTTAACCTGGCCATGGCATCGTTGTAAACTTGAGGATCCTCAGAATAGATCCCGTCTTCATCGTGTCCGGTGCCTCTGTATAGTATAGGATCTAGACCACTACCAGGAAGAGTTCTGTACGTAACCCCATCTCCATCGACATCACGATACCTTCCGTAGTTAGGTATTGACTCCATCTCTTTCTGAGTTTTGATAACCTTCCCTCTATCCATAGGTATATCAGGATACTTGAATCCAGATGTTTTCCATCGATTCATCCCCAAATCAAGGTCGTTGAATCCGAAAACCATGGTTTGGAACCTCTCTGCGTAATCAAACACACGCCATCCAAACTCGAAGCACTCGTCAATCGTGCCAGGAATAAGGACAATGTGCTGTGTATCCCCATGGCTTGCCTCGTACAGCATGGAGAGATCAGCCTGTTGTGTCCTCGTGGGCAACCCTGTTGAAGGACCGACCCTGTTAACGTCCCAAATTACCCCTGGAACCTCGGAGAAATAAAACAGTCCGATGAACTCAGACATAAGGGATATCCCTGGGCCACTGGTACATGTCATTCCTCTCCCTCCTGCCCAACCAGCACCCAATACCATTCCTGCGGCCGCTAATTCGTCCTCTGCCTGTATCACAGCGCAAGTACTCCCTCCATCGGCGTCGGTTCTTAATTTCGGAAGCCATTTGATTATCCCTTCAGCCACTGAAGATGATGGGGTTATTGGGTACCAGGATAGCATGGTTATGCCCCCGTAGATAGATCCCAAGGCGATGGCTTCGTTACCCTCTATGAGGAAAGAGTTGGGATCTTTTTCCCGCGCTTCGACCGTAAACTGACAATCGAATTCCCAATTCTCCTCCGCAAACTCCCTGCCTTCCATAATAGCCTGACTGTTGATTTCTATGGCCTTTTCTTTTCCGCTGAACTGGGCCTCCAAGGCTCTATCGATTGCGCCCTCATCAATATCCAACAAGTACGCAAGAGCCCCGACATAGTACATGTTGGCGATTAGCTTGCCTAGTTTGGCGTTTATTTTCCTGGCCATCTTTGTCATCGGCATCCCCAACAGGGTACAATCATCCCTTTCAACGGGCAACTTGACATCTTGATTGAAAATCACTATGCTGCCAGGCTCGAGGGCTTCGAGGTCTTTGAACCACGTATCTTTGTTCATCAGAACTTGGATGTTCGTACCATCTCCAGGAGCCTGATATCCATTATCGTTAGCTCTGATTATGAACCATGTAGGTAAGCCAGAGATGTTGCTAGGGAAGAGGTTCTTACCGCTGACAGGCACTCCCATTTCGAACATAGAATGCAGAATAATCAGATTAGAAGATTGAGACCCCGTCCCGTTGGCGGTTGCGACGTTAATTACGAAATCGTTTACGATTTTTTCCATTGCTCTCTTGGTCCCCAGTGCTCTCACAAAACGGCTACTCGCATAATCCCCGCGATGACTCTGGGTCTTATGCATTACCATGAGGGAATCAACCAATCTAGTGCTGGAGCCCTTCCGCTGGGGTTTTCAATGAGAGGTGTTTCGCCGGCTCGTGCCTACACCATCGGAACTACAGAAGGCTTGGGACGACGCAGAGGCCTTTGTCTATGAAAAGAACGACCCAGAAGCAGCCCTGAATGCGCTTAGGTCTGCATGGGGGAGTATCGGAAACGAATCTCAGAGGGCAAAGACCCTAGCATTGGCTGCAGATGCAGGGACGGAACTAGGATTGATAGACGTCAAGAACCGAAAGGCCCACTGGCAGAAGGCGTATCGAAACTACAACAACGCTCTCTCGATAAACTCAAAGAACAAGGAAACACGAATAAAAATGAACAAGCTTGCTTCAATGATGGACGAAGAGTCAATTTCATTGGGGCTCGGACTCCAGATGTTTGACCAGGGAAACCCCACTCCATTGGGTCTGCTCGTGATGATACTCTCTCTCGCGGGACTACTAGTCTCGGTCAAGCTGGTCTCCGAATTCCTAGACGAAACAAACAATCCTACGGTTTCGATGGAAGTGCAGTACGTCCAGAACGGTCAGACCATTACGGGAGAAATACAAGTCGAGTTGTACGAGGACGAGGCACCTATGCACGTTGAGAGTTTCCTCTCACATGTAGAAAACGGTGCTTATGTCGGAATAGAGTTCCACAGAGTGATCTCAGAATTCATGATCCAGGGAGGGGATATCGAGAGTATGGGTGGATCTGGGGGATATGCTGCACACTACTATGGTTGGTGTAACGGCGAGCAGATGCCGGAGTCACAGTGTCCCGACAAGACGGACTACACTATACCCCAAGAACACGAGAACGGCCTGAAGCACACCGCTGGAGCACTGGCCGCTGCTCACGCTGGTGTAAACACGGACGGAAGTCAGTTCTACATCGTACCATCTGATGGATCTGCTGGCCATCTCGATTGGGAGGCAGGAAAGGATTGCAGCAGGGAGAGTTGTCATACAGTGTATGGCTACGTAATTGCCGGACAGAACCACGTCGATGCTATCAGCAAGGTGGATACAAATTCTAATCGGCCCGTGGACCCAGTCAGAATCCTATCTGCCAACGTAATCAACTGATTCACTTCAACTAGTGAACTTCATGTACTCCTTACTATCGGTGTAGTTTGGTGAGTTTATGGGGGATGGCAGTCCATTCAGTGCCGCGTCAGAGTTCAGTAAGTCCGATGGCACGATGGCCAGATTCATTGACCTGCATACCCTTGAGGAAGAGGGTTTGTGCAAGTTAGACGAGATACCTTTTTCGATAAGGATCCTTCTTGAGGCCGCCCTCAGAAAATGTGATGGGTTCCTCATAAACGAGGAAGACGTCAGGAGAATAGCCTCATGGTCGCCAGAAATGAAGCCAGAGGAGATTCCATTCAGCCCAAGTAGGGTCATTCTACAAGACTTCACGGGAGTCCCTGCAATAGTGGATATTGCGGCACTCAGAGATGCAATGAAGGATCTAGGTGGAGACCCGGCGAAGGTGAACCCCCAAGTTCCTGTGGACCTAGTTATAGACCACTCCGTCCAAGTTGACGTATCGGGACTATTCCCCGATGCCAGAGAGCGCAACTTGGAGATAGAATATGAGAGGAACTCAGAAAGGTACAAGTTCCTGAAATGGGGACAGTTAAGCCTTGATAACTTCAGAGCAGTGCCCCCTGGAAGGGGGATAGTCCACCAGGTAAATCTCGAATGGATTGCTAGCGTGGCTAGGGAGGAAGGTGGAACCTGGATACCCGACTCCCTAGTGGGAACCGATTCCCACACTACCATGATTAACGGATTGGGCGTTCTTGGTTGGGGAGTCGGTGGAATAGAGGCAGAAGCCGTTATGTTAGGACAACCAATCTATATGCTGCTCCCTGAGGTTGTAGGTTTCAGCCTAAGAGGAGAACTACAACCAGGAGTTACTGCGACTGACATGACTCTGAGAATAGTAGAGATGCTAAGGGAGCATGGTTGTGTCGGAAAATTCGTAGAGTTCCATGGTCAAGGACTCTCTAGCCTGAGTCTACCAGATAGGGCCACTATTGCAAACATGGCGCCCGAGTACGGGGCAACATGCGGCTTCTTCCCCGTCGATCAGACCACTCTTGACTACATGATACTCTCAGGAAGAGGCTCCGATCACGTGGAGGACGTCAAGCGATTCCTGACGGCGCAAGGACTATTCTATGAACAATCATCGACTACTCCCAAATTTACATCGAACCTCGAATTAGACCTGGGTACTGTAGAGCCCTCGCTCTCTGGACCAAAGAGGCCTCAAGACAGAGTCTCACTCTCAGAAATGAAGACTCACTGGAGAACTAGCCTAAATGCTGATACGGGCCATCAGGGTCATGGGATTGATCCCAGTAGGAACTCAGACTCGTCACCCGTAGAGGGTAGAGGATGTGAATTAAATCACGGAGACATAGTTATCGCGGCCATAACAAGCTGTACCAACACCAGCAATCCAAGTGTAATGATTGCAGCAGGTTTGATGGCTAGGAACGCCATATCAAAAGGACTGAGTATCAAGCCCTGGGTTAAGCCCAGCCTAGCTCCTGGCAGCAGAGTGGTTACCGAGTACTACGATGCATCGGGCCTTTCCGATGACCTAGACTCTTTGGGATTCAGTGTGGTTGGCTACGGATGCACCACTTGCATAGGAAACTCTGGACCTCTCGACCCTGAGATTGAGAGAGCAATAGACGATGGAGATTTGATTGTTGGCAGTGTCCTTTCCGGGAATCGAAACTTCGAAGGAAGGATACACCAGAAGATTAAGGCAAACTACCTAGCTAGTCCTCCTTTGGTAGTGGCCTACGCTCTAGCAGGAACATTGGACATAGATTTCAGCAAGGAACCCCTTGGCCTAGATACTTCAGGAGAGCCTGTTATGCTGTCAGAAATCTGGCCCAGTGACGATGAGATTCGCAGAACCGTTGAAGCTGCCATTGGTCCAGAGATGTTCGTCAAACGTTATTCAGACGTATTGAGTGAGCCCAGATGGAACTCGATTCCTAGTGAAGAAAGCGAACTTTTCCCTTGGGACGAGGACTCCACATACATACGACTCCCCTCTTTCTTCCAGGGCATAGAACCCGAACCGTCTCCTGTAGAACCGATAGAGGATGCGAGGGTCCTGGTGAAGGTTGGCGACTCGGTTACTACCGATCACATCAGTCCTGCTGGCGCCTTCCCGAGCAGTGGACCAGCGGGCAAGTACCTGATGAGCAAGGGAGTCGAACCTCGAGACTTCAACTCCTTCGGGAGCCGTCGGGGCAATCATGAAGTAATGATAAGAGGGACATTCGCCAACATCAGGATGAGGAACCAGACCGCACCCGGAACCGAGGGAGGACTCACAACACACTTCCCAACCAACGAGGTAGTTTCCATACACGAAGCCAGTGAGAGGTACCAATCAGAATCTACGCAACTAGTGGTATTGGCAGGCTCTCAGTATGGCTCCGGAAGCAGCAGGGACTGGGCTGCAAAAGGTACCTTTCTTCTCGGCGTCAGGGCCGTTATAGCCAAATCATACGAGCGGATTCATAGGTCCAACTTGGTGGGAATGGGGGTTCTCCCACTAGCATTCTCCGATGGGAGCGATGCAGAATCATTGAGCCTCGATGGCACCGAACTCTACAGCATCCCTGCATCCGGTGATCTCGTTCCGTTCTCTGAGATAATCGTAACAGCGAAGAAGGGGGACGGGACAGTAGTCAGCTTCCCAGTCATTGTCAGATTGGAGACGCCAGTAGAGGTCGAGTACTACAGAAACGGAGGAATCCTGCAAACGGTCCTCAGGAACCTGGCAAAAGGTTGAATTCACTCATGCAAAGCATCGGGGTTATAGAATGGCAGAAGACGAACTCGAATCGGAAAATGGACTTCCCGGACCCCCGCCTGATCCGTCCAGAATCCCGTCCGTAGTAAGGAAGGTCGGCGAACTCAATCTGGCGTCTAAGGCCGAAGAGCACGGAATCTCAAAGAAGACTCAGCCGGACATCAAGGCAATCATGGAATTCCTGGACGAGATTGAGGACCCTGAACCCCTCAATAACAATCTCTCCGGCGACCCGATGGCAGAGTCCTGGCTCCAAATTCTCCTGACACTAATCGTAAGGGAGCACGGGCAATCATCTTTGGATGTCGGGACAATTGAACTTCTAGTGGGAGAGAGAATGAACAGAGAGAGAATCGATCTAGAGATTTTCCTGGATAGGCTTTGGCTAATGGGCAGGCTGGAGAAGGTTTACGGCGGCGAAGAGGTTAGCTATTCCCCCAATCCAAGCTGGCTCGAGATGAAGTAATTCGGCGACATTCCTTAATGCACCAAAAAAACACGTCTCGGTAATGCATAAGAGTGGTCGGAAAGTCCGAAC